>Ga0209828_1001208_pt1 | contig 23779 bp, 24 predicted proteins | sample MaitaG_FD_187429 | JGI IMG/M metagenome (GOLD analysis project Ga0209828, IMG submission 187429) | Marine algal microbial communities from Maine, USA - Maine_Asex2 metaG (SPAdes) (version 2) | ecosystem: Host-associated > Algae > Red algae > Unclassified | place: Maine, USA | collected 2015-01-05
GAGCGGTGCGATTTCGGTGGTGCGGTACTGCTGGTTGTGAGGCACACCCGCCGGCGGGTCCGCGTGCAGGCGCAGTGTCTGTATCGCGCCGTCTTTGTTGCGGCGCCGTAGCGGTTCGTGCCCGGCATTGACTATCCGAACTTCATCGACTGTTGCTTGCACGGCAACGAGCGTGACGAACCGGTCACCATCCCACTCATCGAGGATTGCGTGGTGGGCCGCCGTGACCTGCTCAGCTAACGACGCTCCAGAGCGGCGGCTGTTTCGCAGCGCCGTGACCGCCAGGGTGGCCGACAACGTGGCCGTGATGCCATGGCCCATAGCGTCGAGCGCATACGCAACAGTAGAAGTCTCAGAGAGTTCGTAGTCGAAGGCATCGCCGGCCACGTCGTAGGCAGGTCGAAGAGCGGCAGCCACCGCATGCAGGCTGCTGCGGTCGGTCTGAAACGGCAAGACCTCCCATTGCAATTCAGCAGCGATCGACATCGCTGCGCGACGCCTGGGCTGCTCAAGCGCAAACCTGCTCCGGCTCCGATGAGCGTAGAGCTCGCCAATGAGCGACCCTAGACCGGGGTCAACCATGGTCTGGGATGGAGCAACCCTTGCGACAAGGAACGGTTGTTGGCGATTCGGTAGCGGTGACCAAGTGCTGCCAGCCGAGTCGACCGTCCGATTCCCCACCAGCGCAGCAAGAAGCTCATCATCGATCGGAAACGTCTCGCCTGAGTGCTCCAACGACACCACGTGGCGAACCTCGTGATCCACCGCATATAACTCGACACCGTGCGACCCAGATTCGTCGAGTAGAGCGGTCGCAGTGTGGACAAACTCAGCAGCGGTCGTCGCCTGATCAAGACGATGAGCTGCGCCTAGCAGATCCACAGTCACGGTTTTCCCTCCTCTGAGCGGCGTAGTTGTCACCGCAGTCGAACGGCAACGGTACGCCTTCACACGGTGTCATATACCCGACAACCGAATCCGTATTCACCTGTGCAACATCAATCAACACTGACCAGGCAAATAAGACGACGCACAAAGAAATCTGGCGGCGGTGAATAGGCGGATCGTTCGCGGGTAATTGATTGGGGCGAGTCCCGCAAATTGCGGCGCTTTCCCGAGCAGGAGATTTATCGCTATGAATCAAGACACTGACACGCAAACAACACGAACCGCCGCAGGCGCCACATCGCTCAAAGCCCGGCAAGACGACAACAACTCATGGATCAAGTGGCTACTCGGGGCGCTCGCAGTGGCCGCGCTGGTCATCGTTGCCTTCTTCGCCCTCGGCGGAGACGCCGACGTCGACCTCGACCCTGGGAACGTTGACATCGACCTCCCAAACGTAGACGTTGACGTTGACGCACCCGATATCGATGTCGACATGCCAGACGTAGACGTCGACGGCGGCGGTGTTGACATCGAAGATGGCGACGCCGAAGCCGACGCCGGCTGATGGCATCAGCCCCACCACAATCAGTAGCCCACCTCAAAAAACAGGAGTACCGAAAATGGCTCAAGCAAAACTCACTCACGTCGATTGGCTCGGCACCAGCGTCTATGACCTAACCGGAGACAAGATCGGCGACATCTCCGACATCTACTTCGACGACATCACCGGCCAACCTGAATGGTTGACGGTGTCGACCGGTTGGTTCGGCACCCGCAAACAGTTCGTCCCGATTGCAGGGTCAACCCCGATCGATGGCGGACTAGGCGTCAGCTACACCACCGATCTCATCAAGGATGCACCGTCGATCGACGCCGATCAGGAACACCTCGATGCGCCCGAGGAGCGCCGACTTTATGACCACTACGGCCTCAACTACGACGCCACCGATCACGAAGCTGCGTACGGCGGGCGGGAACGCGCCGATGACGGATATGACTACACCGACACTCGTGATTCGCACGCCCGAGTCGAGCAGGCGTCGGTCACCCGCTCTGAGGAGCAACTTAATATCGACAAAGTCGCCCGAGAGGCCGGCCGGGTACGACTCCACAAATACGTGGTGACCGAAGATGTCGAAGTGACGGTCCCCGTTAAGCGTCAAGTCGCGCGCATCGTGCGCACCGCTGCAACCGGCGCCGCTGTCATTGGTGATGACACGGTCGAAGAAATCGTCCTCGCGGAAGAACAAATCGTCGTCGATAAGAACGTCGTGGCGAAAGAAACTGTCAGCGTCGAAACTGACATCGTTGTCGACGACCAGGTTGTTGCCGAAACGATCCGCAAGGAACGCGTCGAAGTAGACGGCGACGTCACCACCAGCTAGACAACCCCAGAATCATCCAACAGACCAATAGTGCAGAGAGGCTTAATCCCGTGGACCACATGGATACGCAAAGCGAAGAGACTCGTCGGCTCCAGCTCGACGGCTACACCGCAAACCTGGCCATTGACGAGCAAGGGCATATCGCCGGTGATAGCCATGACTGGACATCAGATGAGGTGACCGTCGATGAGATCCTGCGCTTCGAAGGCATGAGCAACCCAGACGATTTAGCAATGCTGCTCGCCGTCACCGGGCCAGGCAACGTAAAAGGTCTGCTGGTCCTCCCCTACGGGCCCGACCTTTCCGGAGACCAAGCGGACACCATCCGGTCGCTGACAACTAGCCACCGTCAGCCATGAGCCATGGGAGCCGCCATCGCGGCTCCTATCGCTCCGAGAATTGGGATGCGCAGGTGCGCCGATGCCTGAGCAGCCGCAAGTTCACTCGAACCATCGGCTTGCGTGCATTGTCGAAAATGTCGACCTTCGACTGGGATGTCACCATTGCGCTTCAAGGCATGGTGGCCACACTCGCAGCTTCCTCGCCCCCGATTATGCTGAGAAGCCGGGATGCGATTCGGTGATTTCGATCGACGTGGCATCCGTCACGGCGAAGGCCCGTGTACCACAGGAACCGAGCAGACCCGATCCCCTCTTACTCGGCGTCGTCCATGTCCATATCGCTGTGGTCCATGTCCATATCGCTGTGATCCATGTCCATCTCGTCCGTGGCTCCGGCCGAAGCGTCTGCGTCGTAGGTCGCCAAGACGTCGATCGTCTCGTCGCCAAAGTCAAGGGTCACCGTGATGTCGTCGGTTCCCGCAGGGTCGAAGATCATCAAGTGTTTGCCTCCCGGCTCAAGCACGACCGTTTCGCCCGGATCAATGACAAACCCTTCGGGACGAGGCACCATCGACATCACGCCATCGTCGCTTGACAGGGACTCATGGAGTTCGATGCGGCCAACCCCTGGGGCCGACGCTCCTTGCAGGGTCACGACTGCGTCGGTGCGATTCGTGAGCGATAGATAGCCAGCACCGAGATCAGCTCGCGAAAGCCGGTAACGGGCATCCTCAACCACGATGGAGCCCTCGGCAGACCCTTCGCCATCACTACTGCCGCAGGCACCAGTGAGGAGCAACACTGCGAAGATTGCACCAAGAATACGAGACCGTTTACTCTTCATATCTGACTGGTCGAAGTAGTAGCGCCGTGAGTTCCAAGAAAGTCTAGGAACCATGGGGATCAATAGCCGCAACCGTAATGAGCTCGACCAGTTCTTCGCTCGCAGCACCAATGAGTACCTCGGTGTCGGGATCTGCGGCGTTGGGCCTTTGGTCGCACACGGTCATCCCGCGAGTGAACTCACCCAATGTCTCGACATGCACCTGCATGGCTTGGCGCTCAAACAGTTCTGGGCGAACGACTTCGAGAACCGCGCAGGGGTCGTGCATGGCGGAGCTCTTGACGCCGTAGTGTCGCAGAGCAAAGTCGGAGTAGAAGTCGAGCGCATTGGCAGCAACCGTGCCCGTAGGCGAGCCCGAGCTACGCATTCGTGCAATCGCCCCAACGCCCATGGTCACTTGACGTGTCAGGTTCAACCCCACCATGGTCAACGCCACGCCACTGTCGAACACGACCTTGGCTGCTTCGGGGTCGGCCCAGATATTGAACTCGGCGTAGGAGGTCGCGTTTCCAGCGTTCGTTGATCCACCCATAATTACGAGCCGAGGCACTCGACGCACCCAGGTTGAGTCGCGCTGAATGGCATGAGCAATATTGGTCAAGGGACCCACGGCGACCACCGTGACATCGTTACGGGCCGTGAGGTCGAACAACGCCCCAACCGCGTCGTTGCTTGCAACGGTCATGCTTGGTGCTGGCAATTCGACACCGCCGAGCCCAGCCTCGCCATGAACTTCCCTAGCGTCTTCGGACGCACCGGCCCCTAGCGGCGTTGCCGCCCCTCGATGAACCGGCACATCGGTTGCGCCGGCGAGTTCGAGTATTCCCAGCGCGTTGTTTGTTGTGTGTTCGATACCAACATTGCCTGCCACGGTGCTCACGGCGACGAGATCGGCGTGCCTGAGGGCGGTAAAGATTGCGAACATGTCGTCGACGCCGGGGTCACAATCGAGCAGGATCTTCATGGCAGTTGCAGCAGGTCGGCAACTTCGCCGGCGGTGGGCAGCGAACTTTGTGCGCCGAAGCGCAACGTGGTCGCAGCTCCCACCATGACGCCCCAGGCGACGGCGTCGGTGAGTGAACCGCCCTCGGCAAGCACATCGGCGAGGGCTCCACAGAACGAATCACCAGCTGCGGTTGTATCGACCGCTTGCACCGCAGGGGCAGCCTGATGGTGCACGGCGTTCACGTCGACCAACAATGCGCCCTGGGCACCGAGGGTCACAACGGTGCGGGCTGCGGGCAGCAGGCGTGCTTGGTCCACGATCTCATCGAACGTTGAAGCAACCGAACTGCCGCTGAGCAATGCGAGTTCGGTCTCGTTCGGTACCAGCACATCAACCGACTCGAGCAGTCGGGAGGTGAGAGCTTGGGCTGGCGCAGGGTTAAGTATGACCAGCCCGCCGGCGGCTTCGGCCGCTTCGGTCACGGCCCCGACGGGTACTTCAAGTTGGAGAAGTGTGACTTTCGCGACCTGCAGCAACCCCGCTGCGTCGGCAATCTGCTGTTCATCGACTCGGGCATTAGCCCCGGGGCTGACGACGATCGAGTTGTCGCCGTCTGGGCCCACCGAGATCAGTGCGATCCCCGACGGAGTGTTCGGCACAGCCCGCACAAAGCTGGTGTCGATGCCTTCGGCGGCGAGTGCATCCCAGAGTTCTGTTCCCGCTGCGTCGTCTCCAACACAGCCAACGAACGCGACAGATCGCCCGAGCCGTGCAGCTGCCACTGCTTGGTTGGCTCCCTTGCCACCTGGGATTCGAGCGTGGTCGCCTCCGAGGACTGTCTCTCCAGCGACGGGGTGATGGGGCACCGACACCACGATGTCTAAATTTGCGCTCCCCACCACACAGACGTCGACCTCTGATTTTTTTGCCACCACCGAATCCTAATGAGCGTTGTGGCAACAAGCACGCCCGCTGAACCACACATGACGGCTCGTTTCAGGGCACGATGGAAGTGTGCACCAAGTTGATCTGATCGTGATCGGCGCCGGTCCCGCCGGTGCCGCTGCCGCCATGCAGGCCGCCCGGGGCGGAGCCAGTGTCGTCGTGTTCGACAAGGCGCCCTATGGCCGCGACAAAGTCTGCGGCGATGGGCTAACACCACGAGCCATTGCGGCGCTCAACGCCCTGGACATTGACTACAGCGATGCGCATCGAATCGAAGGCTTGCGCATGCTCGCCAACTCGACCCAGCGCGAACTTGCCTGGCCTTCGGGTACCCGCTTCCCGGACCACGGTGCCGTTTGGCCGCGCCGTCGCCTCGACGCAGCACTTATCGACGGAGCCTCCGAAGCCGGTGCCCAAATCTTGTGGGAAACCGAAGCCTTGCCGGTGCTCGAGAGCGGGCGGGTTGTGGGCGTCGAGGCAAACAATGAGCAGTGGCGGGCGCCACTGACCGTGTTGGCGACCGGAGCCCCCGGTGCCGCCGCTCGCCTCGTCGGTGCCGAACGAGTTCGCGACGAACCATTCGGCCTGGCGATTCGCACCTATGCAGAATCGCCCAGGCATGCCGACGACATGCTCGAAGCCTGTCTCACCCTGACCGACGACGACGGCACGCCGGTGCCGGGCTACGGCTGGATGTTCCCTGCGGGCGACGGAACAGTGAACATCGGCGTAGGAGCCCTCAGCACGATGAAAGGTTTCAAGAAGCTCAACTTGAACAACCTGCTTGAGTCATACCGCGGCCTCGTGCAAGAGCCTTGGTCGCTTGGACCGAACCTAGAGCGCCCCCGGGCATGGCGCCTGCCAATGAGCGCTCAAAAGCGTCACGGCCACGGCTGGGTCGCTATCGGCGATGCAGCCGGGCTCGTTAATCCAATGAACGGCGAAGGCATCGACTATGGCCTAGAGAGCGGCATCATCGCCGCCGACCTTCTGCTCAGCAACCCGGCCGCGGCCCCTGAGTTGTATGACCAAGCGATTGCCGAGCGGTTCGATGGCTTCTTGAGCACCGGTCGACGCTTCAGCTTCCTGATCGGGCACCCTTGGATACTTCGCAACGGGCTGCGCATGGCTGTCGGGACCGACGCACTCGCAAATATCACCCTGCAGGTCATGGGCAACTTGGTCGATGGCGACACCCCAGGAGCCGCCGGCCGTGTTTTCCGGCTCACCGAAAAAGCTCTCGCCGTCGCCGACCCCCTCATCCGCCGCTCCCGAGCCAACGGGTAGTTCGGAGAATAGTGCCGGGGACTGTTCGTCGTTCGCAGTAGTCTCGGCGGACCACCTGGAGGTTGCATTGCGCTGGTCAAATCTATTCGTACCCACGTTGCGGGACGCCCCCGGCGATGCCGAGGCGCCAAGCCACAAACTATTACTCAAGGGCGGGTTCGCTCGGCAGCTTCACTCCGGTCACTACTCCATGCTCCCGTTGGGCTGGAGGGTGCATCAAAAGATCGCCAACATCATCCGATTGCACATCGACGCGATGGGCGGGCAAGAATTCCATCTACCGGCAATGCACCCAGCCCGCATTTGGAAGCAGTCGGGCCGCTGGGAGGTCATGGGCGACGAAATGTTCCGCCTGCGAGACCGCAAGGGTGCCGATATGGCGCTGGGCATGACCCACGAAGAGATCTTCGCCGGTATCGGCACCGAAATCAGCTCGTACCGCGACCTGCCCCAACAGTGGTACCAGATCCAACTCAAGTTTCGCGACGAACCACGCCCAAAGAGCGGCCTGCTGCGCGTGCGCGAGTTCTACATGAAAGATGCCTACAGCTTCGATATCGACGAGGCGGGCCTCGATGTAAGCTTCGAGGCCTACCGGGCCGCCTACGTGCAGATCTTTAAGCACATGTCCCTGCCTGCGGTCGCGGTCGAAGCCTCATCGGGAGCCATGGGTGGCTCTGGCTCCAACGAGTTCATGGTCCCGAGCAACGCCGGCGAAGACGACGTCGTCATGTGCCCAAGCTGCGACTACGCAGCGAATGTGGAACGAGCAACTTCGGCGCTGCCCGATATCAGCGACGAACCGGGGGGCGACGCGCCAGAGATGTTCGATACGCCCGACGTGCGCACGATCGCCGCGCTCGCAGCCTTCGATGGCGGCGCTGCGGCTGATCGACAAATCAAAACCATGGTCATGGTCGCCGACGGCGAGGTCATCCTTGCGCTCGTGCGCGGCGACCACGGATTGAACGAACAGAAGCTCGCCGATGGTCTTGGCTGCGCGACACTGCGCCCTGCTACCCCAGACGAGGCAAAGGCCACACTGGGCGCCATGCCCGGCAGCCTGGGTGCTGTTGGAGTGACCGGAGTGCGCATCGTTGCCGATCAAGCGCTAAACGGTCGAACGAATCTGACAACCGGCGCCAACATCGACAACAAGCACTTCCGCAGCGTTGACATTGCGCGCGACGTGGCGGTGGACACTTGGCTCGATCTTCGCACGGTCACCAAAGGTGAGCCTTGCGCGAACTGCGGAACCGATCTTGACATCATTCGCTGCATCGAGGCCGGCCACATCTTTAAGCTCGGCCGCAAGTACACCGAGGCCATGGGAATGGTCGTGCTCGACGACAACGGTGAAAAGCGAGTGCCCATCATGGGTAGCTACGGCATCGGGGTCGGCCGAGCCATGGCAGCAATCATCGAGACTCACAACGACGACAACGGCGTGGTTTGGCCGGTAGCTGTTGCCCCGTTCGAGGTCTCCATCATCATCGTGAGCCTGCGCGACGACGCAACCGTTGCTGCGGGCGAAGAGCTGTATGCCGATCTGCGCAAGCGAGGTATCGATGTCGTACTCGATGACCGCGACGCTCGGGCGGGCGTCAAGTTCGCCGACACCGAACTGACCGGCATTCCATGGCGGATAACGGTCGGACCCAAGGGCGTTGCCGCCGGCATGGCAGAACTCACGGCCCGTGCAACAGGCGAAACGATCGAGGTCTCGCTCGCCGAGGTAGCCGAGGTTGTGACCGGCCACATCGAGTCAGCCCGCCTACCCCAAGGCGCCGATCCGATCTACCGCTAACAACACCATGGCGCCGGTCTGCCCAAGTCAAACAACCATGTCTGCAAATCCGGACCGGTAACCATGACCGTGAATCTCACCCAGCCCGAGCAGCGCATGCTCGAAGACTCCCGGCCAGGAGTGGCTCTGGCCATGCGGCTCGTCGTTCAGCTTGCCGAGACTATGAGAGCAACTGAGCTGCTTCCAATCACTGGCGCTCACATCGATTCGTGTCTGTTCCACGGCCAGTCTGGGCTGGACTTCGTTGCCAAACTCGTCGATGGCGATGCACAAGTGGCGGTGCCCACAACGCTCAATGTGTCGAGTCTGGACTTGCTTCACCCTGAGCTATACCGCGGCTCTGACCAAGACGCATCTGACGCCAAAGCACTCATGGACGGCTACGTCGCACTTGGCTGCACACCGAGCTGGACCTGTGCCCCCTACCAACTCGAGGCCCGCCCCAGCTTCGGCGAACACGTTGCTTGGGCAGAGTCGAACGCCATCGTGTTTGCCAACAGCGTGCTGGGTGCACGAACACATCGATATGGCGACTTCATCGATATCGCGGCGGCAATCACCGGCCGAGTCCCGAACGCAGGCTTGCATCTCAGCGAAAAGCGCCACGCCACCATGGTGATCGATGTGGTCGATCTATCTCCTGCCCTGTTGGCATCTGACTCGGTGTTTGCGCTTATTGGATTCATTGCTGGTCGTGAATGTGGATCGTCGGTGCCTGCCATTGTTGGTTTGCCAGCATCAACGAGCGAGGACAATCTGAAGGCACTTGGAGCGGCCGCTGCGTCGTCGGGGAGCCTGGCAATGTTTCACGCCGTCGGGATCACTCCCGAAGCGTCGACGCTGGATCAGGCCACCGGTGGCCGGAACGTTGGCCCTCGCCTCACGATTTCAAGCGCCCAAATTCGCGAAGCCCGTGATGCAGTCGGCTTCGCTGGTAGCGACCAAAAGTCTCTAGGCACCGTGAGCCTCGGCACACCTCACTACTCCGTGACCGAAATCGGGTTGCTGGGGTCGCTATTTCATGGCAGATCGGTGCACCCCAACATCGACTTCTATGTATCGACGGGGCGCAACATGCTCCACGAGGCCATGCTTCGTGGATCTGTTCGTGAGCTCGAGAAGTCGGGCGTGACCTTTGTGACCGACACTTGCACCTACATCACACCAATCCTGCGCGACGCGACTGGACTGGCCATGACCGACTCTGCGAAGTGGGCGTACTACGCGCCGGGCAACATCGGCGTAGATACCATTTTCGGGAGCGTCCAGGAGTGCGTCGAGTCTGCGGTCAAGGGTTACGTCGTGCGCGACGAGTTGCTTTGGTCGTGACTCGGTCATTGACTTTCTCCGCGCATAGCGTGATCGGCGGTCACGCCGCCGGCGAGGCTTTTGTGCTGGATGAACCCCTGAGCTTTTGGGGTGGTCTCAACTCAGCGACCGGCCTCATAACGGACCCGCATCACCCTCAACACGGTCTGAACGTTGCGGGCAAAGTGTTGGCGCTGCCATTTGGGCGAGGTTCCAGCTCTGCTTCTTCGGTGATGACCGAGGCGGTTCGGCTGGGCACGGCTCCTGTTGGCCTCGTTATGGTCGAAACCGATGAGATCATCACGCTGGGAGCGCTTGTCGGCCAGGAGCTCTATGGCATAACAACACCTATCAGCCTTGTCGACCGAACGAGCTACGGGGCGATTGCCACCGGCGACATCGTTGCCATCAAGCCCGGCTCAATCACCTTGACCGCTCCAAGCCGCCAGGCGGCAGCCAGGCGATACGCAGGCAGCAAGCCTGGAGCGAATACAGTCACGGGGTGCGACCAGATTTGTACCGATTAGAAACGCTCAGCCTGCATGCAGGCCAGACGGCCGATCCCACGACCGGAGCGCGTGCCGTGCCGATCTACCAGACCACGTCGTACTCCTTTGAGTCTGTTGACGAAGCAGGCGCACTCTTCAATCTTGAACAGCCCGGTCACATCTACAGTCGGATATCGAATCCGACGGTGGCGGTGCTCGAGGAACGACTTGCCGCCCTGGAGAACGGCGCCGGCGCAGTGTGTACCGCAAGCGGCCAAGCGGCGTTATTCATGGCCATATCGACGCTCATGGATGCGGGCGGCCACATTGTCGCCAGCCGCAACATCTATGGCGGCAGTCACAACATGTTGAACGTGACACTCCCCCGGTTTGGCATCACGACAACTTTCGTGGATCCTCGCGACCCTGAAGCCTTCGCCGCTGCGGTCACTCCATCGACCGGGCTTTTTCTGGCCGAGGTGACGGGTAACCCTGGACTCGAAGTGCTCAATGTGCCGGTCATTGCCGATGTCGCCCACGCACACGGCATACCGCTCATGGTCGACAGCACCTTCACCACCCCCTATCTCGTGAATCCCGTGGAACTTGGAGCCGACATCGTGATGCATTCGGTCACCAAGTTCCTAGGCGGACACGGCATAGCGGTTGGTGGAGCACTTGTAGATGGCGGACGCTTCGACTGGACGACCACGGATCGCTTCCCGACGCTGACCGAACCGTACGTTGGGTACCACGGTCTGGCGTTCGCCGACGAGTTTGGACCAACAGCATTTTCGGCCCGAGCCCGCGCCGAAGGGCTACGAGACTTCGGGGCCTGCATGAGCCCGACCAACGCCTTTCATTTACTGCAAGGCGTCGAGACATTGGCGGTACGGATGCAACGCCACGTTGACAACACCCACCAGGTGGTCCAGGCACTCCTCGACAACGATGCGGTGACCTGGGTTAAGCACCCGAGTGTGCCCGAGCACCCCGATCATGATCTCGCCAAAGAGTTGCTACCTCGTGGCGCCGGCGCAATCTTGAGCTTTGGCATCAACGGCGGACGCGAAGCTGGCCGCCAGTTCATCGAGTCGGTGCAGCTAGCTTCGCACCTGGCGAACGTAGGCGACGCCAAGACCCTCGTTATTCACCCGGCAAGCACTACGCACGGTCAGATGAGCAGCACCGATCTCGACCAGGCCGGTATCGGCGCGGACATGGTGCGGCTATCGGTTGGACTCGAACATGTCGACGACATCGTCGAGGACTTATCTCAGGCGTTGCGCCGTTCGCAAAAGGGTGTCGCATGAGCACGATCACGCTGAACAACAACCAGCAAATATCAGGCGCCACCGGTGGCCGCGGGATTGGCACTACCGAGCCCTTGGTCATACTGATTCACGGCGCTGGAATGGACCGCACCGTGTGGGCACTGCAGACCCGTTGGCTTGCTCACCATGGAGCGCCTGCCCTAGCGGTCGACCTGCCCGGGCATGGCGCGTCTGGCGAGCCGGAACGGACCTCGATCGCTGACTATGCCGATTGGGTCGCCGATGTTGTCGCGGCGATGGACCGACCTGTTCATCTGGTCGGGCACTCGATGGGCACGTTCATCGCCCTCGAAGCAACGCAGCGTTGCGACTTGGCATCGATCACGTTGATTGGAACAGCGCAATCCATGCCAGTCCATCCAGCCCTAGTCGAAGCTGCCGAAGCAAATGACCCGCTAGCCGCCCAACTCATGAGCGGGTGGGCCTTTGCTCCCCAAACCCGAACGGGACCCCACCCTTCGCCAGGCAGTTCCATGGTCGGGACCACCCAAGCTATGATCGCCCAGTCCAAGCCTGGTGTGCTGCACCGGGATCTGACGATGTGCGCGAGCTATGACACCGCCGTTAGCACTGCGGAGAAGGTCCATGCGCCTACAACGCTGCTACTAGGCGCCGTGGACAAAATGACGCCGCTGCGAGCCGCACAGCCATTGATCGCAGCCATGCCCCATGCCACGGTCGAAGTTGTTCCCGATGTTGGACACATGGTGCAAATCGAGGCCCCCTCCATCGCCCGATCGGTAATAGCAGCCGCGGTGAAACGCGCCCATGACTAACCAAGACGACCCAACGCCTGATGCTGCCGCGCCTGAAGCCGCGGCAGCTGTTAGCTCGGCCCCGAGGAACAAGAGGCCCCGTCGGACCCGCCAAGCGAACCTAGCGTTTCCGACGCCGGCACGCTGGGGTATGAACCCCGAGGACCGGGTGCGGGTCATGGAGACCTGCATGGTCCACGTGCGCCCCGGCAACACCTGGATCTTGCACTTTGTGGTCATGATGGCCATGTCGGTCATCGTGGCAATCATGGGCCTGTCGGCAAACTCGCCAGCGCTCGTTATTGGAGCGATGCTGATTGCTCCACTCATGACTCCGGTCCTCGGGATCGCCGCGTCCATCGCCATGGCTCTTGGCGATGCAGTGGTCCGCACGGCAACGACGGTCACTGCAGCGACCGCGCTGGCCATTCTGGTGAGCTACATAGTTGCTGGCTGGCTGCCTGACCCGTTGGTCACTGGCGAGGTCTTGGCTCGCACTGCTCCCGACGCACGTGACTTGGTGGTTGCGCTCGCCGCTGGTGTCGCTGGCTCGTATGCAACGGCAAAGCCCGACGTCTCTGGCTCCCTCCCGGGCGTAGCCATTGCCGTGGCGCTTGTGCCGCCGCTAGCAGTGGTTGGCGTAACACTTCGTGCTGGCGAAGCAGACCTGGCGCTGGGCGCGCTGCTGCTCTACGCGACCAACCTGGCCGCCATCGTCACCGTGAGCACGATCATCTTTGTGCTCGCTGGCTTCGTACCCGCCCGGCGCCTTATGAGTATGGCCCCACGAGTGATCGCCGGGAGTCTCGCAGCGCTCCTCGTTGTGCTCATCTTAGGCGTGTTGCTGGGCACACGTAGCTATGACAGCTCGCAGCGGGTAAGCCAGATTACGCAGATCCGGGCAGCAGCAGAGACCTGGCTGAACAACACTTTTAACGAGTCCGAGGTCGAGGTCGACGGAAGTAGCGTGGTGGTGACCGTTACCGGCCCGACACAGCTTCCACCATCTTCGGACCTGAAGGCCGAGTTGACTCGAATACTCGGCGACGAGGCGCGCCTCAAGGTGACCTGGATTCAGGGCCAAACGCTCGAAGCGCTCGAGGCGGACTCCCAGCTGCAAGCCCAAACTGCCGAAGAAGAGGCCCGCCAACGTGCCCGAGCCCTGACGATTGACGAGGTAGTCAGGCAATGGCTTGGCTCAGGTGGCGAAATCGATGCCTACGAACTCACAAGTCTTGAGATCGGAACCGACTCGATCACCGTGTCGATTGCGTCGGTCCTCCAGCCTCCCGACCTCGAGGACCTTCAGAGTCGTCTGCTACAAGAACTGGGTAGCCCGGTAGGTGTCGGGCTCAACTTCGATGACCTTTCTGCCGACGTGGCTCAGCAACAGATCGACGAACTCCGCGGCAACGCGCGCACAATCGTGCAGGACTTCGCCGTGGAGCGCGAGCTCGCCGTTGACACGGTCACCTACGACGGCTCGACCTTGATCGTTGATCTTCGCGGTCAGGCACCCCCTGATGGTGAGCTGTTGGAACGGCAGCTTCGCGAGGCCTTGGGATCCGAAAGCGCAATTCGTGTGTACTTCATTGAGCGCGTGCCGGTGATTCCTGCACCAAGCCCCACGCCGACCCCCTCGCCGACCCCCACGCCTACGGCGGCGCCCACGCCAACACCCGAATCACTTGTAGACGAAGACTCCTTAGATGCCGGCGAGGACAACGCTGGCGCTGATGATGCAAGCCCAACGCCAACGGCTGAGCCAGCCGACGGCTAGATGGTATTGCTCGAGCTGCTCGTGATCCGCTCCAGGGGGACGACCGGAATAAGACGCGGCGCGATCAAGTTGTCGCCGCTCGAAAAGCAGACCGGGCTTTGGTCGCCGAGCCTGGATGTTGGTCAATCTTGAACTTTGGCTGCGTGAACATTCTTGAAAGGATGGTGGTCGGCAGTCAGTGGCGGTCGTGATTCTGGGCGGCGTTATCGAGTGATCAGAGCAAGGTTTCTTGTACGAGATTGGCGTGGTGCTCATTGTCGTTGTTAGGTCAGGTCGATTATCACGGCGAGCGTCTCTCGGACTTGAGATAGGGAAAGTGGTCCGACGTTGCCCAGCACGTGATCGACTCTGTCTGGTGAGACGGCACGCACATGTTGGCATTGTGCAGACGAGGACGTCACAAACCCGTTGATTGAGTCCGGCTCGATGACGATCTCTGTATGAAAACCGCGAAGAGTGCTCGTGAGCGGGACGACCTGGATGACTGTTGGATGGGCATCGAGGATTCGCTGGGCGGTTATGACTACCGCCGGGTGCAGGTAGCCGGCTTCGCGTCCTTTTGGCTGTCCAAGATCGAGGCTTACAATGTCACCCGAAGTCAGCATCGAGCCAGACCGTCTCAGCGTCCGTTTGAGCAGAGCGGAGTTGGTGCCCGATGTGATCCTGGCGAAGTGCTCTAACAGCGAGAGTGACGGTGTTTCCCACTGTGGTGTCAAACTCGGCAGCTAGGCGTTTCAGTTCCTCGTGGGTCGCACTATCTATCCGGACACTCGTACTATGCATGCAAATCAGCATACATGTACAGATTGACGACTGATACGCCTCGTTCTTATCAAGCACCGCATCCGGGCCGAAGTAGACGCCCGAGGAATCAAAGAACTCGTCACCTTTGATCGCCGGAACCCCCAGCCCTATCGGCGCTAAGCCCTCCACGAACAGCGCACAATGAACAGCTAGCGAGACTCTCCTCACCGATACAACTCCCGATATCGCAAGCGCAAAGCATCTGAATGGCCGCTTCCGAGCGTATTCCGGTCGTCCCCCCTCTACGCCGGCAGCTCTGCTAGCTCGTCAAAGAGACGCAGAAACACGCCTGAGCGAACCTTTGGAGTGAAGTACGTGGACTTGGCCGGCATCGTCAATCCGCCTTCGGCGACTGCCATCATGTCTTCGATGGCCACCGGCGGAACAAAGATCGGGATCCGGCCTTGCGTTGCGGCGCTTTCCGCAATCACGGAGAACGGCTCAGTGTCTGGCATGTAGGTCACGTCGACGGTGCCATGTGCTCCAACGATGCTTGTCAGGATCTCTCGTTCGAGAACGACCGGATCTAGAGATCCCAACCGGATCGAAGCGCCGCCACCGACGGGCCGTTCGTCGAACTGCACGACGTGCCACTCGTCGTTAAGGAACAACGCGACATGACCGGGTTCAACGGTTGCGACATCGGAGATCGCTTCGACAACAAATCGACGACCGATTTCTGCAAGCAACAGTCTTGGATCGAGGCCTTCGTCCAGCTTAAGAAATCGGTGAAAGCCCACGAGGTGCAGCGACCGCTCGGGAAAGATGGTGACCAGTACTGGAATATCGACACCTTGGCTGAGTAGCTGCTGATTCGCTGCTGATCGATGGTGACCGTCGATTATGAACAGGTCAGCGTCTTGGAGCCGCTCCTGCAAATCAAGTTGAACCGCAAGGTCCGAAATCCGCCAAACCGTCTGCTGTAAGCCGTCGTCGCTGGTGAGGTCCAGTATCGGTTCGTCGATCGCGACCGCTACCAGGATGTCATCGAGTGATCCGTCGTCTCGCACGGTGCAGGCAACCGGGCTCGACGCGGCCTTGACCGTGGCAAAATGTTTCGCAAGGAGTGCGGCTCGGTCCGGTCTCGTCGCCTCGTGTGGTCGAGCGACCGAGCCGTAGTACTCGCTTGGCACCTCGCATACCAGTCCGTGTTGGGCATGGGCTCCCTCGGCCAGCCGATACACGTAGAACGAAGGCGCGCCGTGGGACATAAACAAGTCTTGTTCGATAATTTGCTGGAGCGCAGCGCGGCCTCGTGCAACTAGTGCGTCGTCGTCTACCGTCGCCGCGTCGAGTTCGTCTTCGGCAGAACGAGTGACCTGCAGGTACGAATTTGGATGGGTGGCTCGAAACTGTTGACGCTGAGGAATGGTCAGCGCGTCATAGGCGGGTGACACCACGTCATGCGCATATTGCTGCCTGACAACCTTGCCGCGGAACGGTTGGATGCCGGTCATGACACTTCCTGCACAGAAGTTCCTCGCATTCCTGGGCTACCTGCGCAGGATGTGGCCCCACACAAGGCTGCGCCCAAGTCGCGACAGTATGCCTTCGCAAGATCAGCGACACTGCCCCGCTTCGCCTCGAGTGGAACCGAGGCGCAGGTCATGTGTGGCGGTCGCTCTTTCTTTAAGCAACTATGGCTCGCGCGTCGAGGCTTGCATTTCATTTGGTTCTAGTGGCCACCAGATGAGTTCCAGCGCCACCCAAAGCAACCGCGACCGCGCGTAAAATAGCAGTGGAACGACAAGCGAAGCAACCACGGCAGGAATGAGTATCTTGCCAACCGAGGCTTCCCCGCCGGTGGCAACAAAACCAATGACGATGATGCCGAAGAGCACCAAGAAGGCCACGATCGTATTCAGCCCGACCCCGCCGATGAAAGAACCGACTTGGCGTTCCAAGTCAAGCCCACAGGTGGGGCACTCAGTGAAGACATGTGCTGGGTGCCGGCTGATATCTTTGGATCCGCAGACGGGGCACCTGCGGCGCAATGCGCGGCTGATCGATCGTGACCGCCCCGGCTGAGTCGGCAGGTCAGTCATACCTCAACGCTATTCGCAAAGTGCGTAAGAGCGCACTCACCCAAGCGAACGCATGTTCTATAGTTCGTGCATGGCGTTTACTGAACAACCTGGACCAGTTGATAGAAGCCTTCAGGCGGGCCTTCAAGGTTCGCTGTTTGGGGCTGGAGCGGTTTCGTGTGGACCAGTCACGGCTAGCTTCGATCCGCTGGACCCGTTCTCGGGAACGCTGTTCGAGCCTTCGTGGGTGGCCGGAAGCGACACGGTGTTCGAGACGCTGCGCGACGAGATGCCGTGGCGGGCAATGCAGCGACCCATGTATGACCGTGTCGTGAGCGTGCCGCGCCTTATTTGTTCGGTGACGCCGAGTCAATTTGAGCGCACCCACCCACTCGCAGTGATCACGGTCGCGCTTGAGAAGGCGCTCAATGTGTCGTTTTCGAGCATTGGACTAAATTTTTATCGGACGGGCTCAGACTCGGTCGCGTGGCATCGAGACAGCATTGCGGGTACCCGATCGCCGCTAACCGTTGCCCTCGTTGCCGTAGGCAGTCCCCGCACATTGGCTATGCGGCGCTTCCAACCCTCGGCCCATCGAAACTGCTCAAAACCCGCAGAAACAACACGGTCCCCAGGAGTAACTCCTGCGTCAGCACCGCGTCGGTGGCGTCTCGGCCACGGTGATCTACTGGTCATGGGGGGCCACTGTCAAAGTAGCTGGGAACATTCGGTGCCCAAAGAACGCGGCGCTGGGCCAAGGATCAGCCTGGCTTTCCGGTCCGAGGATCCCCCCAAGGGTCCCCGACTGGCACCCACGGGGGTGCCACCATTGTTGGCTAGTCACAAATTAAGGTAAAGCTCGCGGGCGGTATCCGGAGGTCTGCAATGAGGCAATCAGCAATGAGAAAACTCAGAAGTACGTTCTTCCTCTTAGCGGTCGCTTTGACGCTAAGCGGTTGTGGGATCTTTGGGGGCAGCGATGGCGCTGCTGTCAATGTCGCCGAAGACGTCGAGGCACAAGCAACCGTGAACAGTGTTCAGGCTGTGCCAGCCCAGACGCCGACAACGGTGACCGAGGGCGTTCCGGCTCAGCAACCCGACGACGATACGGCGGGCGCTGCGTTGCCAACGGCCCAAACGTTGCCCCCGACACCAGAGCCAACGGTGGACCGCAGCCAGCCGACCACCTACATCGTGCAAAGCGGCGACGTGCTGGGGCTAATCGCTGAGCGCTTCGACGCCGACATCGCAGAACTGCGCCGAGTCAACGGTCTCGATGGCAACCTGATCCGGGTCGGACAAGAGCTCACCATCCCGGCCCTCGATGGATCAACGGAGACCTCGGCTGCCGGCGATCCTGCCGCTACCGCAGCGCCTGCTGTGCCCGCGCCAACGAGCGCACCTTCGCCACCGGTGTCATGCAATTCAAACGCAACCGGCTACTGCATTCAACCAGGTGACAGCTTGCGTGGCATCGCCCTCAAGTACGACGTCACGCTCGACGCTCTCCGTGCTGCCAACCCAGGTATCAGCGGTGACCTGATCCGTTCGGGCGAAGTTCTCAACCTGCCTGGTGGCACAACGGCTCCAAGTCCTGCAGGCACCGCTTCCCCATCGACTCCAGCCGTCCCTGGCGGAACACCCATACCGGCGGCCCCTATTGGGCCTCGCACCGACGCCGAGTGCTTGGCCGCCAATCCTAACTTCCCGTACTTCCATGCCGCAGACAACCTGTGTTACGCGAACCCGATCGGGCCAACGGTGATACCAACATCAGCCGCCGCCGAAGATAGCTGCCTCGAGGGTTACTTCCTCTGGAACGACGGGCTGTGTTACCCCATCCCAGGAGTGACCGTGACTCCAACGGCTCAGGCCACCGTGGGCACCAACGTCGCGACAACCGAAGACTACGGCACGGTTCCATGTCGCGACGGCTACCTGCCGCTCACCAACGGCAAATGCTGGCCAGAGCCAAGCACTACTCCAGCGACCGTTGTTCCAACCGGATCGGGGTCCACTAGCCCGACACCGACTGCAGGGGCCACTGGCAGCGCAACCACTTGTACGGCTCCGAACTTCTTCGAAGATGCCACCGGCAACTGCTTCTTGCTTCAAGAGGGCGTCGACATTGGGTGCAGCCTCGAAGCGGGTCAGCCAACCTGTCCATAAAAACTATCCATGTCCCCCGACCGCAGCGAGCACCGCTTGCTGCGGTCGGGCGACGGGTCGGGCTCGCGCTGCTGCTGGTCCTGTTCGTAGCGACGGTCGCTTGGCTCGGTGGCGACGGCTACGTCGATTCGGCCACTGGGAATTCGGTTGGGTTTCTCGATGCGCTGTACTACGCGTCGGTCACGGTTACCACCACTGGCTACGGCGATATCACCGCCGTTAGCGATTCTGCGCGGCTGGCCACCATCCTGCTCATTACCCCCGCCAGGATCGTCTTTCTCATTCTCGTAGTGGGCACTACTGTCGAAGTTCTTACTGACCAGTCACGCGAGTTTCTTGCTGCTCATCGATGGAGGCGCAACGTGCGCGATCACATTCTCATCTGCGGATTTGGCTCCACCGGCCAAAGTGCCGCAGCCGAACTTCTTAATCGCGGCGAAGCGCAGTCTGACATCGTTGTTGTCGACAACGATCCGGCTGCAATCCAAGCGGCCACGGCACTTGGTTACGTAGCAGTCGTCGGCAATGCAACCCAGAGCGCGGTGCTCGCCAGCGCCGGTGTCGAGGCGGCCCGCGCCGTGATCGTGGCCCCGAATAGAGACGACACCGCAGTGCTCATAACTCTCACCGTACGCGAGCTCAATTCCACGGCCCATATCGTGGCTGGCGGGCGAGAGCAGGAGAATCTTCATCTGCTACGACAGGGCGGGGCAGACGAAGTCATCGACGCCACCGCAGCGGTCGGGCGCATGCTCGGGCTTGCCACCACGGCCCCGGGAGCGGTCAAAGTCGTTGACGATCTGCTCGATTCTGGCAACGGGCTCGATCTTCACGAGATGGATCCAACGATTGGTCCAGACAACACCGTCACGGTGCCCGCAGGCATGATTCTGGTGGGGGTGATCCGCGGGAGTCGCCGGCTGCGCCCAGACCAGATCGACTCCAGTGACCTTCGTGCGACCGACCGCCTTGTGGTACTTACCGAGCCGTCGTAGCTACCTAGGCAGTGAAGAAGTTGGCCTTGGCCACACCGGTGTCGTCGTACACCGGCTCTTGGAGGTCGCATCGATACTTGTGGTTGACCGCGCCCACGATGCCCATCTCGCCGAGGAGCGAGCGCATATTGAAGTAGTTCTCGTGCAAGAAGTGCGCCGCCAGCGATGGTTCGTCGTCCCAGAGTTCGTAAACCTGCATGATCGTGTCATCGCAAGGATCTGGAGCAAAGCAGTAAGCCCGACAGCCCGGCTCATCATCGCGAGTAGCCTGCTGCAGCGGCGCGCTGGCCTCGCATGCAGAATCTCGTTGTTCGGTTGTTCCAAACTCGATCCGGCCGGCGATGATGATCATTGCTTCTCCTGCTCTGTTGCCTGAATTGGCTCGCAAAAAGACAGTAGTTGGCGGGCGGCAATCTATGTTTGTGCGGTGGACGTAGCACTCATTACCGGAAAAGAAACGGTCGACATTGTCGACTTCGCTCAACCAGAGCCAACCAAGGAACGCGGTGTCGTTGTGGATATCGCTCTTTGTGGGATTTGCGGCACAGACATACATGCCTGGCAGGCAGGCTCGGAGTACAACCCGGCTGTCTGTGGCCATGAATGGAATGGCACGGTGAGCGCCGTCGCCTCGGGTATCGGCTCGGTCCGCGAGGGCGACCGGGTCATTGTTGCGGTGCCAGCAGCGTGCGGTACGTGCAGCAATTGTTGGGCTGGCCATACCGAAACGTGCTCCACGGTCTTCGCTCACGCAACCGGGCGCCATCCCCAAGCCCCAATCCATGGCGGCTTCGCGTCATCGATTGCGGTCTCGCCGGAGCGCGTAACTCAAATGAACCCGGGCCTGTCCAATGTGCAGGCCGCACAGATCGAGCCGCTTACAGTCACTCTTCATGCCGTTCGCAAGAGCGGCCTGCGCATGGGCGAATTTGCCGTAGTGCAGGGAGCTGGACCAATCGGCTTGCTTACAACTCAACTCGTGCACACGGGCGGCGCCGGCACGACCGTGGTGGTCGAACCCAACGATGCCCGTCGCCAACTGGCCCTTCGGTTGGGTGCCGATCACGCCTTCCATCCCGACGAAGCAATGTCCCAGATTATGGAACTCACACGCGGCCTGGGCGCCGACGTGGTCTACGAATGTGCCGGCGTGCCTGCCACGGTGCAGACCGCGGTCAACCTGGCGCGACGCGGCGGCCGCATGTGCCTTATCGGCTTAGCCAGCGGTGTCGCCACGATTGACCCGCGCATCTGGCTCGTCAAAGAGATCGGTGTCCAAGCCGCGTTGGCCTATACCCACGAAGAATTCGACATGGCAATGGGCCTCGTTGCAGACGGTCGGGTCGATGTCGACGCCATGCACACCCAGACGGTCGGGCTCAGCGGCGTGCATGAAGCCCTCCATGGGCTCGCCAACGGTGCTGGTCAGATGAAGGTCCTCGTCGACCCCAACCTGTAGTGGTTATGAAGCCTGGGTGACCGCCCAGTCGATAGCCGGTATGACTGCAACAAACAAAGCAAAGCCGAGGGCAGCCACAACTACGGGCGCAGCCGTAAGGGCGCGTGGTCCAAGTCGCTGGGCCGAACCGATGACGAGACCAGCCAGCACACCAGCGGCCAAGCCACCCAAGTGCCCACCGAGCGACACATCGGGCAAGAAGCTCAGAGCTACGTTCACCACAAGCAGCGGACCGATCCCCGTGCGCAGAAGTTGCCCGCCAGCCATCTTCTGTAACACCGCAAGTGACCCGAGCAGGGCAAAGATGGCGCCGCTCGCTCCGCCGACCTGTGAGTCGTAGTCCAGCAGCACTGCCCCTAGAGAACCGCCCAGCAAGCCAGCGATGTAGATGGTGGAGAAGGCCAGTGCCCCATAACGGCCTTCGATAAGACGGCCAGCCAGCACGAGCAAAATCATGTTCATTGCCAGGTGAGTCCATCCGAAATGCACGAACCCAGAGGTGACCACCCGGAACCACTCACCCTCGGCCTGCACGATCGGTGCATACAACGTGAGCTCTCCCAACTGCTCGACGATCCCACCGTTGATGTTGACGGGCCCAGTTCCGAACACAAACGCTTGAAGGCGCTGCCAGTCGTAGCCAAAGATCGCGAGACATGTTGCCGCGACCAGAAGCGTGACGATGGGTGGATGCACCTTCTGCTGCTCTTGCCTCGGGGAACCGGCATGGGAGTGCGACTGGGTGTTCTTCGGGCGCGAGCGAATACAGACTGGACAAGACGGTCCGGCAGCGGTGCCGTGCACACAGCGCCGGCACATTGGGGATCCGCAGCTCGCACACCGCTCTACTGCCGAGGTGTCGGCATGCTGCTGGCAAGCCTGCTGTGCTCCGCGCCCCGGGGTATAGGTCATGCTCACAGACGGCACCGTAGTCAGCTTCCGGGTTCTGTCGGTCGCGGGCAATTGGTCCAGGCAGACTTGCTGGTGGCCCGTAGGATCTTGGGACTTGTTCAGAGGGGTTGGCGTTGCAGAAGCACTTTGCAGGATTCGATGTTGGTGGCACCAAGACCTTGGCGCTTGTGCTCTCGGAGCATGGGGAGACGCTTCACGAGCAGCGTGTCTCGCGACCACGTGGACCCGATCAGACGATTGAACAACTGTGCGATCTGGTGCAGCAACTACAAACTGCCGCCCGCGTCGTAGTCGATGCGGTCGGCGTTGGCATTGCCGGTGCGATTAGTCGAACTGGCTCGGTCCAGTTCTCGCCCAACATTGCCGAACTGGTTGACTTCCCGCTCCAAGATCTGCTGCAGAGGTCTCTTGGTCTGCCGACCGTTGTCGACAACGACGCCACCGCAGCCACGTGGGCGGAATACCAACTCGGTGCCGGTCGGGGTGTTGAGGACCTGCTGTATGTGTCACTCGGCACCGGCATCGGGACCGGCATGGTGCTCAACGGACGCATGTACCGTGGTGCTCACGGCTTCGCTGGCGAAGCTGGTCATATGGTGATCGATCGCCGCGGCGAGCCCCACGTCAGCGGAGTGCGGGGCCCGTGGGAGATGTACGCATCAGGAAACGGTCTTGGATCGCTAGCGCGTGCCTGGGCTCGTCGCGGCGATCTGCCAACCGTGAAATCCATGGTCGATGATGTCCAGTCCATCCGAGGCGAACATGTCGCCGCTGCAATTGCTTCGGCAAGTTCTGACGCACTTGCGTTACTCGATACGTTCGCTGCCAACGTTGCGGTGGGCATGACCAACCTGATTTACGTGCTGGATCCTGCCCGGATCGTGCTGGGCGGGGGTCTTGTAGAGCTAGGCGATCCACTTCGGGTACGTGTCCAATATTGGGTCGACGAAACCACGCTCGGAGGTGTATTCCGGCCATCAGTGCCCGTTGTGCTCGCAGAGTTGGGTGCACGCTCTGGTGCTCTTGGGGCTGCAATGCTTGCCAGCCACCTCCTGGACTGAGCCCTGGCAGGCCCTCGACTACTCGGCTGTCAATGTTGCGCTGTCGGCCACCGCGTTTGAGCGCGACTCGGCGCCGCTGACGGCCTCTACCCGGCCAGTCGAGCAGCACGACTCTCACCCACCGAAACACTGCGCAACGCAGGTGAAGCCTCACCCGGAATGGCTAGTTCTTACGAATTAGGCTTGGGGTCGACGGGAGTCGCATAGCGCCGGAACCAGGTTTATGTCGCTGCCTGACCAAACCAGA
>Ga0209828_1001210_pt1 | contig 23746 bp, 22 predicted proteins | sample MaitaG_FD_187429 | JGI IMG/M metagenome (GOLD analysis project Ga0209828, IMG submission 187429) | Marine algal microbial communities from Maine, USA - Maine_Asex2 metaG (SPAdes) (version 2) | ecosystem: Host-associated > Algae > Red algae > Unclassified | place: Maine, USA | collected 2015-01-05
ACGAGTGAAGTCAAGGCAGGATCCGCACTCAATACTGATCCGCCATTAAATCCAAACCATCCAAAAAAGAGTAAAAACACTCCTATAGCTGCAAGAGGCATGCTGTGACCTTGGATTGGTCTTATTCCTTTTGAAGTATATTTTCCATTTCTAGGACCGAGTAATATGATACCGGCAAGAGCAGCCCATCCTCCGACGGAGTGAACTAATGTTGATCCTGCAAAATCATAAAAACCCATTTGGTCTAGCCAACCACCTCCCCATTTCCACGCTCCAGTAATTGGATAAGAGATCATTACGAATATTGTAGCAAATATTAAAAAGGGTACTAATTTAATTCGTTCAGCCACAGCTCCCGATACTATCGTAGCTCCCGTTGCAGCAAACATGGCTTGAAATATAAAATCTGAATAATATGTATAATCTGCATATGCCGCAGTCATTCCTTCCGCTGTTGGCTCTAGTCCAGGGCTAAGAAAAGCGCCAAAACTAAAATATCCATTAAAATCTCCTGGGTACATGAGATCAAATCCAAAGAGGCAATAGGTCAATAAACCAATTGCGATAATCATTGAATTTTTGAATAAAATATTGACTACATTTTTTCTTTGAACGAATCCTGCTTCAAGTGTAGCGAATCCTAAGTGCATGATGAATACCAAAGCCGCTGCTACTAGTATCCAAAGATTATTGACTGTAAACTGTGCTAACTCGGCTGCTTCTTGTGCTTTAGTCGCCGCAGCCATCACATCAGCCATTGAATTATTTTGCATGATAATTGTTTTCTTGTGTTTATTAAATTATAAAGCGTCTTGTCCTTCTTCCCCTGTTCGAACTCTATAGAATCCTTCTACATTTGTGATAATTATTTTACCATCTCCAATTTTTCCTGATCTGGCATTTTCCGAAATCACAGCTATGACTTTCGATAATTTTGAGTCTTCGACAACTAATTCAATTTTTGTTCTTGGGATATATCCAGAATCATATGGGACTCCTCGATATGTGATCTCAGAAGGTTTTTCATTGCCATGTCCTTTCACTTCAAAAAAAGTAAAAAACTTGACACCGATGACTTCTAAGCCTTCAGTCACATCCTCTAATTTCGAGGTCCGAATGATTGCTTCTAATTTTTTCATCTGTTTTATCTTTGGTTTTAATTCTATGCAATGGTAAGCCCAATCAGTGCTGCTTAGAAAATTAAAAAGAAATGATAATGTGATTTAGAATGTAAATTATATCTTTATAACAATATGATAATCAGCTTTTTGTAATCCTAATTTTGTTATGCCTATAAGTCAAACTGATCAGTTATTTACACTGATAAAGTCACTCTCAAAGTCAGAAAAGAGAAATTTTACTATTTATGCTAAGCGGATACAAAGTTCTGAGTCTCTCTATTTTATCCAACTTTTTGAATTTCTGGATAAACAAAAGACTGTCAATGACAAGCTTATTTTGGCAGGCTTATCCGACATAAAAAAATCACAGTTATCAAATTTGAAAAGACATTTGTATAAACAGATCATGATAAGTCTTCGCATGATTCATATTCAGAGAAATTCTTCTATACAAGTCAGGGAGTATTATGATTATGCAAAAATTTTATATGGAAAAGGGCTGTACCTACAGAGTTTGAAAATTGTAAAAAAGGCGCAAGACCTTGCTAAGAAGAATGGTTATAACATTATGCTTCTAACGCTAATAGAATTTCGAAAACTCATTGAATCTAGACACATTACACGAACAGGAGCTTTTGCAAATAATGAACTTACTGATCTGGCAGATACCAAAGTTGACCAGATTGCTATGTTGGTAAAACTCTCCAATTTACGATTGATGATCCATGGTGAATATATAAAATATGGTCATATCCGAGATCTAAAGTCTTTTAAAAGAATCAAGAAATATTTCAATGATCACTTACCAAAATTCAAGGAAGAAGATTTGGGGTTTATGTCAAAGTCATATCTCTACCAGTCATATGTTTGGCTGTATTATATATTATTAGATTTTGAAAATTGTTATGATGCGGCAATCAAATGGGTGAATGCATGTAAAGCATTCCCCAGTGGGATCGATAGGGATCCTGATTTATTTATGAGAGGATATCATTATATTTTGACCTCAGCTTACAATAATGGAGATGTCGAAAACTTTAATTTGTATTTGGACGAAATCGAAAAATTCAGAAAGCGGTATTATAACAAATTCAATATGAATTCAAAGATTATTTCATTCATGTATGTCCATCATGGCAGATTGAATAAATACTTTTTGAGTGGCGATTTTAAAGAAGGGGTACAGGTCTTGCCACGAACAGTGAAACGCATTAATAGATATCGAACAAAGCTAGATGATCATCGGATTTTAGTATTTTATTTTAAAATAGCATGGATGTATTTTGGTAATCAACAAGCTGACATGACTATCCAATATTTAAATAAAATCACAAACCAGCATATTGAAAATTTGAGAAGTGACATTCAAGGATATTCTAGACTTTTGTTTTTAATGGCCCACTATGATCTTGAGAATTATGACATCTTAGAATACGTCTATAAAAGGGTAAAACGTTTTTACGCAAACTACCAAGAGAAAAATAATGTGCAAGAATCTGTACTTAAGTTTTTTAGGTCAATTATAAATTTGCCCATTAGCGAACATCAAGACCATTTCAAAATACTAGATGAGGAGCTTTCCAAACTTAAAGATGATCCTTTTGAAAAGCGGCCATTTTTATATTTAAATTTTCCAGCTTGGGTACAGGGGAAAATTAAAAACAAGACAATGACGAAAATTATTAAAGAACAAAATATAGCTGTCATTTAAATTGAAAACAAATCTTGTATATTTTATTTCCGATATCCACTTGGGCTTAGATACAGCTCAGCAATCGTCGAAAGACAGAGAAAAGATCTTAGCTAAATGGTTGTTAGACATTTCATCTACGGCAACTGAAATATTATTTCTTGGTGATATTTTCGATTATTGGTTTGAATATAAAAACGCATCTACTCTTCAATATCCTGATTTCTATCACGCGCTTAAAACACTGAGATCGAGAGCTGTTACAGTTCAGTTTTTTACTGGCAATCATGATATGTGGATGAAGACCTATTTCACCAGAGAATTTGGGATTGAAATTCACTACACTCCGATGATCAGACAAATCTCGCAGAAACAATTTTATCTGGCTCATGGTGATGGACTCGGTAAAGGTGACTATGGATATAAGCTAATGAAAACAATCATGCGCAATCCAATCAGTGTATTTTTGTATGGTCTATTGCCGTCTAAAATGGGCTTAGGATTAATGAAATTTATGAGTCAAAAGAGTCGCGAAAAACATGGTGGACAATTTTTAGAATTTGAACAAGAAAGGCTTGTACAATTCTGTTTACATCATGCACAATCGTCTGCAATAGATTTTTATGTGATGGGGCACAGACATTTAATGATTGACTATAAGCTTAAGTCAGGTGGCCCTAGATATATCAATTTAGGAGATTGGATTGAGTATCAATCTTATGCTGTTTTTGATGGACAGACACTAGAGCTGAGATCTTTGCTTGGTAAAGAAACAGAGATCTTAAGGTAGATTCTAGATTATGTTTACTAAACTCAGTATAAAAAACCTTGAATCTAAACAGTTAATATATCCTTTTCTTTAGCTTCAAAAATCTTTTCAATCTTACTGGTATATTCTTTTACCAATCCATCTACGTCTCCTTCCAATCGCTTACCAGCATCTTCAGGATAACCATCTTTAACTTCCTTCTTGATATGATCCATTAATTTTTGACGAGCATTACGCAAACCAACTTTTGATTCTTCTACAGCAGCTCTGGCCTGCTTCACTAAGTCCTTTCTTCTTTCTTCTGTTAATGGAGGAATACTTATCCTAACAAATTCTCCATCATTCATCGGCGTCAGACCGATGTTTGCTTTAAAAATGGACTGTTCTATATCAGCAAGTAATTTTTTCTCCCATGGTTGAATAGAGATCGTTTTCGAATCTGGAGTACTGACATTCGCTACCTGAGTTAGTGCTGTAGGTGTCCCATAATAATCCACCATTAAGCCGCTAACCATTCCAACATTCGCTTTTCCTGCTCTAATTTTTGATAATTCAATTTGTAAATGATCGATAGATTTATCCATCAATTCTTTTCCTGCGATTTGAATATTATCTATATCTATTTCCATAATATGCAGTTTGTTTGTGTTTTTAATTTGAGAAGGCTTTACATATTCATGCAAAGCCATCTCAATGTAAATATTCTCTTTTAATTTTTTACCTCTGAGAACCTAAATACTGCATTAAGAAGTAAAGGAACATCACTAATGCTGATAAAGCAGAAGCTACATAAGTCATTGCTGCCCACCATAATGCATCTTTGGCACCATCATATTCAGCACCTTGCGTTGCTCCAGTATCATCTAGCCAATTCAAAGCTCTTCTACTTGCGTCAAATTCTACTGGAAGCGTAATCAAGCTAAATAAAGCAGTTGCGCCAAAAGTTAATACTAATGCAAGCATGAGGAAACTTCCCATCGCACCGGCTTGAGCACCTAATCCAATCATCATTCCCATAAACAGAAATTGTTGAATTCTCGATGAAAACTGAACCACTGGAACTAAAGCGGACCTAGTTTGTAACATCGAATATGCTTCAGCATGCTGGACTGCGTGTCCACATTCATGAGCGGCAACTGCAGCAGCAGATACATGTCTTCCTTGAAAAACGTCTGGTGATAAAGACACTGTTTTTGTTTTTGGATTATAATGATCTGTGAGCATCCCTTGACCTTGTACGATTTTTACATCGTGTACACCATAATGTTCAAGCATATCTCGTGCGAGTTCAGCACCAGATTTTCCGCTGCTTGTAGGCATTTGGCTGTATCTTTTAAATTTACTTTTGAGTCGGCTACTTAGTAAAGCACCTAAACCTGTGAATATCATTACGATAATCATATATCCCATATATCCCATAGTTAAAATTGATTGTCTGTTAATTAATTAATGGTTTCAAATCCAGTGTACGGTATTAAGACTTTTGGAATGTGTATTCCGTCACTAGCTTGATTATTCTCCAGTATAGCAGCCATCACTCTGGCTAGTCCAAAAGCTGATCCATTAAGAGAATGCGCTAATCTGGTCTTACCATCTTTATCTTTAAATCGACACTTTAGCCGATTTGTTTGATAAGTTTCAAAATTGGAAACTGAACTTACTTCAAGCCATCTTTTTTGTGCCAAGGAATAAACTTCTAGGTCAAAAGTTAAAGCCGAAGCGAAAGTAACGTCTCCACCACATAAACGTAGGATTCTATATGGAAGTTCCAGATTTACTAGTAATTGGCTGACCATTTCCACCATCTCTTTCAAAATTTCATAAGAATGATCTGGGTGTGCAATCTGGACGACTTCTACCTTATCAAATTGGTGAACTCTATTCAAACCTTTAACATCTGCTCCGTATGAGCCCGCTTCTCTTCTAAAACAAGGTGTATGACCTGCTAATTTAATAGGAAAATCATTTTCTTTAACAATTGTATCTCTGTATAAATTAGTGATTGGGACCTCCGCTGTAGGGATTAAGTACAAATTATCGGCTGTGGCATGATACATTTGACCTTCTTTGTCAGGTAATTGGCCAGTCGCTATGGCAGAATCTTCATTCACCAGCAAGGGAGGTATAATTTCAAGATAACCTTGTTTACTGACCTCATCTAGCAAATAGCTAATTAAAGCTCTTTGTAAACGTGCGCCTTTTCCTTTAAAAACAGGAAATCCAGAACCAGTTATTTTTGCTCCTGCTGCCATATCAAGTATGTCATATCTATCACCTAGATCCCAGTGTGGCACTGCATCAGGGCCTAATTCTTTAAGCTCTGTTAGGCACTTTTGAAAGACTTCATTTTCGTCTTCACTTTTGCCAGCGGGTACTGATTCATGTACGATATTAGGAATCTGATACAATTGATTGGTCAAATTTTGAATGGCACCATTTAAATCCTGAGTCAATTGTTGGGATTCACCTTTAATCTCAGCTACAGTTTCTTTCAAGAGATCGGCCTTCTGTCTGTCACCAGACTTATATAAGGCACCAATTTCCTTAGAATGAGTATTGACTTGTGAAAGTAGCTCATCTAGAGACGTTTGTGTCTGTTTACGTGTATCATCTGTCTCTAATATTCTGTCTATCAATGTAATCTGCTCATCCGACCAGTTTCGGATTTTGAGCGACCGAATAACATTTTCTTTGTTCTCTCTGATATACTGCGTTTTAAGCATCTTAATTTTTTTGCAAAAATATATTTTAATATTCAATAAAATACTCTAATTTTGCGGCATCAAGCACATCTAAAGAAACTAACCTTCGTTTAGTTTTATATCCTGCTTATTTGATTACAATACTTTTATAACGTTATTTTATTAACACAACACAATTTCTTTCCTAAACATTTATCATGTACGATATTCTTCAATTAAATGATATGCTCGTTCCTGAATTAAGGGACATCGCTGAACAACTTGGACTAAAGTCCTACAAAAAACTAAGCAAACAAGAACTTGTTTACAAAATATTAGACGAACAAGCGCTTGTCGGTAAAAGCCCTAAGGTAGAAGCAAAATCTTCAAACGAAAAAGCTGAGAAAAAGAAGAAAGTTGAAAAGCCAAAACCTAAAAAACGCAGAACCAAAGCTGAAATGGCAGAGGCTAGAGCTAAAGAAGACCAGGCTAAAAAAGAAGCTGCTCCTTCTGAACCAGAACCGGTTAACCAAGTTGCGAAGACTAAAGAACCAGAAGTCGCTGCTGAAGTAAAAGAGAAAAATTCTCCGAGAAGAGACCCTCGTCAGCAAAACGACAATCGAAACAACAACAACAACAACAACAACAACAACAACAACAACAACAATAACAATAACAATAGCAATAGCAATAGCAATAGAAACGATAATCGGAACGATAACAATAGAAACGATAATCGGAACGATAACAGAAATGATAATCGGAACAATAACAGAAACGATAATCGGAACGACAATCGAAATGATCAAAGACATTCAAGAAGAGAAGAGCGAAAGCCTAACTTTAATGTCGACCTTGATGGAATCATAGAAGGTGCTGGAATCCTCGAAATGATGCCAGATGGCTTTGGTTTTTTACGATCTTCTGATTATAATTATTTAACATCTCCTGATGATATCTATGTATCTCCATCACAAATCAAGCTTTTTGGCTTGAAGACTGGAGACACTGTTCAGGGTGCGATCAGACCACCAAAAGATGGTGAAAAGTACTTTGCGTTATTGCGAGTATCAAGAATAAACGGTTTAGAACCTGCAGCGATAAGAAACAGGGTGCCATTCAAATACTTAGAGCCAGTATTTCCAAATGAGAAATTTCAATTAACCTCACATCCATTAGGTAAAGATGTTGGTAATCGAATGATTGATTTGTTCTCACCAATTGGAAAAGGGCAAAGAGGATTAATCGTTGCCCAACCTAAAACAGGTAAAACATTTCTACTAAAGGACGTGGCGAATGCAATCGCGACTAACCATCCAGAAACATACCTGCTTGTTTTATTGATTGATGAGCGTCCTGAGGAAGTCACTGATATGAAGAGATCTGTCAAAGCAGAAGTCATTGCTTCTACATTTGATGAGCCAGCAGACAATCACGTGCGTGTTGCTAATATTGCTATCGAAAAAGCTAAGCGACTAGTAGAATGCGGTCACGATGTCTTTATTCTATTGGATTCAATCACAAGACTTGCTAGAGCTTATAATACCGTAGCGCCTTCAAGTGGAAAAGTACTTTCTGGTGGTGTAGAAGCAAATGCTCTTCAGAAGCCTAAAAAATTCTTTGGTGCAGCGAGAAACATTGAAGATGGTGGATCATTGACTATTTTGGCTACAGCACTTACAGAGACTGGTTCTAAAATGGATGATGTCATCTTTGAAGAATTTAAGGGAACTGGTAATATGGAGCTGCAACTTGACAGATCATTATCTAACAAACGTATATACCCAGCTATTGACTTGACAAAATCAAGTACAAGAAGAGAAGACTTATTGTTAAGTGAAAGTATCTTATCAAGAATGTTTGTATTGAGAAAACACCTTGCAGATATGAAACCTGAAGAGGCAATGGACTTTTTGAAAGCTCAAATTCGAAACTCGACAAATAATGAAGAATTTCTAGTAACTATGAATAGTTAGGAAAAAAATTACTGAATAAATAGACAATTAAGGCTATATCATAGGAAAAAAGGAATGTAAGTAGTACATTTGCAGCCCTTTTAGAGGTATTACCACATAATAAGAGACTTATGAAACGTACATTTCAACCATCAAGAAGAAAAAGATCTAACAAACATGGCTTTAGATCTCGTATGGCTAGTAAAAATGGTAGAAAAGTTTTAGCACGAAGACGTGCTAAAGGAAGAATCAAGCTATCCGTCTCTGACGAAAGAAGTGTTAAGTAATCATTCTTCTGCATCCGTCTTTACATATCTTGCCATAGTACATGGCATCTTTCACACTTAAAAAGCATGAACGACTAAAGAGTAAAAAGCTCATTGATGAGTTATTTACGTCTGGTAAATCATCGTTTTTATATCCAATCAAGTTAATTTATCTAGAGCTAGAAAATTTAGATGCTCCGTTAAAAATGACGGTTTCTGTACCAAAGCGGCATTTTAAAAGTGCTGTTGATAGAAACCTAATCAAGAGGCGACTTAGAGAAGCGTATCGGCAAAACAAAACGGCCTTAGAAAGCAGATTGACTGAATCTGGAAGACAACTTGTTTTGATGTTGATTTTTGTGGGGAAAGAAGAAGAGAATTATTTAAAAATAGAGACTTCTGTTAAAAAGTTATTAGCGCGACTTTAATGTATTGGTACGAACAGCATTAATGTTTGGTTTGAGGATTTGTACTTATAGAGGATTTGAAAGATTGACCTAGCGTCCTATTTTCCAATCAAAAAACCTAGACACAACAGTGGCAATAATCGCGACAATTGCAATCATGCCTTGTCCATCTCCGACTGATTGATGTGCTGCTAGAGCTAGTACCGAATCAAAGAAAAAGCCAGCATAAGCCCACTCTTTTAGCATTTTAGACTTGTTTGATAACACAGCAATAATACCCAAAATTTTAACAGCCGCCAATGGCGCAACCAGCCATCCTGGAAAACCTAAGTTTGGGAAATATTCGACAATCATGTCATAATTCATGATGTACATACCAGCAGAAAAAGCAAATGTTAAGCACATCACTCCAGTCGCAATCCAATAGATAATTTTATTTGTGTCCATTTTTTCTATGATTTATAGTAATGTAATCATTAAAAATGCACAGTCGACATATAAGCGAATTAAATTGTATCGAAAGTAAAGGCGCTTACAAATCCAGCTCATTTGGGTGTATGCTTAAGCTGTCAGCAAACTGAAACTAACATGCCATTATCAAGTCATTAACACGAATATCAGCTTTGCGTAATTACTTTTGTTTCAAAATAGATGTATGTTGAAAAACTCTTTATGTTATTTTTTGGCTCTATTCTTTATTGTGAGTTGCAATAATAAATCTACGGAAGACAAACCCTTGAGATGGCTAGAAGATATACGGTATAATAAAAGCTTAGACAAGAGCGATTTTAAGATATGCAATGGAGAGGAAAATGTTAAGCAATATTTTAATCTTGGAGACAATATAGAAATTGAAGGAGATAAACCTTACATAAATTCCCACTTTACAAATGGATTTAATTCAGAAAAAATGCCCAAAGAATCTGGATTGATAAGAATAAGGTTCATTGTCAATTGTGAAGGACAAACAGATAGATTTAGATTACTTGAAAGTGACCTGCAGTATGGTTCAAAAAAATTCAACCGAAAGATTAGCGATACGGTTATGGCATTATCAAAGTCATTGACAGGATGGAAGCAAAAGATCAATTCCGAAGGAAACCCTGCTGATTACTACCAGTATCTGGTTTTTAGAATTGTTAATGGAGAGATCATAAAAATTTTACCATGAAAGTAATCTTAACAATAATCATATCAATAGTTTTGGTAGGTTCCATTTTTTCTCAACCTAATTGCAATATTTATCTTTGGCAAAGTGATACACTCCAGTACAAGGCTTGTAAGCATTCTATAAAATTTAATGATTACTATCAATTCGATATGAAAGGAATTGCAGTCTTAGATAGTTGCTTAGCTATTTGTCCATATTATGCCGATGCTAATTATGAATATGGAGTCGTGTACTTAAAGGCAGGGAATTTTATTGGTTGGAATAAATATATAAATGCAGCAGTCAAGTACGATGCAGCAAATTATCTAGGACTAAGAGCATCATGTCGGGGAAAATTCTTTGCAGACTATACAGGGGCCATAAATGATATTGATAGTCTAGCTTCAATTGTTAACTATGATATTGGATTTGTCCATGATGGTACCTATCACTTAGATGCTTATAAAGCTCTTTGCTATAAAGCTTTAAATAAGAACATTATAGCCATTGAATTATTCGAAAAACATTTAATCAAAAATTCAGAATTCATAGGTTTGTTTGATTATTTACACCTTGGAGTAGCTTATCACAATATTGGCAATTATAGTAAAGCAATTGACTGTTTTAGCAATCAAGAGAAAATAAATAATCTGGCAGAAAACAATTATTATAAGGCAAAATCTTATTTAAAAATAGCTGATACAATTGAATTTGACAAATACATACATATTGCGAATGAATTAATAAATTCTAAGCAGAAAATGATAGATGGCTATCATATTATGGAAGACGAAATATTTATGAGTGATATTCAAAATATTAAAGAATTAGCTGATAACATTAGATGAGTTCGCATATACTACCTTACGATTATTCATTCGAACTCAGAAGACGATTAATCATACTGAGGGTTCAAGTAAAATATTCTTGTTGTATTTGATTTAAAATCATGTGTAATGGTAGAGGTCCAGATTTTTATCATAAAAGTTGAATTCAAAATTAATAACCGGACTTAGCTTAAAATAAACATAGAATAGCTTACAACTTAACTTACGCGGTTATCGTGGGAGACTATTTCAATTGGTGGAAACTCCACATGACACCGGTGTTGCGTTTTTGAATCAACTTCCTCTACTCTTAATTGGCGAAGAGGCAAAGAATAATTATCAGCAGCGTCAATATTAACTCGATACCCTAAATCTTGCAATGATGCAGCGGTGAGTCTACTGAGCGCGTTCCGTCCAGGATCATCGAAACCAGTCATCAATTCAGAATCAAATGTGGCTTCTCTCCAATGGCCTTCTCGTGTGCCTGCTCCTCCTGTATTCGCAACGGGCACTTTAGCCACGCCGTTTATTCCAGTTAAGCTCGCATATTCTCTCATCGCTGCTTGCCCGATAAAGAGTGGATTATTACTTCCTGACCCTTCTATCAAACCTAATTCGGACCAAATCGTGCCAATACCGATTACATGGCCCATCTCATGTATAATCACATCTAATAATTCTCCAGCATCTTCAAGTCCTTGTAAGTCGGCACTATCAAAACTCATAACACCTTTAATTGGGATTCTGGAATCTGGTCTAACGTGTGTCGGTCCAGCTTGTCCCAATATGCCATTCGGTCCATCTATAACTTTTCCCTCAGCTAAGATCAACAAATCGTCAATCACTTCTCCATCAACTTGGAATGGCTCTAAATCACCAACAATTATTTCAGACCACCTTTGGGCAGCTTCTACAAAGATAGATTGTTGACTTGCTGTTAATCCACCAATAAATCTAACTTCTATCTTGAATGGATTAGCCGAAGCGACTGGTGTTCCATTTGCAAACATGCAAAGTTTCCAAAAATTTAGTGTTCCACCATCCAGATTAGCATTGTCACTAATCGCTAAAGTCCAGATCCCATTAATAGACTTTTGATTAAAATTACTCAGCGCTTCTATGGGTTTGAAAGTCCCCGTGAATGGCGGTATAGCATCTTGAATAGAACTTTCTGACGAATCATCAAAGGTCGTATTTCGAAAATTATCACCACTCCCTCCGACGAAAGAAACAAGTTTAGCAACAGTCCCATCTTCATGGTTTAGACTAACTTCCAAATCGTTGGTATAGCTATGGTTGATATCAATTGTCACGACCAGATCATCGACCGTCAATCCATCTTGGCCGCTAATTTCAATTTGAGATGAGATGGTATTTGCTGGTCCAGATGGAATCGTAACTGGAGTCATATTATTAAAAATCAGTGGCACATTCGCAAGTTCAATCGTCTCGACCGTTAGCTCCCAGTTTAATAATGATCCTCCATCTTGAAAAGCTTCATCGCGAATTTCTAAGGTCCATTCTCCATTAGCCGCCTTATCCGAGTACAATGACAATGCTTCATTTGGTCTAAAAGAACCTGTAAATGGTGCTTGGCCGTTTACAATATCTAATTGTGCAGTATCGTCAAATACCGTCTCTGCAAAATGATCACCACTACCTCCTGTACTTGTAACAAGATTCAATCGTTCGCCAACTGGAGAAATAATATTAATACTCAAATCCGAAGTATAGCTATGGTCAATATTCAGCTTAACCCTTATTGCTTTTATCTCAGCAGAAACACCATTAACATTAATTGTTGATGTGATAGTATTTGGATTCTGAGATCCAATGGATATTACACTGGAATTTTTAAATCGGAAAATGTTCATAGTCTAGATGTTTGAATTCTATTTAAAAATAATAAATATAAGGATCAGTTCAATCAGGAAAACTAAAATAAGAGGACCTAAGCTTTTATACAAGATATTTAAATTTGGTATGTTTATCCAGATGCTTTTGCAGAGAAAGGGTCGTAGGGTAAGTCCACTCCTCCCAATCCAGGAGTACGTGCAAATTCTTGTCTCAATCCGATGCGCTTAAAAACAGCGGCTCGCTTAAATAAGCCCCTTCTATTTATAATTTGGGCAGCGTATTTATCTACGAACAAATAATTAGCTGCGTCTTTACTAAGAGCTGGAGCAAATTCACTTGAGCCAGTTTTTAAATATGCTGTGGGAACCACCCATCCATCATAGTCAAAATCTGATACTTTTTTTTGCCAAACATAGGGAACATAACTGGCTGGTTCTTTTTCATAGTGAGCATCCAACCAGTTAGTCACTGTATCTATATCAGTTTCAGCTGCAGGGACTTTATTATATGGTTTGTAAATCAGCATAATAAAATTTGATTGAAGCATTGTCATCCAAATATGGCGATCTAAGGCAAACAATGAAGCTTCAGCAGCAGGTCCAAATAAAACGTCCTTTTCAATAGGAAAATCTCCAGAAGCGAGATCAGCGAGAGTTATGTTTTCACCTTGATACGGAAATTGTTCATTCCATTTTTCTTCAGTATTTTGAATATAAATTGCCAGTTGGTTGTCTACTTGTCTGTGTGTATTTGAAAAACGATCAATGTAGCTGGCAAAAGTACCATTGAGGCTTGAGGGTGGATTCGAGGTCCAGCTATTTATAAAACTATTTATCAATGAACTTGCCGCAGAACCAATCGGTCCTATGGCTGAACCGATACCACTAAAGGCAGCCTCCATTAAAGATATAATGACTTTTGGACCTGGATCCGAAGCATCTCTTTGAGAAAGTAGAAGATAAGCGTTTAGGATTTTGTCTTGGCCATAAGAGTGAATATAGTCATTGAATTTCTGCATGTTTGCAAGGTTAGATTGCACCTTTTGAATTTGTTCGGGGGTAGGATTTAACATGTTGAATTTTATTTAGGAATAAACATTAGGATATTATTTTAGTATTTTTAATTGGATTTGGTAGCCTCTAAATTATTAAGTAGCAATTTCAGAAAAAGAATTTAATGCCCTTTATGTCCAGTCCTTGTTGGTAAATGATGTGGCTCAGAGTCTGGATTTTCTTTCATCCGTTTCAGATTGTAATAATTACGTATCCCATTAGAAATCTGAAAAGAGAAATCAGTTGCAGTGTACTCAATTGGCTTTCCATTATCATCATTCTGAAAAAAGGTGTGAGTACCACATCGACGATCACCAAAGAATTGATTAAAATCTTTAAGGGTATACTCTTTCCCGAAATTTGCAATCTTGGCTGGGTGGCCATCAGGAGTTACCGCCGCAAATGCATGACATGACATACAAGAAGATATTGGATTATCGACTGGTCCATTCATGCGTCCCCCTTGCCCAAGATGTCTGACAAAAGCTCTGTTGGCAGGTGTAACTTTGCCATCTGGAACTAGTAGTTCTGCATTGATGATACTTTGCTTTAGAGTAGAGTTGATTTTGTCATTGGTATTGAGCATGGATGAATTATCCGAGTCGTGCCCAAAGGATACTCCGACTGGAACCATTCTATCTAACCAGGTAGCTCCTGACCCGGCACCATCATGTACAAAGGTACCATATACCCAACCTGTCTGTGCTCGAGAATCTTTTACGGATACATCAAGTTGTACCAAACGTACATCGTGATTGGTTCGAACTTTATTTTCGTCATATGGATGAAAAATATTTGCAGTCCACTTTTTTGAGTTCGCTATAAAAGGAACATGATTTGGATCCGCTTCTGTAAATAATAATTTAAATGAGACAGTTCCTTCTGGAAAATCGCCTAATGCAGGTTTAGGGTTGAGAGGGTCCGCCCAAACTTGTCCAATGGCGTAACCACCTGGTTCGTTATAAAAAGCGATGGCATAAGTCTGATAATTTTTTACTTGATCGGGATGAAGTTCTCCAATAGGAATAGTGATTTCACGTGTTAGTCCATGGAGACATTCACGACCTGTATTTTGTGCAACGCCAGGTTGGTTTCCGTCATTATCCATCCATGGTGTACAATACCATTGCCGAACTTTATTGTTTTGTACCTTAAAATCAACTTCTACATTTCCTTCCATGCAATAAGCCAAGAGGGTTTTCATGTAGGCTTTGTAATCAGATTTAAAATCCACTTCAGTCCAAGGCTTTGGTTCATTGACATCATAAGTCGTAGGATAGTCCTGTGGAAGTTTGAAGGTTTCAGTGGTTCCTTCTGGCACTTTAAAAAGTCCACAAAAGTCTGCGAAATGGTTGTTGATCGTTTTTGCTTTCACACCTTCAGCAAGATCATCAACCATGGATGGTCTTTTAGGTGAATCATTACAATGAATAGTGAGAAAAACGATAAATAAAATGGTAGTGATGAGAAGTAGTTTTGAATTCATGGTAGAGTGTTTGGAGGTTGCATTTAGGATCACGAAAGAAGTTACTTCCATTAAAATACTAAATTTATTTGAAAGTAAAATTCGAAAATCGAATTTTATACACATAAATTAAATTCACTTTTATAATTATAAAAGATCCTAAACCTGTTTAAATGAAACTACTAGATGTAATAAATTGTATTCCTAAGGCCAAATATGAGGCAATTCAAATCGATTGTATATTCTCTTCTTTGTGCGAGTGTCGACATAAAAATAATAAAGCATAATTTTATTCGCTACAAAGCTGATACGGAAAAAGGCTTTTATGAATTCATGTTTGTTAACCCATTAAGAAATTAAGAAACGATAAGATAATTTCTTAAAATACTTAATTTCTTAAGGGTTCAAATTCTGTTATTCCTTAAGCTTTGGTATGCTCACTACTAGCTTAATTCTGACCACCCAATCCTCCATTACATCCATCAATAAATGCTTCAAACTGAGCACCTAATATTGTCTCAAAACCTCCTAATAAATTTACTTCAATAGCAGAGTCATAGTCCACAATTGCTGAAAAGTCTATTGTTTGAGTAGACTCGAGTATTCCGTCAGTTTCGTAATCAGCGACACCGATTTCGACGCCAATTAAACCACCACTTCCTGCGAATGCATAATCTACTGGCAAGGTCATAACGACAGTAAAATAAGTCGAGCTACAATTATTCGAATCTATAACGGTCACCCCAACAATATCTCCAGACACAAAATTTGTGCTTCCATATAAATGAGAAGGACCAGTTTGTACCTGTTCTCCCCCATCCATAAAACCGTTATTATTAGTGTCTAAAAAGAAAGTATATGACTGCATGCCAATTGGCATAACTTCTATTGTTGTTAATGTGCCAGGACATTGAGGCGCATCGCTTCCGACTGTTATCGCAATTGGAATAGGATCTATTAAAACGACATCAGGCAATTCAGTAGAAGCACAAGTGTTTGCCAAGATCAATAAATCATCATAATTTCCCTGAGCTAATCCAGTGATGACAGCTGACCCTGCACTTACGGAAATAGCTGTAAAAACACCTCCCGAGTAAGTGATATCATAATTGCCATCAGGCACATTTGTTACAGTGACTAAAATTTGTCCATCTATTCCTCCACAAGTGGAAGGATCTACAGCAGAAGCAGCAATCGTTGGGATCGGGTGAATAGTGACTGTTTCGGACTGAGATAATGTTTGTCCACAGCCATTTGCATCTGTAACACTCAATAGAGTGTAAATCATTGAACCCGTCGTACTCGTATTTGCAGGGATAGCTCCTGCATTTGGATTTAAAATCAATGATTGAGTAGCACCTCCATTTTCAGAATATGTTACAGTATAAGGCCCAGTTCCTCCGCTTGCAAAGAATTCAACATCTACAATAGAATTGAGGCAAGTATCCTGTGGAACACTCAAACCAGCAGCTGGAGGAGTAGAATTTGAAGTACATAAAAGTTGATATGTAAAGACGATTCCATTATAACTAAAACTGTTATTAGCGAAAGAAACTATCTCAGTTGAACTGCCATAATTTTCATCACCACCATCAAGGTCGCAATCACTCGTAATGCCATCATCTTCATGAATTGCAACAGTTACAGGAATAGTAGATTGGTTGCAACTTGTCATTCCCAGATCAAAAACCATAGGCATAGTACCACATTCTCCTGAATTATGAAAGTTAGCAGGATTACCGCTTGCTCCATTTACAGAAACATCAAAAAAGAATTTATCACCATTGATTGTGATCACCCATTCCGCTTCTCCGCCAGTATCACTTTCAGCTCTAAAATTGATATTCGTAATTGCCATTTCAACACTATTTATCACTCCTGATGAACAAACAAGACCAAAATTACTATCTACTGCCTTACACACATCGACCGCTCCCCAGCCAAAGTCATTATCTCGGCTTGGATAATTATCCGCTGTTTGTGTGAGTCTTGTCAGAACATCATCTTTAGTCCACGTGGGATTATTACCCCATACCAATCCTGCGATTCCTGCCATTGTCGCCGTCGCTGCTGAAGATCCACTCACATATCCATCTGCATTGTCGGGCATTGCCAGAGTAACAGCATTCCTATCAGAATCAGATGCACGTTGCATTCTCACCACAAAATCTACTTCGAGACCATCATGACAGGTATTACATCTTTGTCTGGATCCACCATCTATTATTCCGGTAACTGCTACAGTTTCTGGCAACCATGCAGGAAAGATGACTGGATACCAATTCGTAAATGATGTAGATGTACCAGCTGCAGCGAAAATTAATTTTCCTTGATCATACGCATATTCTACAGCTAGTTGAATTTGACTACTGCTAAAAACATCGCCAATTGACATACTAATAATATTCACTCTCGGATCATTTGCTGCATGTATTAAAGCTTCTGTAACACCATCTTTTTCATCACCTCTATTCAAAAGGACATCTTCTGTACAGCGATAAGAAATTAGATTTGCCTTATAGGCAACACCTGCAGGCATATTATTAAATCCTCTTGGTGCTGTTGCCAAACCTGTCATTGAAGTTCCATGTCCACATTGATCTTCCCAGTTGCTTGTTGATACTCCGTTTGTTTGGTAAGTATTATACTTCTCGACAAATCTTCCTGTAGATTGGCCTTCAGCAAATTCACTGTTTAATTTATCTTGATCTGAAGAAATGCCAGTATCCAAAACAGCGATCCAAATACCATCTCCATGATTACTATTCATCCAAGCGCATGGAATATTAGCGGCATCATGGTGCCAAGATTGTATAGACTGCGGACTGATTGGTGTATAATCATTTGAGTTTACATTATTGACTCCAGAAGAACATCCCGAGTCGCTTTTAAGTCTTTTAGAAAAGTCTGGAGTTGATTTTGGTTCAAAGTAACTGACTTCTGGCATTGCCATGATATGTTCCATGATTTCACGATCAAGGACTTTGATATTTATATATGGCAATTCATTTTGTCGTCCTTTTGGAATAAGACTTTCTCTTGTGATCTGACTCCCATATTTACGCCGCGACTCTGAGATGACATAACTAATAATTTTTTCCCTTGCTTCATTCCATTTTGTGCCACCAGTATTGCCGGCACGTATTTGGGATCTAATGTCAATTTCCCCAGCAGGTTTATACCCGATGCTTACCATTTTATCATGGACATTAAGCGTACTCCATAACAAGTGCTTATCTACATCTTTCCATTGGATTATGTCTTGGGATGATTCCAATTTTGATTCTAATCTAGAGTAGACTTCTGAAGAACTTAATGGACTTTTATATTCTTGAGTGTAGCATAATTGAGTAGAAACAATAAACACGACTACTAAAACCTTAAATTGTATTTTCTTCAAAGCAAATGTTTTTCAAGTGACTAAGGTGGGAGATAGATCTTGTGAATCTAAGATAAAGATAAATTTTATTCCTGCTACTATTTTTAGCTCCTTCATCTAGATCTATGATATAGTTATGCCATGATAGTTCTTAGATCATGTTAAACATAACAAGCTAGAATTGAATACATGTGATTGGGAAGACCTTAGACTGTAAATAAACAGACTACTCTTCTTCCTCAGAAGGTCTCAATTTCTTATCATCAACATTTTCATTTAGAAAATCATTGAGCTTATCGACCATAATATTGCTCTTGATTTCACCGAACGTGTCAATTTTAATATCGAATCCTTTTAAGTCTTCATGAACTTCAGGATCACCGTCCTTTTTCATTTTCTTAGGCATCTGTATTGCTTGTATTTGTAATAAAGGTAAGTCCTTTTTCCATTCTATGGACTGCTTCTTCTTTTCCGAAGAACGAAATTGTCTCGAAGATATCTGGACCTTGCATAGTCCCAGTCATAACAATTCTTAATATTGGTAGAATTGCACCAAAACTAAGCTCGTTTTCTTGAATGTATTCTTTGACATTTGATTGAATCGTGGATGAATTCCAATCTGCTGTCTCCCCTATTATCTTTTGAATTGCTTCGAAATGATGGTGATTTTCAGCTTTATATTTTTTACGTATTGTCTTAGGGTCATACTCTTCAGGTAGTTGGAATAAGAATGCTGCCTTAGAAATAAATTCTGGTAAAAGCTCAACTCGTTCTTTCATCATACCACACACTAAGCTAAGTTTTTCTAGATCGACATTTAATCCCTGTGATTCAGCGATTGGCAGAATCAATTTTGCTAGTTCGTCGTTAGATTTAGACATAATATACTGTTGATTATACCACTTTCCTTTATCCACATCAAACCGAGCCCCTGATTTATTGACACGTTCCAATGAAAAGGCCTTAACCAATTCTGCTTCTGAAAAGATCTCTTGTTCCGTCCCAGGATTCCATCCAAGAAATGCTAAAAAATTCATGGCAGCATCTGGTAAAATACCATGCTCTTGAAAACCTTCATATAACTCATCTTCAGCTTGCCAATTTTGCGGGAATACTGGAAATCCAAATTTAGCACCATCTCTTTTCCCAAGTTTTCCTTTGCCGACAGGCTTCAATAAAAGAGGTAAATGTGCAAACTGAGGAATATGCTCTTCCCAGCCCAATGCACGATATAATAATATATGATGTGCAGTGCTAGAGAGCCACTCTTCTCCTCTGATCACATGACTAATTTCCATGTGTTTATCATCGACGATATTAGCCATATGGTAGGTAGGTAATCCATCCGCTTTCATAAGTACCTTGTCATCTAGCTCTTCTGATTTAAACTCAACGCGATCTCTCACGATATCATTGAATGAAATGACTTCGCCAGGATTCACCTTTAATCTCACAATCACATTTTCACCCCTTTCTAAAAGTGCAGTCGTATCCACTTTTGATAAAGACAAGCTGTTTTTCATTTCTAATCTGACAGTCGCATCATATTTTTGACTAATCGATCCTTCAGCCTCTTTGCGGGTTCGCATTGCATCCAATTCTTCAGTCGTGTCAAAAGCATAATAAGCATAACCTGTATCGAGTAATTGCTTTACATATTTAGCATATAAATCCTTTCGTTCTGATTGTCTATATGGGCCGTAGTCACCACCGATTCCTGGACCTTCGTCAGGCGTCATCCCCATCCATTTGAGAGCATTGATGATGTACTCTTCTGCTCCAGGCACAAAACGTTTTTGATCCGTATCCTCAATCCTGAGAATAAAAGATCCACCATGTTTTTTGGCTAATAAATAATCATATAACGCAGTCCGAACACCTCCAATATGAAGTGGACCCGTAGGTGAAGGAGCAAATCTGACTCTAACCATTGTAACTCTTATCTTTATTGCAGCACAAAAGTAATATTATCCCTTGTACTTTGTAAAAACACCAAAACTCTTCACTAAAATCTTTCCAGACGTAATCTGGGAATGCCCTTCAGACCGACCTGAATTACAGCTGACATTTGATGATGGACCTTCTACAAATACAGAGAATATTCTTGATTATTTAGCTGAACACGGCTTGACAGCGAGTTTCTTTTGTTTAGGTCAGCAAATCGAAAAGCATCCTGATGTATTCAATCGCATGATAGAAGAAGGACATTTAGTAGGCAATCATGGCTATGCGCATCTTGATGGCTGGAAGAATTCTACTAATAATTATATCGATGATGTGGAAAGAGGTTACCAATTATGCAAGTCCAGATTATTCAGACCTCCATTTGGCAGATTAACATATAGTCAATATCAAAGCATTAAAAATAAATTTCAAATTGTCATGTGGAGTATGATGCCTGGAGATTTTGATCAAAATGTATCAATTCAAAAATGCCAATCTAGGCTATCCAGGGTAAATAAGAGAGATATTATCGTATTACATGATCATGATGATTCAACCGTTTTGGAATTATTAAAACTTATTGTGCTAAGAAACACTTCAATGTAAGCCTTTAAACTCTTATTTATTTCCGTACTTTTCAAGAGTCCAAAACGCTTATCAATTCATGCCATTAGCAATAGTACTCATTGGAATACTCATCCTGATTATTTTAATCGGTTATATTAAACTTGATACATTCATTTCATTCATCATCGCTTCTATTTTTATAGGTGCTGCAATGGGTCTACCGATTGACACTATAACAAATGCACTTCAGACAGGTATTGGTAATACTTTAGGTTTCCTAGCTATCATTTTAGGACTTGGTGCAATGTTAGGCAAACTCGTCGCAGAGAGTGGTGCCGCCCAACAAATTGCCCATAAGCTGATTGGAGCTTTTCCTAGAAAATATGTCCAATGGGCTGTGGTATTAACAGGTTTTATTGTAGGCATTCCTATGTTTTATTCAGTTGGTTTCGTGATTCTTGTTCCACTCGTATTTACTGTAGCGGCGACCACTCGACTGCCGCTGTTATATATAGGTTTACCCATGTTAGCAGCTCTTTCTGTTACTCATGGTTACTTGCCTCCTCATCCTGCTCCGACAGCTTTGGTCGTTGATTTTGGAGCAGACATGGGATTAACATTACTATATGGACTTATTGTAGCGATTCCTGCAATCATTATTGGTGGACCCTTATTTGGAAAAACGTTAAAAAAGTATAATCCAAAGCCACTTAAATCGATGATGGCTTCGCGTAGTTTTACTGAGGAAGAATTACCTGGATTAGGGATTAGTATTTTTACAGCTTTGCTACCCGTCCTGTTGTTATCGTCTTCTGCAGTGATTGAATTTCTTCCCTTTGAGTCTTCGATTTTAAAAACAATTACATCGGTCACTGGTAATCCTGTTATTGCTATGGTCATTACTGTTTTGGTTGCGATTTATACTTTGGGGATTAAGCGAGGATTAAAAATGACGGAGGTCACTAACATTTGTGGTGAGGCAATAAAAGGAATCGCGGTCATACTTTTAATCATAGCAGGAGCTGGTGCATTAAAAGAAATCCTTGTCGTTTCAGAAGTGAGTGTTTTTATCGGTCAAAAATTACAAGCCATAGATGCATCACCTCTTTTATTAGCATGGGGAATTGCAGCAGTGATAAGAGTTTGCGTCGGATCCGCTACTGTAGCGGGACTCACGAGTGCGGGTCTAGTATTACCACTGATACAGTCCTCCGGTGTAGATCCTAATTTGATGGTACTTGCCACAGGCGCTGGAAGTTTAATGTTCTCGCATGTGAATGATGGTGGCTTCTGGATGTTCAAAGAATTTTTCAATATGAGTGTAAAAGACACTCTAAAAACGTGGTCTGTAATGGAGACGATTGTTTCTGTAGTTGGACTTATTGGTGTCTTTGCTTTAAATGCTATTTTACATTAGGGGAAAGACTTATTGAACAAAATTTAATACGATAAATTTATTGTCCATTATTTTTTTGATTCAGAATTTCAATAACATCTTCGATTCTAGACTCTAATTCAATATGATTAAAATCTGTGTGTAATAATTTATTCAATTTTTTTCTTTTCAGTTCAACTCCTACTGAATTATGAATTCCATCTACAACTGTTGTATTTATTAATATTAAACTATACAAATCCATATTGTTATCATTCCATCTAATTTTATCTTTTGCAGATTCGTTTAACATTAGTCCTAATAATCCTCCACCATAATGATTAGAACCTCTCTTGTTGAGAGCTCGCAAATGATCATCTTTTATAGCAATCAAACAAAAATCTCCTTCTACATCAAATTTTGCAAATGCGCCTGTAGCTCTCAAATTTGCATTATCTTGATATGATAGATTGAAATAATTACTATTTTATTACATTTAAAATTTCAACTCAATGTCAGCCGATCACAATTTTAAAACATTAGGACTCAAACTTCCACCGCCTCCAAAACCAATTGGTGTTTACAAACCATTTTTGAAATTAGGTAATATGGTCTACGTCAGTGGTCATGGAACATTTAAAGAAGATGGAACACTGATCATAGGAAAGGTCGGAGTTGACTTAGAAAAGGATGAAGCTAAACATGCAGCACGACAGGTTGGTTTATCTATCATTTCAACATTAACAGCAAATCTCGAAAGCTTGGATGATATTGACAGAGTAGTCAAAGTCCTAGGAATGGTTAACTGTGTCTCTAATTTTGAAGCACATCCATTTGTCATTAATGGCTGCAGTGAATTATTTGCATCTATTTGGGGAGAAGAAAAGGGAATTGGAGTTAGGTCTGCTGTAGGAATGGGCTCACTTCCAGACAATATTCCAGTTGAAATAGAGGCTCAATTCTTATTGAAAATATAGGATTTCATTCTAAATAGAAAACATCTAAAAGTATACTGCTATTGGCTGCGGACTGATTGAAGAGAATGCATTCCTCATAGTTATTCCGTCTAAAAAAGCTCCTGTATAGTATTGATTATCTGCTTTTTGAGATCTCTTTTAGTAGATTTTGCATTCAAAGGGAATACCCTATATCATTTAAGCCAGTTTGTTTATATATTTATTCCAAATTAACATGCATGTCTTGTCGCTTCCTCCTTCTATTATTTGCAATGCCTATTTTGT
>Ga0209828_1001212_pt1 | contig 23716 bp, 18 predicted proteins | sample MaitaG_FD_187429 | JGI IMG/M metagenome (GOLD analysis project Ga0209828, IMG submission 187429) | Marine algal microbial communities from Maine, USA - Maine_Asex2 metaG (SPAdes) (version 2) | ecosystem: Host-associated > Algae > Red algae > Unclassified | place: Maine, USA | collected 2015-01-05
GGCACCCAAATCTCCTACTACCACCTTTGCCACCGCAAACTTTGGCTACACCACAACCAGATTCGTATGGAAAACGCCACAGCCAATGTTTACGTAGAAGAAGGAAAGCACATTGATGAAACCACCTACACACGCCGCCCCAAAAAGTGGCGCGAACTAAACCTCGAATACCTAAAAATAGATCACTTCGACCCAGTCAAAAACCTAATCCGAGAAGTCAAGAAAAGTCCAAAGCTAGAACACGCACATATAGCACAAGTCAAATACTACCTCTATGCTCTCGAAAAACGAGGGGTCACAGGAGCAGGAGGAATCATCGAATATCCGAAACATCGAAAGACGACACATATTGATCCATTGACCGAAACCGATAAAAAAGAAATCGAAGGGTGGATGTCTGAGATTGAAAGAATCACCTCCCTACCCGATTGCCCGCCATTGGTGAAGAAGAGCTATTGTAGGCGATGTGCGTTTTATGATTTTTGTTTTGTTTAAAAATACCACGCTATGAAAAAAGCATACTACTTATTTAATCCCGGACGAATGAGCCGAAAAGACAACACACTAAAATTTCAACCAATTAGCGAAGATGGTAGCGAAGACAAACCTCGCTACTTACCAGTTGCTGGAGTCAGTGCATTGTACATGTTTGGCAGTGTGGATGCGAATAGTGCGATGTATAACTTTTTAGGGCAGCAACATATCCCCGTCCATTTTTTTGATTATTACAAACATTACACTGGCTCCTTCAGTCCCAAAGAATATTTGCTCGCTGGTAAAATGCTAGTAGCGCAGGCAGATGCGTATCGATCAAAGAAAAAGCGCTTAGGCTTGGCAGTAGCATTTATAAAGGCCGCTTCTTTTAACATGTTGAAGACCTTGCGGTATTACGGTAATCGAGGAAAGGAATTGCAATCTCAGATAGATGACATTGTGGAATTACGAGGTCTCTTGTCGGATGCGAAGGACGTTTCTCAACTGATGGGTCTAGAAGGCAACTGTCGACAAGTATATTATACAGCTTTTGAGGAAATCGTGGAGGGTTATGCCTGGGAAGGTCGTCGCAAACGACCGCCTAAGAATGAGTTGAACGCATTGGTAAGTTTTGGTAATTCGATGTGTTATACGGTTTGTCTAGATGCGATTTACAATTCACAACTTAATCCGACGATTAGTTTTTTGCATGAACCTGGTTATCGCAGATATAGTCTGGCCTTAGATGTTTCAGAGATTTTCAAACCCATCTTAGTGGATCGGTTGATTTTTAAACTGTGTAATAGGCGGGAATTGAGACCTCAGCATTTTGACTTTATCGACGATGCTTGTTTCTTATCAGAATCTGGTAGAAAGATCTTTGTCAGAGCATGGGAAGAGCGTCTACAGCAAACCATACAACACCGGACACTTAAGCGTAATGTCAGTTATCGATACCTGATCCGTTTGGAATGTTATAAAATAGCGAAATTCCTGATAGGTATAGAGAAAGATTATCAATCATTTAAAATTTGGTGGTAGATGTATGTGATAGCTGTATATGATGTAGGTACGAAGCGATGCGGCAAAATGCTCAAATTGTGTCGCCAATACTTACACTGGATTCAGAATTCTGTTTTCGAAGGAGAGATTACAGAAGTTAAACTGAAGGAACTGATCTTTGAAGCAAAGGAGATCATGGAAGAAAGTACAGATAGCTTTATTATCTTTAAAAATCGAGATAAAAGCTGGCTTGACAAACAAGTGATTGGCAAGGAGAGATCAGACATCGATCAGTTTTTATAGCTCGTCGGTGAGCCCATAATCAAGCTTGTGCAATAATCGTTCTTTGACGTATTGAGTTCAACTTATTGATTTTGAATGAATTATCAAAGTCGTCGGTGATCGGATGAAAATACCTTATTCTAGCTTTGAAAGTAAAAGCTGCATATTTTTAATACAAAAGGTCCAATAAACATGTTATATTCAGTGAATTATATATATTTATTGTCGGACTTTGAATTGTACCTCTTGGAATTGAAACTTTAGATACATGATAAAACCAAACATACTCATAACTTTGAATTGTACCTCTTGGAATTGAAACAAATCTAAAGTATTATCATCACCTACGATTTTAGGACTTTGAATTGTACCTCTTGGAATTGAAACTCAATTAAAGCTTCGTAATAATATCCATCATAAACTTTGAATTGTACCTCTTGGAATTGAAACTTATCTATCGATAATATTAAACCCGTCCAAGAGTCTTTGAATTGTACCTCTTGGAATTGAAACTAGGTAAGCTGTGAGCTTGACACAAGAATAACTAACTTTGAATTGTACCTCTTGGAATTGAAACCCAAATAACTAATCGAGTTTCCTAGTTTGTCAAGCCCTTTGAATTGTACCTCTTGGAATTGAAACCGGGAAAATAACTACACCTAGATATCGTAGTTGTCTTTGAATTGTACCTCTTGGAATTGAAACTGCTCAATACTTCATCATTAAAGACTAAGGTATTTCCCTTTGAATTGTACCTCTTGGAATTGAAACCAAAATCCAACAGTCAATAAAGCCAAAGGATGAAACCTTTGAATTGTACCTCTTGGAATTGAAACCTAGGTAGATCATAGCCACCTTCTATGTTTTCCCCTTTGAATTGTACCTCTTGGAATTGAAACCTAATTATCTTATCATTGAAACTTAATCCAAGTGTCTTTGAATTGTACCTCTTGGAATTGAAACTTGAATGCAAAAATCGAATACAACGTTGACCAGTTACTTTGAATTGTACCTCTTGGAATTGAAACCCAACTAAACTAAGAACTTCATCTAAACCTTCCCCCTTTGAATTGTACCTCTTGGAATTGAAACCGTTTATCTATAATTGACTTGTGAATGAATGGATGGAGCCTTTGAATTGTACCTCTTGGAATTGAAACCAACAATATGGGCCGCAGTCTTGTACCGTATAGATCTTTGAATTGTACCTCTTGGAATTGAAACTAGTCTTCATCGATAAAACTAATGTAGTTTTTCTGCTTTGAATTGTACCTCTTGGAATTGAAACTTCCTTGCTTGTTGGCTGCGGCTAGGTCTTTGACACTTTGAATTGTACCTCTTGGAATTGAAACTAATCTAACATATCTTCAGGCTTCCAATCTATAGACTTTGAATTGTACCTCTTGGAATTGAAACCCATTTTTTGATTTCACTTTATCCTTGCTGTTCATCTTTGAATTGTACCTCTTGGAATTGAAACAGGGCTGATATAATTCCTAATACTGCAGTGATGATCTTTGAATTGTACCTCTTGGAATTGAAACTAATAGAATCTTGTGATCCAAAAAGTGATGGCATCTTTGAATTGTACCTCTTGGAATTGAAACAATGTTAGAAATAGGCCAGCTGGCTGATCACCTATTCTTTGAATTGTACCTCTTGGAATTGAAACCTAACTCTTTGTGATTTCCAAGCTGTCCCCCGTCTTCTTTGAATTGTACCTCTTGGAATTGAAACTGGTCAGACGGCGGCGATAGAGTCTTACCTGCTACTCTTTGAATTGTACCTCTTGGAATTGAAACGCATTAATCGTATGTATAGACACATTTATAAAAATCTTTGAATTGTACCTCTTGGAATTGAAACCAGCTTGTATAGGTAACAAAGAGCTTCATATCAACTTTGAATTGTACCTCTTGGAATTGAAACGTAGTTAGTAGGTTCTTGGTGACTCTTGTTTGTTAGCTTTGAATTGTACCTCTTGGAATTGAAACAGAATCAGTGCATACAGAGACTGTGTCTCCGATACTTTGAATTGTACCTCTTGGAATTGAAACAGCGTTAACAGACGTGCAAGTTGTTGACGTAGATATCTTTGAATTGTACCTCTTGGAATTGAAACATTATCTACAACGCCATCTCTCCAGATCCTAATTATTCTTTGAATTGTACCTCTTGGAATTGAAACTTGGCACAAAGATTAAGAGAAGACTTGGTGCAGATCTTTGAATTGTACCTCTTGGAATTGAAACGACATTTAATATGGATGCTAAGGACTTACTAAGGCCTTTGAATTGTACCTCTTGGAATTGAAACATGAATAAACAAAGAAGGATATTAAATATCATAGACTTTGAATTGTACCTCTTGGAATTGAAACAATGCAATTCTGCCTGGTGGATGATTGGGTTCGTCTTTGAATTGTACCTCTTGGAATTGAAACTTTGCGAAAGCGTTTCGAGGCAGGTATGATTATTTCTTTGAATTGTACCTCTTGGAATTGAAACATGCAATAGAAATAGCAGCTTCTTTGAGTGCAATGGCTTTGAATTGTACCTCTTGGAATTGAAACAGGTGTATCGTATTTGTTTACATAATCTTCACATGCCCTTTGAATTGTACCTCTTGGAATTGAAGCTTTGTACTTTCTTGTAATTCAAAATGAGATTTAACTTTGAATTGTACCTCTTGGAATTGAAACTAAGCGAATGCGAAGGGAAAGAACGTAGTTAAACGCTTTGAATTGTACCTCTTGGAATTGAAACCAAGGAACCAGACGGTTGTCAATGATTCAATTGAAACTTTGAATTGTACCTCTTGGAATTGAAACTCCCTATGGTTGATACGGAATTCAATCGTGTCATTGCTTTGAATTGTACCTCTTGGAATTGAAACTAATAAGAACTACCACCAAAAGCAGGATCAAAACCCCTTTGAATTGTACCTCTTGGAATTGAAACTTAATTATTTGATTTCCATACGTAGTGTGCTGTCCCTTTGAATTGTACCTCTTGGAATTGAAGCTTTGTACTTTCTTGTAATTCAAAATGAGATTTAACTTTGAATTGTACCTCTTGGAATTGAAACCTAACAGTTGCAGTTACAAATGTTGCTGGTGATGGCTTTGAATTGTACCTCTTGGAATTGAAACGAGATAACGGTCATCTTCCTTGCTTTCTCGCTTGCTTTGAATTGTACCTCTTGGAATTGAAACATATAATATCCTATCCACTTCCGACTTCCTATGTGCGCTCAGGCCCAAAAGCCTGACCACCCACATCTGCGTCAGAATCCATCCCATGTGTCTACACGCTATCACGTGGCATATCCGCCACTGACATCAACTACTGTCTCTTCCCGCAATCATTCCCATCGACTAATAGCTCTGCTCCTTTTTCTAGGCTAAACTCCGGAAGTAATTCCACATATTCTCCAGCGACCAATTCTATATTTGAGGGAGATATGATCTGATTGGCCGACTTGACTCGATCGGATGCTCTGAAGCTGGCATCAAAGGTCAATATCAAATTGCTCAGGTCTCGTTGATCAGGACACTGATAAAAATATTTACTATCTGAATATGTCGACCATTGATCAGTCGAACATTCATATTTAACTTGGTACTCATATCCTTGGAGTGATGTATTATCATTAATTTTTGTTAGCCCTGTTCCAGATTTTACGTCTAATTCGATCCAAGTATTTTCATCTAATTCTTTATATCTGAATTGATGTCTTAAATCACCTCCTAATATTGTTGGATACAGATTCGAGTGAGTTGAAAAACTTCTGGAAGACATTTTTTTACTATCGGCTTGTCCACATCCTTCTTTGGCAGGTCCTGTCATGTAAAAGTCTCCTGAGGCATTCATACCAGTTTGAATATTTACAATATATGCTGTCGCATAGGCAAAGCTATTGATGGATGATTGAGAAGCTAAACCACTCAACAATTGATCTAATTGATTTTCTACATTAGCGATCAAGATCTCTTCTGAAGAAATATTCATTCCTGTTTGCAATTCACCGCTGATTGTAAATTTTCTTTCCATTTCAGGTCCACTGAAACTAATACCATGTATTATTATAGAATTATCAAAGTTTATAATTTCAGATTCTAAAACATCGGTATTTGCAAAATCTACTGATTCAGTATCTAATATGTCTGTAGATGGTGTGGTCCATCCATTAAGCAGAGCTAACTGTGTATCAATATGTTGATGGAATGCATTATTTTCTAAAGAACTCGTCCGATAATAATCAATCACATTATCAAAAGCAGTCAAATCTGAATCCCTCAAATTTTGCATGAGGTCTTTGATTAAGCTTCTGCTGTTTTCATACCAAGACGACCAGAGCATCGGCCCATAAATATAAAAGGCATCAAAATTTCCAGAACTATAACTGGAATTAAAAACATCTGTTAGAGATTGGTGCGAGCCGTTTGATATGATTTTATTCCGCACGACATTTATCCCTTTTATTCCTTCGGCGATTGTACTTCCAGCAAGAAATTGAGCCATGCCCTCTTCAAACCACACCAATCGATTATTACTGTAATAAGGCGTGCCTGCCCACAAACCAGGAATTAAGAATCTACCTTGCAAATAGTGAGCGTATTCATGACGAAATAATTCCTCTACTGTATAGGTGCTTTCTTCAGCTGTCCTTTGATATGTATAAAATGTACCATAAGCTTCTATATAAACACCACCAGAATTCGGATAATTGACATCAAATAAAATACCATTATAGTTTTGATAATCACTTGGTGTACCATATAGCTTCACTCTTAATGTATCATTAATGTCATTCGGTAATGCTTCATCATTTTGTAGCAACCTGAAAAACTGAGCTCTTACTTGTTGAGCACCTTCGTATAAAGATTTGCTTTCCTCAAAACTGAGTGGTGTTGAAATAATGAATTTCCCCTCATCGAATACAAATTCGTTAGGCAGTAAAGACATCTCTAAATTATCTATAATTTCTTCTTCATCAATTGGAAACGGCAAATCATTTTGCACCATTCCTATTGCAGCCGTTGTCCACAGTACGCTATACTCATCATACACATCTGTCACATCTAAAAGTGCAGGTCCGACCGTATTCGCTAATGCTGGATATGATGCATATCGTGCCAAGTTTTGAACAGAAAAGTATCCGATATCATCAAAATATTGATAACTATCATCATTGAGATTCATATTTATTGCAACATCTCTAAGGGCATAAATAAAATCAGCATCAGTACTAATATGATCCGCGTGAGTACTATTCATCGTTGCGCTTCTTAAATACACATCTAACAAAAAATAATAGCAATAATAATAGTCATATTGATTCGTCACATTTATATATGTATCATCTGCAAGATTATTCAGCAGGGCTTTAGTGTGTGGCACTAAATTAGCCATCCCGTTTAATTGAGTCGCAGCTACGGTATTATACATTTCAGCATTTATCCTTAAACTAACAGAGGACTCGCTTCGACTTTGTGGGTTATTCATAAATGCAATCGACAAATTTTTGATTCTCGACCAAGTGCCAGCTGTGTAATTCAAATTATGAAATGTCGACATCTGTGAAGCAATACTAAGGTAGGCCATAATCCCATAGAGACCATTGTTATCTTGACCATTATAATTTGAAGCATAGCTTAGTCCAGTTTGTGCTATATAGTTCACCTTAGCATTCGTAAATAAGAGTGGACTCTCCGCCGTATTAAAATCGAATAAATTCCTATATACACAATTAAAGGGATCGTCTTCTGATATTAAATAATTGAACAATTGAGTCTTGGTCAAGGCTGCATACTCAGTTATTTGAGTGTATTGGCACGACATAGCTCTAGCATTATTTGACGGAGCTGTCGGTCCTACTTCAGGAGTTGGCCTCAAATCTTCCTCGACGGTAACTCTAGAACAAATATGATCAACTTGGTTTGGGATGGCCTGTCCATAGCTGCTATAGCAATAGAGCACGCAGCAGTACAGCAGCATGTAAAGTCTAGTCATGAAACACTGGGTTTCTGGGTTATTAAATTGAGTAATTCGAGTATATAATCAGCAATTGATTAGTTACATACAAACAATATATATAAGGGAATCTGGTTAGAATTCGCTTATGGAAAATATTAAAAGTGAGTAAAAAAATATGTTCTTAAGAGGATACATCAAATATAGAAGAATATAATTGATTGACAAATTTTGAACACATTGTCATGCGACATTCTTTTATGATTATCAACATTTATTACATAACTCTGTGTTTATCTTTTTATTAAAATTTGTTTTTCTATCCTCAAAGAATGAAAACAGATAAAAATGGTTCTAATACTAATTTGTATTTTGTAATATATGTCACACGATAGCAATCCATATATTCTATCATGTCACACGATAGCAATCCATATATTCTATCTCCAGGAAATGTTTTAGATCCACCGACTCGATTCCGCGATAGACTAAAACATATTGGGCCTGGGTTCATTTTGTCTGCTTCTATCGTAGGATCAGGCGAATTAATTGCAACGACCACACTCGGCGCTAAGGCTGGATTCGTCACTTTATGGATCATTTTACTCAGCTGTCTAGTGAAGGTCGCTCTTCAAATAGAGTTTGGTAAGCACTGTATTTTATATGGTGAGACTGCGATAGCTTCATTTAATCGTTTACCAGGCAAACGTTTTGGTAAAGGACATTGGAGTGTCTGGACAGTACTGATTTTAATGATCATTAAGTTTACCCAACTTGGTGGAATCGTTGGAGGAGTTGCTATTGCAGCCAACATTTTTTTACCTCAACTATCTGTAACCATTTGGGCACTTATCGTCGCGGTATCTGTTGCACTGTTGGTCTATAAGGGATACTATACTTTAATAGAAAAAATGTCAATCATTATGATTGGTCTATTTACACTATTGACTTTTGTCTCATTATACTATTTGCAGTTTACTGGATATGCCCTTGAATTCACTGACATACAATCAGGTTTTGGATTTAATTTGCCTACTGCAGCAATTGCAATTGCGATTGGAGCTTTTGGAATCACGGGAGTTGGCGGCGACGAAATCATTCACTACACATATTGGTGTATGGAAAAAGGCTACGCCCAGTATACCGGAAAGAATGATGGCAGCGAATCTTGGAAAAGACGAGCTAAAGGCTGGATTCAAGTCATGCATCTAGATGCTATCATGGCAATGATTGTGTATACAATAATGACAGGCGCTTTTTATGTATTAGGGGCAGCAGTACTTCATGAATCAGGCAATGTACCAAAAGGCTACGCGATGCTTGAAACACTATCAATCATTTACACAGAAACCTTAGGTCAAGGAGCTAAGTCAATCTTTCTGGGAGGAGCTGTTATCGTCCTATTTTCTACTCTGTTTTCTGCACTAGCTGCTTGGACACGGCAGTATGCAGACATGCTGTCTCAGATTGGTATAATCGATTTTAAAAATCAAAAAGAGCGATTAAAAACCATTAAATTTTTATCCTTTTTTCTTCCTGCAGGTTGGTTGCTTTTATTTCTATTTGTCAAACTTCCGGTTGCCATGGTTATTTTTGGTGGCATTATTACATCAATTATTTTACTACTGATCATTTATGTCGCCTTACAATATAGACTGAAGCAAACTCCAGTTTCTTTCAAGCCAACAATTGTATATGATGTGGTTTTGGCAATTAGTATTTTGTCGATTTTGGCAATAGCGATGTATGGTATTATCAAATTACTCTAGATATTATTTTGCTAAGTCTAGCCTCTTACATCAAATAGTCTCCTGTGATAATTAATTTGTCCAAGGTGATAATTTAAATGAGAATGAAGATGTATTAATGTGAAAACTAAATTGGTTTCTTTTTCCCAAATTAAAATTGGAAAATTAATATCCAAATTTTGGTCATCGATATTTGCAAGACCTTGTTTTATAATCAAGATAGTCTCATTGGTTTCTTGGATTAATATCTGACGACTAACATCCTTTCCCGCAAATTCAAATTCTCGATCTCGCTCATAGTCTGCATTAGCAAAACCATTTCCGATATATGTTTTTAGGTTTCCGATGATATGCAGACATAAATTACCTGCTGAATTTTTAATCTGTTTATCAATAAGCCATACAGTAGATTCCTGTTCATAGGATTCTATTTCTACAATTAATTTCTTTAAATCTCTGATAAATAAATCTGATAAAGTATTGATTAATAGAGTCATGATTAAGGAGTTGGTTTCAAAAAAAAAGCTATTTAATTGTCTACATCTTTTGTATTGACTTTAAGTTCAAATATCTAGTCTAGTTCTGAGAATTGTTTAGTCGGTCTACAATGTGTCAAAGTGAAAAGTAGACTAACACAAATAAAAATTATATATAATTTCAATGCTTTAATTTTTGAATTATAATATTTACGAATAAAGTATTCTTTTGATCATATAAAATTACGCCATTTATGCAATCCACTAAATCTAGTTGTTTACACTTTTTTAAATTCCACATAATAGGATCCTCGTTCTATGCCCTCTTCATCTGTCACCCATGTCTGGAAATCGAGGTCTCCTTTTTCAAGTTTAGTCTTAAATAAAAAATGAACTCCATTTTGCAGATCATTCGATTCTAATTCTTTATTGTTAAACCTAATTCTTGAACTAACCAATTTTAATGATTTTCCTATTTTCCAATCATCATAAGCCATTAGTTCTGCATCACTTTTATGTGCTAAGCTTGGATGCCACCTGTATAGCTTTATTTCGTAATCACTAGATTCTGCGACATGCAAAGACCAAGGGCCATTGCTAATTTGGCCGGATCTCACGTGATCTTGATGCCAAGGAGGAGTGTGTTCAGCATGCCAATCATGACTCATTAAGAGGCTTGGATTCTCGTGAGTTGTTCCAATAATGATTCGATTGTCAATGAGGTGATCTGGCTCTTGATCTGACCACCAACTTTCATAAGACGTCAGAAATTCATCTGCTAATTGGGGATGATGTTCTATGATATTATCTGTCTGTCCTGGATCAAATGAAAGATTGTATAATTCAGTTTTATTGATTAGCCTCCATTGATCTTTCATAATGCAAGACCGTTTCCACTTTATGGGTAATTCACTACGTTGCGTATCAACGATAACGATTCTTTCTTTAAGATCTTCTTGTTCTCCATTTTTTAATAATGGTAAAATGCTTTTCCCATCAAATGATTTTTCTTCTGCCTGATCATCTCCAACAATATCAATAATGGTAGGCACCAAATCTGTATATGTTGTCAGTTGATTATACGTTGATTGTTTAATATTCATTGACTCTGGGAATTGTGCCATGAATCCAACTCGATGTCCGCCTTCGTACTCTGATGCTTTTTTACCACGCATGCCGGCATTGAATCCCTTGATGACATGACCGCGCTTATCAAGCTTAGCTCCACCAGCAGTTCCATTATCATTTGTAAATATAACAATCGTATTTTCTTTTAATCCTCGTTAATATAACAATCGTATTTTCTTTTAATCCTCGTTGATTAATGGCGTCCATGAGTTTACCCATATTTTCATCTATGTTAGCGACTTGACCCATAAATCCAGCATTGACAACGTCTTCATTATTTAAAAAAGGATCTATAAATTGTTGTGGAGCATAATGTGGACCATGAGCTGTATTACTACTGATGTAGCAGAAAAATGGTTCACCTGAAGAAGATTGTTTAGTGATATGTTTAATGGCTTCTCCAAACCAAACATCGGCACAGTATCCATTAAATTGTTTGTCTTCACCGTTATGTAAATAAGTGTCATCGAAGTAATCATTACCCCAAAAATCAGGACCTTGACCTATACCACCACCTCCATGGACAAGTACTTCATCAAATCCTCGATCCTGCGGACGAAAGGGATAATTGTCGCCAAGATGCCATTTCCCAAATATCGATGTATGATAACCTATCTCTTTTAAATAAGATGCGATTGTGGGAAATCGGGTGCTTAAAAATGAACGCCCATTTACAGTATGCCATGTTCCTGTACGATTGCAATGCATGCCTGTAAGCAGTCCAGCTCTAGTCGGAGAGCATGTAGTCGCCACATGAAAATTTGTGAAATTTACAGCTGAAGTACTAAATCTATCTAGATGAGGGGTTTGTAATAATGGATTTCCATGGCAGGAATAATCACCATATCCTTGATCATCAGTCATGACCATATGCCATGTTCCTGTACGATTGCAATGCATGCCTGTAAGCAGTCCAGCTCTAGTCGGAGAGCATGTAGTCGCCACATGAAAATTTGTGAGATTTACAGCTGAAGTACTAAATCTATCTAGATGAGGGGTTTGTAATAATGGATTTCCATGGCAGGAATAATCACCATATCCTTGATCATCAGTCATGACCAATATGATGTTCGGGAGTTGTTTACCTTCATTTTTACAGGAAACAAAAAGTACAATTAGACAACAATAGAATAGATATTTCATGATCATTATAAGTTCAACTTAAAATAATCATTTCACTTAACATTCAAAACTAAAAACTAAAAACTCAACACTTTTTATCATTTTAAAATGATTAAACCTTGGAGACCCAATCAATTCCTTTTTTTAAGAATGATAGTGTTAGATTTTCTGGAGAATTCTCAATTGTTTGATAATCATATTCCCATGATGCCAAAGGTGGAAGGCTCATTAGGATTGACTCTGTTCGACCATTTGTATCTAAGCCAAATTTAGTCCCTCGATCCCAAACCAGATTAAACTCAACATATCGACCGCGCCTCATTCTTTGCCAGTGTACCTGCGATTCATTATATAAACGGTCTTTGTTTCGTTGTAGCAATTCACTATAAATTGGCATAAACTGATTCCCTACATCTTTTACAAATTCGAATAATTCCAACTTGCTTTTATTCTCGTCTTGTAACTGATCAAAAAATATTCCGCCGATACCTCGTGTTTCATTACGATGTCTGACAAAGAAATAATCATCAGCCCAAGTTTTAAATTTAGGATAATACGCTGAGTTATGGTTGTCACAAACATCTTTAAGCATCTGATGGAAAAATTGGGCATCTGCTTCCTGTACATAATGTGGAGTCAAATCAATCCCACCACCAAACCACCACTTCCCTACTGATGTTTCAAAATACCGCACATTCATATGAATAATCGGAACAAATGGATTTCTTGGGTGTAACACGATCGATACACCAGTTGCTAAGAATTCATTTTCAGGAAGATCTAAAGAGCTTGCGATTTTTTCAGGCATTTTTCCACTGACAGCAGAAAAATTAACACCTCCTTTTTCTATGATGTCTCCTTTAAATATTCGTGTTCGTCCGCCACCTCCCCCATCTCTTTCCCATTTATCTTGATGAAACTGAAAGCCTGTATCGATACTTTCAATTTGTTGGCAGATGTCATCTTGGAGAGACTTAAAAAAATCTATAATATGCTGTGATTCTTGTAACAAGTTTAAAGTAATTTAGTGATTAAATGTAGAAGCGTAGCGAAGATCCTATACAGAACAAAGTGAGCGTCAAGAAGAAAATGATTATATCGCTTCCTTTATTGCAGCCACTACTTTTTTACTGTTTCCTGCAAATGCTTGGTCTCCAATAATAAATACAGGCCTTTTCAAAAACGTATACTCTTCTAAGATATATTTTTTATAGTCAGCTTCTGAGAGAGTCATCTCATTTAATCCCATAGATCTATATTTCATTGCACGTTTACTGAAAACTGCTTCATATCCGCCAAGCTTTTCGGCAGCAAAGTCTAAATCGGTTTCAGTAATATTGTTTTCTTTGATATTGATAGACTCAAAGTCAGAAGTGTCGCCAACTTCTTTAATGATTCGCTGGCAAGTGCCGCAGTTGCTGAGGTGGTATATTTTTTTCATATTATTTAAGTTTTATGCTTAGCCCAGTGTTGATAAATATGTTCATTGAAATGAGTTTTATTACTATGTTTTGAACCTCATAGACACATAGGTCATAAATTTTTTTAACTACTTAGCAGGATAGAAACATAGATAATATATCCAGACTATCTATATTTCGGTTTCCAAAATAATTTCATTTTTTTACTGAAGCTCAATGTATTCGTTTCGAGATCTTCGCTACGCTTCGACATTAAATCATTCAACAAATTATGCCTCTGTCCACCAAGGGTAAAAAGGTGGCATCTCGGATGCTTTCTGTTTAAATACAGGCTCTCTCTTTTCTAAGAACGCGGCTACACCTTCCTTACCATCTTTTAAGCTTTGATAGTATATGGCGAGTGAGTCCACTTTATGAGCTTCTACTGGATGATCTTGCGCTGAATTTCTATATATCATTTGTCTTGTCAGTGCGATAGCTACAGGACTATGTTTTACAATTTTTCTAGCGATAATGTATGCTTCTTCTAATAGATCATCTGCTGCATAAACAGCTTTTACATAACCGGCATTTAAAAGTGTATCAGGTTTTAAAATTTCTCCAGTATAACACCATTCCAGTGCAGTAGAAACACCAACTATTTTAGGTAGGAACCAAGATGATCCGGCTTCTGGTGTAATTCCAATTTTATTAAACACAAAACCGACTCTTGCGTATTCAGATGCTAATCGAATATCCATGGCGCATGTCATTGTCGCCCCTATACCAACTGCGGCTCCATTGATCGCTGCTATCACTGGTTTTTTACAATTATAGATAGCGAGGTTTACTTTACCGCCAGTATCTCTTACTCCTTTTGCAATCTCTGGATCATTCAATCTAGTATGCATGTCTTCTATCGTCGGTTGGATTTCCTCATTTAATCCAAATACATTTCCGGCAACGGATAGATCCATACCTGCACAAAATGCACGTCCTTCGCCAGTGACGACAATGACTCTAATCTCATCATCATCATTAGATGTTTCAAAAACATTGATTAATTCATTCGCCATGTCGACTGTGAATGCATTAAGATTGTCAGGTCTACTTAGAGTTAACGTAAGTATATTGTCACTCAGACTTGTTTTAATTGTCGTGTAATCCATTTGTGCAATTTAAGATTTGTTCTTGAATTTAACCGAAAGAAGCAGTGACTTGATCAGAATTTATTCTTCTTCATCAGAATCCAATTGATCAACTAGTGAAAGCACCCATTGGACGACTTTTGGACTTAGGAATTTTGCTATCCCAGCTTTACGCTGAGCAGTCTTTAAAATATTGATATTCTTATAACCAATTTGTCGGTGTTCTGCTTCATCAAGATAATCTTGCCATTCATCGGCGCTATACATATTGAACTGTCCTCGCATGATGTCGAGATCTGTTGGGTCGTTTAAGTCGTATTTAGGCACTTAGGTATAATTTATTTGAACTATGTATTCACCTAGAACACATCGGAGAAAACAAAGTTAAGGGCATTGGCATAAAACAAAGAAATTAGGCATTCCCTTTTTCATAATCAGCTAGAAACTTAGCCAGTCCAATATCAGTTAATGGATGTCTGAGTAATCCGAGTATAGAGCTTAATGGGCAGGTACAAATATCAGCTCCTGACTTTGCTGCTTGCACGATGTGTTTGGAATTGCGAATCGATGCTGCAAGGATTTCTGTTTCAAAACCTTGGATCGCGTATATCTCAGCGATTTCTCTAATCAGATCCATGCCTTCCCAGTTGATGTCGTCTATTCTTCCTAAAAAAGGTGAAATATAAGTAGCTCCGGCTTTCGCGGCCAAGATTGCTTGACCAGCAGAAAAGACTAAAGTACAATTGGTTTTAATGCCATTATCAGTAAACCATCGAATTGCCTTGATCCCTTCTTTAATCATAGGGACTTTCACGACGATATTTGGCGCTAGATTGGAAAGATGTTTTCCTTCTTTTATGATACCATCATAATCTGTAGAAATCACCTCTGCACTCACATCACCATCTACGATTTCGCATATTTTGATATAATGATTATTTATATTTTCTTCTCCTGTTATGCCTTCCTTAGCCATTAAAGATGGATTCGTGGTCACACCATCGAGTATTCCTAAATCTTTTGCTTCTTTAATTTGATCTATAGACGCTGTATCAATAAAAAATCTCATGCCTTTACATTTATACTATTTGTTAGAAAGTTGTAGACACCCTTATCTGAGAGAGAAAAAAAAAGGTGAAGAGCAGCGCCTAACCGCTCAACCTCCTACCCTTGCTGTGTTTCCACCCTGGGGGAGTTCAGAAGGAGCTGGCAGCACAGTCCTCACCCGTCGCAAAAGTAGATAACTTTATGAAAGAATGAAAGATATCTTTAATAGATTTTGATAATGTGTTGATTTCCTGATTTGCTGATATGATGTCTAGATTCAATATCACACATTGCATACGACAGAATTATTCAAGAAGAAACTGAAAAAGGATAACGATAATGATTGCAATCTATATTTATGAAGGAGAAATTATCACACCATAATGGACTATATCATGTCCTCTTCAAATCAACTCAAGAGCTATAATTCAATTATTAATTTCAATTAATTTAGTCAACTCTACGATTTCTCCAACTTGGCAAGCACTTGCAAGATCATTACGTACAGTAAATTCGATACAAACTTCGAGTCCAGTCTTTGGTGTAATATCAAAATCATCTAGATTTATTGGCTCTAATCGTCGCTCTTCATCTTCAAGATTTAGGACTAATACAAATCCACAAGCACTTATGCCTGTCAAGTCTTGAAATTTTGCTGGAATGTCACATCCTTGATCGGTATTTTTATCGCAGGATACTAAACTAAGCGTCAACATGATGACGACTAGCGTGAACAGTAATTTTAAATATGTCATATTAATAGAATTATAATTAAGGGTTCTGGATAATAGCTTTTAAAATAAAAGCTTTAAAATAAAATGTTTTGAGCTCGAAACACATATGCCTATACCTCAAAAGACGAGAATTTTAGTGATGATAGTTTGCCAACCAAGGTTAAAATGTTGTTAATATTGGCCCCTCATGAAAGTCGGGATTTCTTTGACGACCAAATTCGCATCAAGTCGATTAAGGACATGGCAATATTGTCATTTTATCTGGCGCCACAACGGAAAGTTAGGATATGCAGCTTTGATCAAAATCGGCTCCTTTTTCACTGGATGTTCAAATCGTAATGTTCGGCAATGTAAATAGATGAAATCAAGATGTTTAGATGATCGATATCCATATTTACCGTCTCCTATAATTGGATGTCCTATTTTTGCTAGCTGAACTCTGATTTGATGAGGACGACCTGTTTGCAATTGAATATTTAAAACTGCACCCTCTTTTAAAACATAAGAAGTCTCATATTTCAATATTGCTTTTTTAGCTTTCGCCGTGCCAGATTTGACAACTTTTACGGTGTTATTCATTTGAATTTTAAGTAAGTAATGTTCTAATGTGTCTTCCGCCATCGTCGGCCTACCTACAACAATAGCTGTATATCGTTTTTCTATTTGCCTCTCTTTGATAAGGCTTGTCATTCTTGATAATCCCTTGGAAGTCCTAGCTAAGATAATGGCCCCGCTCACAGGTCTATCAATCCGACTGACAGGATGTAAAAACACATCTCCAGGTTTGTTGTATTTCTGTTTGATATAGTCTTTTCCCATATCGAGAATCGTCTTATCTCCGGTGTTGTCTCCTTGTGATAATATACCATTTGGCTTATTGACAACAAGTAAGTGATTATCCTCATATAATACTGAAAGAGGTTTTTGACTCATGGTGTAAAACTACTTAAAACTATCGGCACGCCTTAAAATATTCAACATCAATATTTTACACATTGACAATTAAAATTATGATTATTATATGTTTATATATTATGATTATTGGTAATATGTTTTATATTTGAATTGTGTAAGTTTTAGTTATTAATTGTAAAATTCGATTGCCCGGTAAAGTCCGGGCATTTTTTTATTTAGGGTAAATAAACACTCACCATAGGACAAGTCTACCTTGCGATAAAGCTAACACAAGATTTATGCAATATAGGACAACATCTACCATCTACCATCGGGATACATTCAAAACGGGATAGGTTCAACACGGGATTTATTCAAAAACGTCGTTCAACACGGGATACGTTCGCCACGGAGATACATCCTTTGGCTACAAATAAATCCATTGGTTTAACATTTGCTTAGACCGAGTAGATATTGTGTAAATTAAATCTCATATTTTAATATTTTATATACCTTTATAGGCTAACAGTCTGAGAAATATTTCATTGAAAAAAACAACGAAGAAATCTACGAAATCTAATAGGGTGACACCTTTGATGCAGCAATATTTTCAGCTAAAATCAAAACATCCAGACGCCATATTATTATTTAGAGTTGGAGATTTTTATGAAACATTCGCAGATGATGCTGAGATTGCATCACGCGTATTAGGCATCGTATTGACCAGTCGAAACAATGGCGGTTCTGACATTGCACTTGCAGGTTTTCCGTATCATTCTAAAGATGTTTATCTACCAAAATTAGTCAAAGCAGGCTATCGAGTCGCCATATGTGAGCAATTAGAAAAACCATCGAAAGAAAAGAAAATTGTAAAACGAGGAGTTACTGACATTGTCACTCCAGGATTAACCTTGGATGATAATTTATTAGATCATAAGTCTAATAATTATTTAGCCGCCATCCATTTTACAAAAACTGGACAAATTGGGATCAGCTTATTAGATATCTCTACTGGAGAATTCATAGTAAGTCAAGGATCAATGGCTCATATTGAGAAAATCGTGCAAAGCTTCTTACCAACGGAGATCATATTCTCCAAAGCACACCAGTCCCAGTTTGTAGATATTTTCGGGAGCTCTTTCTACACGTACCACATTCCAGAATGGGTATTCACATCAGACAATGCGAATGAATTATTACTCAATCAATTCAATGTCCATAGTCTAAAAGGATTTGGGATCGAGCATATGCAAGAAGCACAAATTGCAGCTGGCGCATGTCTACACTATGTCAGTACTACTGAAAAAGGCAAAGTCGAACATATTCAAAACATTATCAGACTACAGGATGATCGATATGTCTGGCTAGATAGGTTTACAGTTCGCAATCTTGAACTAGTAAGGAGTAATCACGAATCTGGAGTTGCTTTGATAGATATAGTTGATGAGACGATTTCGCCAATGGGTGCGCGACGGATGAAGCAGTGGGTCGTACTTCCCTTAAAGCATGTCCATGAGATTCATAAAAGGCATGAGGTGGTCGATTATTTTCTAAATCATATCGATGAAGAATATCAGTTGTCTGATCAACTTAAGAAAATTGGAGATCTAGAAAGGCTGATATCGAAACTTGCGCTGTCTCGGATTAATCCCAGAGAGATTCGCCAATTGCACAAAGCAATATCAGCAACAGAACCAATACATGACTTACTCTTACAATCTACATCCGAGGTACTCAAGCAGATGGCTGATCAACTGGCTCTGTGTCCAGCAATGAAGCAAAAGATCGAAGAGACGATTGTAGAAGATCCGCCTGTATTGTTGGCAAAAGGTAATGTGATTGCTTTAGGAATTCATGCTGAACTAGATGACTTACGCAATACAATTTCAAATAGCAAAGAATTACTTATCGAAATCCAATCGACAGAAGCCGAAAAAACGGGCATCACCAATTTAAAAATTGGCTTCAATAACGTATTTGGATATTATTTAGAGGTCACAAATAAATATAAAAATCAAGGGCTCATTCCAGATAACTGGGTTAGAAAACAGACCCTCACTAATGCAGAGCGATATATCACAGATGAGTTAAAACAATTAGAAACGAAAATCCTCGGTGCCGAAGAAAAAATCAAGGGACATGAAGAAGAAATATACAATAGCTTAGTCGAAGATTTAAAAGATTATATCGCACCATTGCAATTAAATGCTCAAGTCTTGTCAAAACTTGACTGTCTACGGTCATTCGCTAGTACAGCACGTGACAAACAATATTGTAAACCGACAGTTGATGACTCACTTGTTATCGATATAAAGGATGGGAGACATCCAGTCATAGAAACCCAATTATCTGTCGATGAAGAATATATTCCAAATGATATTTTATTGGATAATGATGATCAGCAGCTGATGATGATTACCGGTCCAAATATGTCTGGTAAATCAGCGATATTGAGACAAACAGCATTGATCTCATTGATGGCTCAAATGGGCTCTTTCGTTCCAGCATCTTCAGCACGCATTGGTTATATCGATAAGTTATTCACCAGGGTCGGCGCATCAGATAATATATCTAGTGGTGAGTCTACTTTTATGGTCGAAATGAACGAAACCGCCAGTATTATAAATAATGTGTCTGAAAGGAGTTTGATTCTTCTTGATGAAATCGGTCGAGGCACGAGTACATACGATGGTATTTCAATAGCATGGTCACTCGCAGAATTTATCCATAATAATCCTGCAGCTCATCCAAAGACTTTGTTTGCGACACATTACCACGAACTCAATGAGCTTGCTAAATCGTATCCAAGGATTCGTAATTTTCATGTCTCGACAAAAGAAATGTCTAACAAGGTTTTATTCTTGCGAAAATTAAAAGAAGGTGGAAGCCATCATAGTTTTGGTATCCATGTAGCACAAATGGCTGGAATGCCTAAAAGTATTATCATTAGGGCATCAGAGATTTTAAAGCAGTTAGAAGAAAAATCCATTGAAGACAAGGTTGGAGATATTTCGATTCAAGAGCCGAACTCTCATGATCAGATGCAACTCAGCATTTTTGAAGTTTCAGATCCTTCTATCGGGAAAATGAAAGAATTATTGACTAAAATCGATGTTAACACGATGACCCCTATAGAATGTATGATGAAATTGAATGAATTGGTGAAGATTATGGATGGAAAGAATTGATAAAAGATGGAATCCTTCACTAATTGACAATCACTCGAAGAATAACATTCAAAATAGATTAGATAGATTTTGATATAATCAATTAACAATTTACATTTGCACTCCTTTAGGAAGAGTGGCAGAGCTGGTTTAATGCACCGGTCTTGAAAACCGACGTACCTTAACGGGTACCGGGGGTTCGAATCCCTCCTCTTCCGCATCAATTTTAAAGCCTCACGATAGTGAGGCTTTTTTTTTGTCCATGACGGATTGTATTGAAGCTTTGCTTCGAATACAAGGAGGATTGGATAAAAATTAAGATTGCTTGCAAACTTTAAAAATTAAATGGCCAGGAGTCACAAAAAGGGATCGCCCTTGGCAATCCCTCCTCTTCCGCATTTATTTTAAAGCCTCACGCAAGTGAGGTTTTTTTTTGTCCATGACGAATTGTATTGAAGCTTTGCTTCGAATACAAGAGGATTGAATAAAAATTAGGACTGCTTGCAAGCTTTACATCTTATTATGATTTTTATCTTATTGAATCTTGTACCAGACAGTTTTACTAATTTGTCTTCAAGCTGATGTGTACGATTTGCAAGATGAGCACGATTGGCATTCTTCACATCTTGTTATCTTTCTGATCTTATAAATCGTGTTCCAGACAGTTTGCCTCATTTTGTCTTCAAGCTGATGTGTAAGATTTTTAACCCACATTGAGCAAATAGCCTTATATGAGCTTATTAAATATAAAGTTATCAACAAATTTGGTTTTGTTAAGACAAACCTTGACTTAAAAAACTCAGGAATGCTCTAATTTAATGGTTTTTTGAATTTCCAAATGTACTTTGTAGTACACAGGGGAGTTGATTTTTATGGGTATACATTAGTAGCTTTGAGCAATGTATTTTAAGTACAGCGGACGTACGAATCCTAGGACAAAAAAGTTTAGAGGTTTAGGGGTGAGAGTCCCCTTTACCTACTCGATTTTAATTTAGGAGTTTGAGTTTTGATTCTATCATTTCTACATATTGTTTTTTCATTTCTTTCGATAAAAAACTCTTATCAATTATTTCATCCCACATTGGCTTAATGTGTATAAATTTTTCAAAAATATTTTCAGATGCTTTTGTGTTTATTTTGCTTGTTGCCATTGCACTCTTAAAATCTTTCTTTTTTAATTTTTTCTTTTTTCCATTTAGATTTAATGCTAATTCTTCATCATCCCCTTCAACCACTAGTTCTGAAGCGACTAAGTCATATGCTGGGCATAAATTATACTCTTTGTGTTCGTCTTTTAAAAGTGAAAAATTCTTAAGATGCATGTCATTATTACCAGTTAAATAACAGAACAGTACTAGCTCATAAAAATTTACCTTGTCTAATCCAGGATTAGAGGCAAATAGATTAATCGCCTTTGCTACTTGCTCATGTGATCCCTTATATTTATGCTCTGTCAGCCTTTCTGTCAATTGGCACATATCTTCCATATGAAGTTTTTGTTTTCTTGATCGATCAACCCTTCTTGTGATATATGCAAGTTCCCCCGATTTTAATCTAATTAAAGAATGTGGTACTACTTTTATATTTGCACTTTCTGCTAAGTGCATCGTAACATCCTCTATTTCAGGTAATTCTTGGTACAATTCAGTTTGGGGCTTAAGGATATATTGGCCCCATAATCCTACAATTGTGAATCTTTCAATACTTGAATCTCCTGTCATTTTTTTTGTTGCCAATGAAAGTTTTGGTTGCACACCAGTAATAGTTCTCTGACTTTTGACAACTTTCTCAGCCAATTCTAGCATTTCACTTTGTGAGTATTCGATTTTTGGTGGTATCGTACTACCAAAGAATTTCTTACTACACTTTTGATGATATTCATAATCGATATATTCTTTGTCATCGATTGTTTCATAGCAATATAAGCACCTTCCCATTTTATTATATTTCTTGAATTGAAACAGCTCCTATACAGTCGGTACAGGTTACCAAGAGTATTCCCATTCTATCTCTAACATCAAGTTTCCAGTTTTTCTCCGCAATGTCTAGCAACCATCCTTCTGGAATTAATCCATCAAAGAATGGAAAAAGAATTTTGCTTGAGTATTTTTCTTGCCTTAGTGGTAATGTTAGACTAATTGGTTCTTTATTTTTAGATTCCAGATATTGCTCGCCATAATCAAAGTGATATCCCTCCTCGTCTTCAATTAAAGTCCCAGCAAATTCATCATGCATGTAGACATTCGCTTTTCTCATTTTCTATCATATTTTTTTGGACCTAATTCATACCCAAACAATTCTAACACTTGGTTTATTTTATTCATTTTTAGTGTCTCTTTTCCTCTTTCTAATTCTCTGACAAACCTGATTCCTACTCCTGCTTTTTCCGCCATTTGTTTCTGCGTTAGTTTTAGTGATTTTCTCTTTTTTTTCACAAAATGATTTAGACTTAGATTTCTCTCTTCCATAATGTACCTTTTCGGGTATAAAAATAGCATTTTCAACTACAATAACCCCGTTCGGGTATAATTAGTTTCAATTTTTCTCATTTTATACCCAAACGGGTATAATAACCATTAAAAGTATGATCAGTATACCCGATGGGGTATAATTGTATTGATGGTGTTGGTGATGGTGATGGTGATCATGATGATCCTGATCGATTAAAAGAATGTATTAAGAAATGGTGGTGTATGTGATTGTGATAATGATTGCGATCATTGTACTGCATATTGGCTATAAGGGATGATTGTATGTAGCGTCTCTACGACGAAGGAGACGATATGCGATCATAGCACCTATGAAAAAGCAATAACTTGAAAACTCACAAAAATAACTACAAATTATGAGCAAACAAGTCACTACTGATTCACCTAAGTTATTCATTGGATTGGACATACACAAGAAGAGTTGGAGGTTTCACTTCATGACAGATTTATTTTCTGGCACTGGTCATACTTTTCCACCAGTACTTGAAAAAATTAAGAACTATGTAAAGAAGAATTATTCTGGTTATGATGTCAGTGTAGTCTATGAGGCTGGGTGTTTTGGATTTAAACCTGCTAGAGATTTTGAGTCTTTTGGTTGGAACACCTTTGTTGTTATTCCAGCTGATATAC
>Ga0209828_1001213_pt1 | contig 23700 bp, 17 predicted proteins | sample MaitaG_FD_187429 | JGI IMG/M metagenome (GOLD analysis project Ga0209828, IMG submission 187429) | Marine algal microbial communities from Maine, USA - Maine_Asex2 metaG (SPAdes) (version 2) | ecosystem: Host-associated > Algae > Red algae > Unclassified | place: Maine, USA | collected 2015-01-05
TTACCAGTTAGAAAAAATAATTGTCAATGAATAGTGCAAATTGATCGTAAATTTATAGCATTCGCTATAACAATAATTTAAAATAGAGATAGAATTCATACCTTGGAAAAGTGAATTTATGGGATAATATATTAGTGGCCTTTAATTCGATAAAATCGAATTTGCTTAGATCGTTTTTGACGCTGCTCATCATTGCCGTAGGCATCACCTGTTTGGTCGGTATTCTCACTGCCATTGATACGATTTTACTTGGAATGAGCGATAGTTTTAATCGTTTAGGAGCAAATTCTTTTTCTATTTATCCAAAGAACTTAAACTTTAGCAGAAATACGGGAGGGAGAGCTGAAAAGAAATCCGATGTAATTAGCTTTGAACAAGCAATGCGTTTCAAAGAAAATTATACTTATGGAGGCGTAAAAACTTCTGTCAATACTTACTGTTCAGGAAATACCGTCGTATCGTTTTTAGGAGAAAAGACGAATCCAACCGTTCGAATGATTGGGATAGATGAAAATTACCTCAATGTTTCTGCATATGATATAGGTGTAGGAAGAAATTTCACAGAAGCAGAAGTAAATAGTGGCTCCCATAAAGTGATACTTGGCAGTGATATTATAGATTTGATTTTTAATGAAAAAGCGGAGGCCGCCATTGGCCAAACGGTACGGATAGGAAGTATCAAATACAAAGTGGTTGGGGCCCTAAAAAGTAAGGGTGCCGCCATCAGTAATTCTTCTGATCGAAGGGTATTTATTCCTTTGTTAAATGCTAAAAGGTACTATGGATATGATGAACGAAATTACGATGTGATGTCTGCCATCAATGAAACAAATCAGATTGATAATGCGATATCAGCCGCGATTGGTGAGTTGCGAAACATACGAAAACTAAAATCTTATGAAGAGAATGATTTTATTATTCGTAAAAGTGATGGTATTCTAGAAAGATTAAAAGAAATGACGACTCAATTACGTATTGCAACCATGGCGATTGCTTTAATGACCTTATTGGGTGCAGCCATAGGGTTGATGAATATTATGTTGGTCTCGGTTACAGAAAGAACCAGTGAAATCGGATTAAGAAAAGCATTGGGAGCAACCCGTCAAAATGTATTAATACAGTTTCTAGTCGAAGCAATTGTGATTTGTGTTCTCGGTGGAATTGTAGGAATTATATTTGGAATCCTAATTGGATTATTGGTCGCTAAATTATTCAATAGTGTTTTTATTCTACCTATAGAATGGATTTCTTTAGGTTTTATTGTTAGTATAGTAGTAGGAATACTTTCAGGTTTATATCCTGCCATTCAAGCCTCAAAACTAGATCCAATAGAATCTTTGCGGTACGAGTAGATTGCATTTCTTAGGCATATTTTCAAGTAAAATTTAAAAGAACTTCACAGTTCAACTCATCCCCAAACTTCACTTGTAAAAAAAGGAGATACCGCCCGCTATTACCTTAAACCCTCATTTTTCAATCATTCCGAGCCCTTTTTCAAAGAGAAGGAAGCATCTCACCCGCTAGTATCTTAACCCTCTTTTTATCCAAAGAGAGGTTCAGAAGCTTAAAAATTTCTGGGGTGAGTTGAACACAATAAATTCGGAAATCCAGTAACCAAATGTAAAATATCTTATATCACCTCTCAATAACTAATCTTCACTAAATTCAATGTATAGCTTCTTTCTGAAGGGACAATTAAGGTTTCTGAGGATATTTGGAGGGCGGATGTAAATCTTAGCTTTAACTCCTCATGTTCTGTATTTAGAATGGCACGACGTTCGTAGTCTCCGAGTGGATTTATAAGATATTCACTAATGGTACTACTTTTTGAAACTTCATCATTATATATTAATCGAAGTTTAGAAGGAGTTTTGAAAATATAAAACGAAGAAAATACCGCACCATCATCTTGAGAGAATTGTTTTTTGTGCAGCACTCTCTTCCAATCTTCCTTTCCTTCAGGATCTAAGTTTACTAAGATAATATCTTCATTATAATAGTCAATAAATCCACCATCGGACAAAGGGTCATGAGAAAGACGTGACACTCTATAACTAGATCTTCTAGATAATTCTTTGTAAGATTCAAAGAAAAGTAAAGCCCCTCCGTCTTGCCTAGAGACGATGTCTTTGATGACAAAATCTGTTATTTGGCTCCCTTTTTTTCTTTTGCCACCAATGACGTCTGCCGAGAAATTACTATCAAATTCTACGAAATTTGGAGTTACACTTGATCCTAAACTTTGTAGTTCTTTATTCAAATAAAAATATCCTTCTATCCGACTACTCCCATCATTATTATAGAGACCACAAAGCAGGATTCGATTATTTTTATTATCAATAGATATATCTACATCAGCAATTAATTTTTTGTTGAACTCAACCTCAATGCTTCTAATCTCATCACCAAACGGTGGAAGAATAAATATGTGACCTTTATGTTTTTCTCGACTGAATTTGGAATTATTTTTGTCAAAGTATAAATATGCAAAACCATCATTACTTAAAATTATTTTCCTAAAATCTTGTACAATATCTAAGTTTTCAATTTCTAAAACTGTAGGCGAAGAACTTTTGATTTTATGATTGTCCACCAAAAAAAATTCCATTTTATCTCTTCGGTCTCTAGCAAATAAAAGTGTTTTGGATTTGTCTTCACTATTTTGATATCGAAATCTCTTAAAATTTTTCTTTTTAATGGAAAATATATTGGTGCTGTCCACTAAAGTTCCAGACTCATTAAGCCGACGAGACATTATGTGGATCGAATCTTTTTTAGCGTATCCATAAATAACTTGGAAACAGGTATCAAACGGTAGAATGCTGAATATCTCAATTCTTTCTGCTTCAAATTTTATTTCTGCAGACAAGGTAATGCTCATAGCTTCATCTAAAGTCTCTAGAATGTATTCATCCCCCTTATTTCTAAATAATACCGTCCGATCATTTATATTGGGTAGAATATCGTAAAATAGATCGTTTCTTACATTTATATCTGGAGAAACAAGAACCTCTTGACAATCCGCAGAAAGACCTATAAACACAAAAAATATGATTTGAATGAATCTTCTCATTTACAATTTGAATTACTTCTTCTATAAAAATCTACATTTGTATCCAATAAATCAAACTTATTGAAATTCCTTTAAGACAAAATGGCAAAAAAACAACTAATAGAGTGTGTTCCGAACTTCAGCGAAGGTCGTGACATGGGAATTATCCGACAAATCACCGATGAGATCGAAAAAGTCGATGGTGTGAAATTATTGGATGTAGATCCCGGGAAATCTACCAATCGGACAGTGGTAACCTTCGTCGGTGAACCAGAAAATGTAATAGAAGCTGCTTTTATGGCCATCAAAAAGGCTGGAGAGGTGATAGATATGACCAAACACAAGGGCGAACATCCAAGAATGGGAGCTACAGATGTATGTCCGCTTATTCCAATAGCGAATATTTCCATGGATGAGGTAGTTCAATATGCAATCAAATTGGCTGAAAGAGCCGGAAAAGAATTAGATATTCCTTTCTTTTTGTATGAAGCCGCAGCTCAAAACCCTGATCGTAAAAATCTTGCTATAATAAGATCGGGTGAGTATGAAGGTATGGAGAAAAAATTACAAGATTCTCATTGGAAACCAGACTTTGGTCCCGCTAAATTTAATCCTAGAACGGGGGCTACGGCTATCGGTGCAAGAGATTTTTTAGTTGCCTATAATGTAAATCTAAATACGAGTTCAGTGCGAAGAGCAAATGCAATTGCTTTCGACATAAGAGAAAAAGGACGAGTAAAAAGAGAAGGACATCCAGTTACAGGAGAGATCGTCAGAGACGATCAAGGAGAACCATTAAGAGCACCTGGAAAATGTAAAAGTGTCAAGGCCATTGGATGGTATATAGATGAATACGGTTTAGCTCAAATATCTATGAATCTTACGGATATAAATGTAACTCCTTTACATGTTGCTTTTGAGGCATGTCGCGATTCTGCAAATACAAGAGGCATGAGGGTGACCGGTTCTGAGTTGGTCGGCTTAGTACCAAAGAAAGTTCTTATAGATGCCGGAAAGTTTTTTCTCACTAAGCAAAAAAGGTCCGTTGGAATTTCTGAAGAAGAAATTATCCACATCGCTGTAAAATCTTTAGGATTGGACGAATTGGCGCCATTTGACCCTAAGAAAAAAGTCATCGAATATTTATTGGAAAGTGAATCCGATAAACCATTACTTCAGAAAAACTTAGTAGTCTTTGCGAATGAAACAGCCTCCGAAAGTCCGGCTCCCGGCGGAGGAAGTATTTCTGCTTATGTTGGAGCACTTGGTGCCGCTTTAGGTACCATGGTTGCCAACCTTTCTAGTCATAAAAGAGGTTGGGATAAGCGATGGGAAGAATTTAGTGAAGCCGCAGCAGAAGGCCAAGAAATTAAAGATCGTTTATTGAATCTAGTAGATGCAGATACAGCCGCTTTTAATGCAATTTTAGATGCCATTCGATTGCCAAAGGAGAGTGAGGAAGAAAAGTCGATCAGAAAACATGCAATCAATGATGCCACCATAAATGCGATTGAGATACCTCTTCAGGTTATGAGGACTTCGCTAGAAGCGTATTCCATGTTGCAAAATATGGCTGAGAATGGAAATCCAGCCTCCGCCTCAGATGCTGGGGTAGGTGCCATGTGTTGCACGACAGCCATCGCCGGAGCATATCTAAATGTGAGAATAAATTGTAAAGATTTTGATGATAAAGAATATGTTAAGGAGGCATTGAAGGAGGGTAATAATGTACTTTTGGATGCAAGAGCTAAAGAAAAGGAGGTCCTCCAGACATTAGAAAGTAAGCTTTAGAAAATTGTCATTTAAATGTCTTTTCCGATTTTAGTCTGAAAGCTGAAACTTTTTCATTCTAGTTACTGTCTTAATAGAAATAACAAACTTTAAATAAATGATAATGCGAACGAATTTCAAGATGTTTTTCTGGATTATTTTGGCTTCTTTGTTTTTATGTTCTTGCGGGGATATGACAGAAGAACTACATCTAGAAAAAGATGGATCAGGGAAGTGGAAATACCATATGGACTTAAGCAACACAATTCAAATGATGGGGATGATGGGAGGAATGATGGGAGATAGCTTAGATGTAAACCCAGACGATTTGTGGAACGAGTTAGGTGCTGATAAAATTGACACTATAATGGATCTAACTTCTGGTATGACTGCGGAGCAATTATCTAAATTAGATAATCCAGAATACTTGGATAACATAGAACTGAGAATGCAAGGAGATAAAAAGAATGAAACTTTATTTTTAAATATGGCTTTTGATTTTGACTCATTTGAGCATTTGGATGGTATTTTCAAAGAAATGAATAAATTGAGCGATGAAGGATCGCAGGATCAAACTGCAATGCTTAGCCAAATGAGCAATATGTTTACAGGCGGTAATGTTTCAGAAATTTATTCATTTGACAAGAAAAAGTTCATCAAAAAAGCAGTAGATAATTCAGAAATGGATATGGGAAATTTACTTGGAGACATGGGTGAAGAAGGAGATGAAATGGCCGGTATGATGGAAATGTTCTTTGCTGGAAATAAAGTAACAACAATTTATCATTTTCCCTTTAAGGTTACCTCTGTATCCAATGACGAAGCTGAGATAGATGAAAACACAGTGACCATTGAAAGAGACTTTAAAGAATACTTAGAGAAAGGTAATAATGAAGAAGTCATTGTAAAATTCAAGAAGAAATTCCTAGGAATATTTTAGACTTCTTCCGTTTAGGCACCTTGCATTTGTAAAGTAGAGGACGATAATTTGGATCCTGTAGAGCAATTGCACTTTTATGTCATACCGAAGTAATAGAAAATGGTTGTTTTAGCATTACATTGAGTGCATCTTTGAATCAACAAAGGAATTAAAAGGGTGTATTAAAGTAAAAAATTGAGCCGGTTGATCGCCGGCTTTTTTTATGCAGAAAATAGAGTCATTGCTTCTTCCTCCTTCTCTCTCATAATTTTTTGCTTCTCATCAGATTTATCGTCAAAACCAATTAAGTGCAATATTCCATGCGCCATGACTCGTAGAAGCTCGTCTTGCTCACTTAAACCAAAGGTGGAGGCATTATCCTTTACTCGATCGATACTAATGAAAATATCTGCTTCTATAGGATCCTTGCTTAGGGGGAAGGTTATAATATCGGTATAGTAATCATGATTAAGATGTTCTTTATTGATTTCTAAGAGATAATCATCAGAACAAAAAACATAATTGATTTCAGAAATAGAACTTTTGTGCAGGTCTACAAGTCTCTGTATCCATTGGATATACCTATCTGGATATTTTAGTTCAAATTCAATATCCTCGAAATGGAATTGGATGAGGCCGGCTTCGTTCAAACTTGTTTAAAGTAAATTTCTACAGTTCGGCCTTGGTTATAGTATTTTACGTTATTGGATAATTCTTTCATCAAGAAAACACCACGTCCACCACAGCATTCTATCTGATCTGGATGGGTAGGATCGGGGACAGCCTGAGGATTAAATCCTTGTCCTTCATCAGAAATTTTAAAAATAAAGTGCTGATCTTTTTTGTCAAAGCAGATATCTACAAACTTCTGACAATCTCCATTATTACCGTGTATAATCGCATTATTCACCGCCTCAGTCAAGGAAATGAGAATATTAGCATACAAATCATCACTGATATGGTGACGTTGAGTCAAACTCTTCACGTATTGTTCCAATACGCGAATCTGTTCTGGAGTTGAAGGAATCTTTAAGGTGTCACAATCCATATAGGATTAATTATTCTTAAGTGAATTATAATATTCGTTTACCATTTGCTTGTAATACGGTCTTAAAGATGGAGAAACTTTATTATACAATTCGATTTCTTTTTCTCTATCTTTCAGGTATTCTTGTAAAGCTGGTGGCAATTCTTTTCTCTTTTCCTGAGCCTTTTCGGCTTTTCTTTTATTGTCGTACTCTCTTTGTCGATCTGCTTTCTCTGCTTCTAGTAATCTAGTTTCTATATTCTCTTGCCTCATTAATAACTCAGCATTTAGCCTTTTGTTTACTAAATCGGTTTCTACTTTATCCATCTGATCTATAATCTCCTGCAAATCTCCTGCCCCTTTTCCCTGTTCTTGTTGTTCTTTCCTAATTTCTTCTAATGCTTTTCTTAAAGCAGCCTGTTTGGCGGCAGCTTCAGCAAACTCCTTTGACATTCCATCTTTCCCTCCTTTTTTCCCATCTTTTCCACCTTTCTTCATCTCATCACCCATTTTCTGCATATCCTCATTTAGTTGCTGTTGTCCTTGAGTAATCTTATCCATGGGGACAGCACCTGGTTTACTTTGACCTTGACCAGGCTTATTACACATTTGACTTCCAGACATCATAGAAGCCATTTGTTGTTGCATTTGCTCCATAGATTCAGCTAACATAAGGGCCAGATCATTTACATTTTTCATTGTCTTTCTCTGGTGCTCTTCCGCCTCAGGAACTTTTCTTTCTTCAAGTTCGACTAAACTTTCTTCAAGGTTTATATCTACTTCAGCTACTTTCTCCGTAACGAATGTTGCAATCTTATCAACTCTCTTACTTAGAGCTTCTAGACTATCACGGATTAGACCAAAATCATCTTTCAATTTGAATTGAGTCTGAACCATAGACACATATCGTGGTGTGGTTTTATCAGTTTTAGCAATGTCATTGACCAATTGCTCTTGATCAAAAGAAAGATTTACTAAATTTTCGAGCAGCTGTCTGATCGCTTTTATATCTTCTTGCGCTTGACTTCCCGAACATGCTCCCATTTCCATGTTCAAAGACTCTGCCATTTTTTTCATTTTTTCAGCAGCCTTCTTTTGAGATTCAGAAGCTTTGTTATTATCATTCTTTTCTAGTTGCTCTTGACTATCATTCATTTCATCAGAAATCTCCTCCATTTCTTCTTCCTTCTCCTCACCTAAATCTTTCGGTCTTTCTAGCTCTTTGTTCTTTTCTTCGATTTCCTTCATCTTCTCTTTCGCCTTCTCAAATTCTTTATTGAGTTCTTCTTGTTCCTTCTTTAATTCTTCTTGAGACTTTTCTTTCTTCTTTGTTTCTTCAGCAAGTTTTTCTTGTTTTTCAGCAAGTTCTTTTAGTTTTTCCATATGGTCTTGAAGCTCTTTCTCCAATTCCAATTGTTTGAATAATTCAAGAAGACGATCCATTTCTTTTTCTTTGGTATCTTCATTTTGTTCCATCTGCTCCATCATTTCCATCATCTCATCCTTATTCAACTCTTGCATCAATTCTTGGATCTTTTCCATCAATTCTTGCGTCTCATCATCTAAGACCTCCTCAAACATCTCTTCAATCTTCTCTTGCTTTTCTAGAATATCTTCTTGTCTTTCAGAAAACTCCTCTTGGTTCTCAAGATTTTCTTCAAACTTTTCCTTTGCTTTTTCGATTGCTTTTTCCAATTCCTTTTGTCTTTCCAACAATTTCTCTAATTCCTGCTGCTCTTGGAAACTCAATTCCTTTTTCTGAAGTAGTTTCTCTTTTAGTTTCTTAAGCTCCTCTTGTATTTTTTTGGATTCTTTTAGTGATTCCTTCAAAGCATCTTTTATCTCATCTTCATTTTCATCTTCTTTTTCCATAAATTCTTCCGCAGTAGGCTTTTCAAAGCTCATTACTTCTGTCTTTGCAGATTTACTTCCATTGATGGCATCATTATCTTTCGTCTCGAAATAGTAAGTAAGATTATCTCCGGGCTTCAAATCATAATCCATGATGTCTAAAGAATAGTCGTATTGAACATTTCTACTTGCTGGAGTAGGAAGTGATTTTCGTTCGGACTTTGTAATATGCCCATTCTTGTTAGAAATTTGATAACTAAAAGAAAGACTGGTCAATCCATAATCATCCGATGCATTTCCTACAAAATAGATGAGCGTTTGATCTGTACTATCTTGAAATTTCTCTACTTCTATGGCGGGATGTTGATCTGGTGTCACTCGTAAACTATAACTCAAGGAGTCTGGTACTTCGATCAAGTCATTGTAATAGTAGACCTTGTATAAGTCATCTCGAAAAGCTTGCTTAGTATATCGATACTGATTAGCATCTCTTTTTTCCGCTTCTTTTGTTGTCTTACTTTCTTGGAAAGCAAGTTCTATTTTATCTGTATTTTGAGTTTCAAAATTCCAAGTTAATTTAGTTCCACCGGGTACTACCATGTCGCCAATATTATTGACCGTTTCATCTTTCCTGCCGATGTATCCTGGATAATCTAAGTTTAAAGAAAACGAACTAAGGTTTGGCTTCAATAATACATCCAATTCTTTTTCAGTAGATTTCACACTTCCAGAAAACAACTCAAAGTTTATATCTTTTTGTACATTGTTAAATACATATTGGAATCTATTTGGAGCAGTTTTCTTCAAGCGATATTGGAAGTCATCATATCGAATAAAAGCTTCTTCTGGCAAAGCATCCCCTGTGATTTCAATGTCTAAAGTATAGTTATCAAACTGTACCACTTTCATGTCATCATTCGTAATATTAAAATGGAAAGGAGCCGCTTTTTCGAACTCCGTATCATTATTGATCAATCGGAATGTACTATCCGTGATTAAACTTGGGGCTGCGAAAATGATGAGCATTAATAGCATCAATGGCGGTAAAGCATATTTGAGGTATTTTCTATTTTTATTTAAATCAATAGCAGATTTGAAAGGGACTAATTTTATCTTATCAGATTTCTGATTAATACTTGCATTGATAAGAGAAGAATCTAAAGAAGAAGATTCACTTTGCTTTTTCAACTGAAGAATATTAGTCAATTGATCTTTGACATCCACAAAATGGTCTCCAATAATTCCAGCCGCTTGCTCGTGACTGATGACACTTCCTAATTTGAAATATTTAAGTAAAGGCCAAAGAATGAAATATCCGATAGATCCAATAGAGGTAAATATGAATGAATAGAATAATCCTTTCCTTATCCCTTTATCGAAATAATAATAATGTTCTAAAAGAGCAAATGCTATAAAGAGGACTAGTATGATGGCCACACTATATAAGGCACCTCTTACAATCTGATTTAAGTAGTATTTTCTTATAAATTGATCTAACTTTTGGATCAATAAATCATAGTTACTTTTATTCTGCATTTGTTTGCCTTCTAATACTATTAAGGAAAAAAATATTCGTGTCTAATAAAACGCTTACTTAGCTTACAAAATTCCACTTTTATTGTTAAAAAGTCAATATTCAACGTGTAAAGAGTCAAGGAGTTTCAAATAAGTCTAAATATTTATCTCTCAGGGAGTTATCTGTCTCGTTTTCTAAGATATTATTAAGTATTTTCTGTATTTCAGCGGTAAGGCCATCTTGGGTAATTTCTGGGTTATCTTGATCAAAGTTCTCATCGCTCAAATTTATCATATACTTGTAGATTCTATTAGTGGCAGTATACTTGACATTTACTGGTTCTAAAGGGTTTGTCGATAGGTACTCAAGGGTTTTACAAGCCTCAAGAATAGCGATTGGGGATGCTTTTTTCACTAATTCTGCCTGATAGATCACTAAATTTAGAAATTGATACTGATTTGCGTCGAGAATTGCATCGTTAACGTAATTTAGATACTTAGGATTTTCGCTTTGAGCAAATATTTTCAAAAGAGACATTTTCAGAGAAATTGGATCTTTTTTTTGATAATCTTCTGCTATTTCTAGGCCCATGACAGGATCATTATCATAAATATTCTGGATTGCCATGGATAAAACCGAAGATGAAACTTCTTGATCAAGTATTTTTGAGGCTATTTCGTAGGCTTTTGCTGGTTTTATCTTGGAAAGCCGAGAATAAGCAGAAGATCTCACTTGAGCATGTTTATCATTTAAGGCAATATCTACTAATTCTTCTAGATGTAGTTTTGCTTTTAGGTATGTCAAAGCCATTATTCGAAAATAATAATAATCACTCTTCAATGCTTTTCTAAATGTAGCTTCTGCGTCGGGAGTAGCTTTCAGTTCTTCTAAAGCATTGTGTTGATCAGTGTATTCCTGTGAGATATTGAAAAGTAATTCCCATTCAGAAATACTGTAATCATATTCAATTTGAGCCAACAAATTATGTTCTCCATCAAGAACTACTAAGGCTGGTTCCTTTTCTAGTGTAAAACTAAAATTTTGATTTCGTTGATTAATTTCGATGGGTTTGATTTCCATACTTCCATCGTCATAATAGATGGCTAAAGTTGTTGGTAGCTGGAATATTTCTAGGTGTTCTTTTATGTTTTGAATTTGTGCGACTTCTATGTTAAGCTGATTATTTGTGTTATCAAATTGATACTCAAATGTAAGCTCAGGATGACCTTTGTCGAGATACCATTGATTAAAAAACCATTGTAAGTCTAGGCCTGTGGTATCCTCGAATGCCATTCTTAGTTCATCTACTTCTACTGCTGTAAATGCATTGTCCGTCAGGTATTTATTTAAGGAAGTAAAAAAAGCATCTTCGCCTACCAAGTCACGAAGCATATGGAGAACCAATCCTCCTTTGTTGTAACTATGTGCATCAAACATCTCTTCCTGATGATGATAGCCATAATGGATAAGAGGATGGGTACCGCCGACCATAGATGATGTAATGTATCCATCCTTTTCATTTCTACGATGATGTTCAGCAGCAAAGTTCCCATACTTATGTTCTTGCCATAAGTATTCAGAATAATTTGCAAATCCTTCATTGAGTGTAAGGTTAGCCCAACTTTCACAGGTAACTAAATCTCCAAACCAATGGTGGAAAAGTTCGTGTGCAACGATATTATCATTACCATTATCGACCAATTCTGCATTGGTCCTTTGTACAAACTCTCCAAAAATTGTTGCACTGGTATTTTCCATGGCTCCTGCTACAAAGTTACGAGCAGTAATTTGACTATATTTTTCCCAAGGATATGGATATTTTAAAATAGTAGAGAAAAACTCCATCATTTCCACGGTATTCGTGTATATGCCCTGTGCTGCATCTTCATAGGCAGGTTCTACATAATAGTCGACGGGAGTATCTTTCCATGCGTCTTCCACCTTAGCATATTCTCCAATGGCAAGCATAAACAAATAGGGAGCGTGAGGTAAACTTTGCTTCCAATAATCAGTCCTTGTTCCATCACTATTTTTCTTAGAACTGATTAGCAAACCGTTAGAAAGTGTAGTAAATTGATCGTCGACTGTAATATAGATTTCTTGGGTACACCTTTCATTGGGTTTATCAATAGTAGGAAACCATCTGGAATTATTTTCTGTTTCTCCTTGTGTCCAAATTTGAGAAGGTTTTTTAGGATTGTTGAATGTATGATTTACAAAATACAAACCTTGGTCTCCACCAAAAATACTTGGTTTTGACATATCTGAAGGATGGGCGGTATACTCGATCTTGACTTGATAGCTTTCTTCTCTCGAGTAAGTCTTATCGAGTTGGATAACAATCAATTCATTATCATAATAATCGTAATTGAGCTCATTCCCTTCACCATCTGTAACTTTATGAAAATCCATATCCTTCGCATCTAATGCTAATTTATTTGTCTCATAGAAAAGTGGCTTCAGTTCTAAATCTGCTATTCCAAAAACGTGTTTTTTAGACCAATCAAAAGAAAGTTCTAATTTGGTATGAATTAGATCATGCTTTCTTTCTGCCGAAGGATTGTATAGCGGGAGAGATCCTGATTTTTGTTTTTCTATCGGATTTGCTATAACAGTCAATGTATCTAAGGTTTCGTATTCAGTAAGATCGACTTCGTATTTAGTTGTTTTACAACTTGTTACACAAAACAATATAGATATTAATAGAATTAAGTGAGACTTATTCATAGCTTGAATTATATTATCCAAAGATATGTTTTGTATTTGAATGTAAAGGAGGCAGATCGAATAGTATTGTAGGGTATTTTTAAAAATTAAGAAATAAATTTAAGCTACCTCCATTAACTGCTGCATGAGCTAATCTGTCAGGAATGCTGTAAATATGGACTCATATATTACTGATACAGAAAGAATAATAAAGATGCTTTAGTTTCTATAGGTTTTAAATCCCACCCTTTGTTCTACAAGATGACTTATCTAATTTCGAAATACCAGAGTGCAATTTTGAAAATAATGTTTTATTAGATTTGAGTTTTTCATTTTGTGTTCAAGAAATATGCGATAATCCAATAGACGATGATTTAGATGGACTTATAGATGAATTGGATCCAGATTGCCAAAACATCCTAATGGATGAAATTGAACTGTATATTCCTCAGATAATCAATCTTTCGCAACAATCATATAACAATACGTTTCTAGTTTTTCACAAACTTGATTTGCAATCATTCGAATTATCTATTATGGATAGATGGGTAATCAAATTTACAATCAGAAAGGATCGAATGAAGAAATTCGTTGGAATGGAGAATTGGAAGGGGTCGATGTGTGTACAGGAGTTTATATCTATAATTTCAACTTTTCTTACAAGGCTATGAATTTCAATAGAATGGGGACTGTGTCCGTCATCTTATAAGAAACGAATCAAAATAAACATCTATGAATTCCAAATAGATTCACTACCTTTCTCAAAAAGTAGTTTACATTTGAGAATACACTTCATCATACAGTCTGATTTTTATACACGACGAATTATTGATAAAATTCGGGATATAGAGCATGAGGGTCACGAGTTTATTGTCGTGCATGCTTACAATGATTTAACTTGGATAAAATCTGAGAGTGAGAAAACGTACTCTTTTAATGAGGCAATCAATCTGTTAAAGCAAGCTAATTATGATTGCGTTTACCTCCATTTTTTGAGCACATCTATCGCTTACTTAATACTAAGATCTAACTTAGATAAATCCAAATTAGCGTGGAATATGTGGGGGGCAGATTATTATCGAATTCCAGAAATACGTGATGCTTATTTTATGCAGGAAAGTTTACAGTTTGCTCCTAAACTTAAGCCTGTTTTACAATCATTCAAGCAAATATTAAAACTTCCTAGTTATGACTTGGTATCTAAGGTGATAAAAAAATGCCAGTATTATATTTGGTATAAGGAAGAGTTTGATCTCGTAGTCAATACGATCAATCCCAATCTAACATATGTTGATTTTGAATATTATCTTTCTATACATGATTTGCCAAAGTTAAATAAAAGCACCACATCAAATAAAATTCTTATTGGTAATTCCGATGACCCTACAAACAATCACATAGATGTAATCCGTTATATTTCTTCTAATCTGCCTCCAAATCATGATTTGATTATACCATTAGCTGGTGCGTCAAAGAAGTATATTGCTACAATAGAAGCTGAATTGTTGGAACATGGATTAAAGGCTCATTTGATATTAGAATCGAAATCTGTGGAGGAATTTTTTGAAATATTGTCTAGTGTAGAATATGTGGTATTTGGACAATTAAGACAGCAAGGTTGTGGTACATTATTTCCGTTGCTCTATGCTGGAAAGAAAGTATTCATGTGGAAGGAGAACCCATTGTATAAAACAATGCTTAGATGGGGAATAAAACTGGATAATTTAAACGATTTAACTGCAAAATCTTTTATCCAATTGACCGATAAAAATAAGAATTTGAATATAGAAATTCTTGAAGATGTTCTAAGTTTAGAAAATAATAAGAATAGATGGAAAAAGGCACTCAATATATAAGCATTAAAAATAATACCTGACTGCCTTTTTCCAACTAGTATTTTCTATTTTTTTGGATGAACCAAATCCATTTCTTCAATCAGATGCGATGCTCCTGCAAATTTATCTATAATAAATAATATGAATCGTGCATCTACCATAATGTTTCTACATATTTCGGGATCATAATTTAGGTCACTCATTGTTCCTTCCCATACCCGGTCAAAATTTAAGCCGATCAAATTTCCATGTGCATCTATGGCAGGACTACCGGAATTACCTCCGGTTGTATGGTTACTACCTAAGAAGCAGACGGGAACTTTGCCATTGGTATCCGCGTATTGCCCATAATCTTTAGCAGCATGTAATTCTATCAATTTAGGATGCACATCAAATTCGTAATCATCAGGGATATATTTTTCGATGACTCCATCTAAATAGGTTACAGGATTATACTGTACGGCATCTCTTGGACTATATCCATTTACCTGTCCATAGGTAATTCTAAGCGTGCTATTGGCATCGGGATAAAAATTTTGCTTCGTAAAAGTTTCCATTATCCCTTTCATATATTGCTTTTGTAAAGAATCAATAAGAGACTTCTTTTTATTATAAGGCGTATTTACTTTCTCATCAATGATGGCTTTCCACTCATTATTTAATTTTATAAGGGGATCGTCGTTTAAGGTTTTTATGGCATCTTCAGGACTCTGGTCTAAAATCTCTATCATTTTTTTAGGATCAGTAAGAGCAGTTTTACCATATATATCATTGGCGACCTCTTCGAAGGAACTGGCCATTGCCAATGATGGCGGCATGTAGTTATCCCCAACATTTTTCTTGAACATGCTCATCAAAGCTGCAAAAACCTCCTTATCGATATCGGCATTATAATTTTTATAAAAATCCGCTAGGTAAGGCATGACTCTTCGTAAATAATCATTGTAAGCGGCTTCACCATTGCTATCATATCTACCTTTTAAGCGATTTAAAGTACCAGCAATAGACATAAGTTCTATGTTTCTACCAGCTACTTCTCCATAATAATCTCGGACAAATGCATCTTGTTCTATGTCGGCATACAGTAAATCGAACTGTGGAATAATTGATTGATAATCTGGATTTCCACTATTCTTTTCCATAAATGTTTTTTCAAATTCTTTCTTTTTATCGATCGCATTTGACTTGACTAAACCCTGACTTTCTCCAATCCATTTTTTCCAATAATTAGCAATACGTGCGAATTTAGAGGCATATTGTAAACGTACTTTTTCATCTGCTTTCATGTGACCATCCAGAATTTTCAAGGCACTTTCTCGTATTGCAATTTTAGCAGGATTGAGAGTTTCTGTAATTTGAACAATCGCAGCTGAAGGTAAATATTGATTCGTTCGTCCTGGGAACCCAAATACTAAAGTGAAGTCCCCTTCTTCTACACCATCTAATGAAACGGGTAAGTAGTGCTTCGGTTTGTATGGCTTGTTTTCAGGACTATAATCTGCGGGCATATTATCAGGGCCAGCATATATTCTAAACAAAGAAAAATCTCCAGTATGTCTAGGCCATTCCCAATTATCGGTATCGGCACCAAACTTACCTATTGATTCTGGTGGTGTTCCGACCAACCTCACATCCGTATAAGTAGTTGTAGTAAACGCGAAATATTGGTTACCATGGTAAAATGGTCTGACGATTAACCCTTGGTAGTCTTTCAAACTATAGGATGATTTGATGGATTCTAGATTTTTATCAATGATGGATTGTTGCTCTTGATTGGTCATCTCATCATTTATACCAGCAAGTGCTTTTTCTGTAACGTCGTCAATCCGATCAATAAATGTGGCAAACAATCCAGGATTAGGGAGTTCATCAGCATGTGATGCCGCCCAAAAGCCATCTTTCAATAAGTTGTTTTCTAATGTAGAGTGCGACTGGATTTCACTATAACCACAGTGATGATTTGTGAGTAATAATCCATTTGAAGAAATTATTTCGGAAGTACAAAAACCACCAAAATGAACGATGGCATCCTTTAGACTTCCTTCGTTGATACTGTAGACATCTTCTGCAGTAATCTTCATCCCCAAAGACTTCATTTCACCTTCATTCATTGATTTAATCAATAAAGGCAGCCACATCCTACCTTGGCCAAAAGCGCCAATAGACATGATTAAAATAAGCGATATTGTTATTATTCTCTGTAAATTCATTTAAAGTTAGATTTAAGAACCCTAAAATAGGAAATGCAATTGAGAACCTAATAATTATGGTGATTTCACTCCAAATATCAACTGAATTTGTCTTGTTTTCGCCTGATCATTGGTGGCCACTAGTGATCGCTACAATAATAACCATGTTTTTTATTGGATTTGCAAACAAATATCTAAATAGTGATCAAAAGAGAATACTCGGCTTTTTGATATCATTGGTACCAGTATTTTGTGTTTTGTTTAGAATGTATATGGAGTATAAAACCGGTATTTTTAGTATACAAGGAAGTCTTCCTCTACATTTATGTAGGATTTTGGCATTCATACTACCATTTGTTATGTATATCGAAAACAGAAAGTGGCTTGGTGTAATGTATTTTTTGGTGTTAGTGGGAACGGCAAGTGCAATTATAACTCCGGATGAAAAAACGATATTTCCTAATTGGTCTTATATTGTATATTTTAGCTTACATCTTGGATTAGTAATGACCATGATGTATGCAATCTTTGTGTACAAGTTCAAACTAAATTGGAGTGATTATTTCGAAGCGATACGTGTAACTCTAGGTTACGCCATTTTAGTTACTTTGCTAAATATATTTATTGGATCTAATTATTTTTATACCATGGGAACACCTGGCTCAGAAACTCTGCTAAATAAATTAGGTCCATGGCCATGGTACATTTTATCAGGATTGGTATTGGTATGCATACTATATTTTATAGTACTTATTCCTTACTTATTAGTAAAAAGAAAATACGAATAGTATCAAAATAAAGTTATTCTATCAATAAATACAAATAGAGAATTACGAATTTATTATTTTTTTAATCAAGCTGATTTTGACTAAACCATTTCTTTAAAATAAAATCTAAAGTAAGTGTAGAGGCTAAGAGTATTATCAACCATGATAGCCGGATTGAATATCTAAAATTTGTAAAATTAGAAAAAAGGGTATAAAAAACGAGTGAAATAAGAATGGCTAATAATATATAAAAAACCAAAAAAGCACTCCGGTTTGATGGAAATAGTTCCACTCTGTTTTTCATTTTTTTCTTAAATATTATAAGAAATATGGAAGCAAAAATCAAAAAGTAACTAATTCTTATAAGTAACCAACTTACATCAACAATAACCTGCAATCGATTTAAAAATGTGTCGTAATTTGTATTTACAAGACTTTGAGTAATTGGCAAAAATGTCTCACTAGGAATCTTTTTCTGAATAATATTATGGACGATGATATTTGATCCAGAATTCCGCAGGTTTTTAAAATTGACTATCAAAAATTTTAAATTTGATATCTTAGTTTTGACAAAAGTTTTCAGAAAATCAAGATTAGACAATGCTGTCAGGAATATTATTTTACAATCAGCTTCTAAATTATTACCTTGTTTTAATTTTTCCAAATCATTTTTAGTAGGGTTATATTTACAAACTTCTGATTCAATACCATTTGCACATCCAATTCTCAGCAGCTCTTTAAAGGAATTATATCCATTGAATGAGGAAATATGAATTTGTCTACAGTAAAAATTAATATTACGATCACCTCTTTTGTCATTGGCGTACATAGAACCAACAATTGGTTTAACAAAGAAAAGCGTTCCGAATATCAAGACAAAACATATTCCTAAGGACTTCATTGAAACCCAATCTTTTTTCAAAACAAATAGAAACCCAATAATGATATTAATTAATAGAAAGATGTACATATTTCCATTGTGAGCAATTAAGCAACTTATATAGATTAAATAAATAAGTATGTTTTGAACTTTGATTTTTTGGGATAGAATTATGTAGTTGGATAGAATTCCTAATCCTAAAAAAATATCAGGCATCATGGTAGTAGTAAAAATACCGTAACTAGAAAAGCATAAAATGAATGTAAAGCCAATAAATATTCGCCCTTGATATTTATTAAAATAAGTTTTTATAAATTCTAATAGTACGTAAGATGAGATAATGGACTGTATAAGAATGATTATCCACGGAGATTGAAAGTATAAAACTAGTCGAAGTAGTTGAGGATATAAAATCGATCCATAGGTATGCCACTCATTTGTCATTGTATAACTTAAATAGGTGTTGGAGTCAAACCAAAACAATGGATATTTATTCAATAAGAATATAAAACATAAAAGAATAGCGATGGATGTAAGGATTAAAGATATCGACTTTTTCAAATTATTGAGCTTGTTTGTTATACAATATAGCAATTGTTGTTATTAAATTTAGTGATATTTGAAAAGTTAGCGACCACTCAATAAAAATGTCAAATTGACATCGCGAACCTCATAATGTTGGTGCATTGTTTTTGAATAAAATCGAGACAAATAAAAATTTGATCATAGAAATCTTAGGTAAAATGAGTAATTCTCGAGCAGAATCTAATAGTGATTTTCCATAAAATTCTAACTACAAATATGTTAAATTATTGAGGAATTTCTTTTGGACGAAATATTGATACAAGTAAATCCTCAAGTTTAGGCATCAATATTTTTTTAGTTTTAAAACTGAAAAAGACTATATTTTGTAATAACATTTATATTTCCTTATCTCGATTAACCCATTTTTTTGAAATCAAATCTATAGTAATTGTGGAAGCTAGCAAAATGATAAGCCAAGATAATCGTATGGCGTATCTAGTGTTTGAAAATCTTGAAAAGAGAGTGTAGAAAACTATTGAAATTGAAATGGCCAATATAAAATAAAAAATCATAAAGGCACCTCGTTCTAGTGACAATACGCTTATTCTAGTTTTTAGACTATTCTGAAATAATTTGAGAAAATAGAAAGTTATGATTAAAAAAACACTAATTATTATAAGCATCCAATTTATGTCAGCAAGAATTAGTATTCTATTTTTGAATGCTAAAGAATTAGTATTTACAATACTTTGCTCTATAGGTAAAAATTTCTCTTCAGGTATTCTTATTTGAATTTTATCGTGCCATTTAATATTCGAACCTGAGTTTCGAAGTAGTCTAAAATTGTATGACATAAAATAAGCATTTGAAATCTTAGTCCCCACAAATTTTTTCAGAAAATCTATATTAGATAATGCAGTCAGGAAAATGTCCTTACAATCTACCTCAATTTTTTTTCGGAATTTTAAGTTACTGATTTCCTTTTTACTAGGTGTATAACTACAAACCTCTGAATTAAAGCCCTCTTTGCACCGATATGAAAGCAAGTCTTGAAAGGAACCTGTTCCATTAAATGAAGATATTAGTATTTGTCTACAGAAGAAATTGATATTACGATTATCTCTTTCATCATACTGGTACAAAGACCCAACGATTGGTCGGACAAAGAAGAGAACACATAAAATAATGGTAAAACTTAATCCAACTGATTTTAAACTATCTCTATTTTTTTGTACTAAAAATAGAATTCCTAGAATGATATTAATTAATATAAAAATATATATAAATCCATTATGTGCCATTAAGCAAAAAGCAAAAATTAAATATATAGGTATGCTTTTAAGCTTTATTTTCTTTGAGATGATTGAATAATTACAGACAATGCCTAGTCCTAAAAAAATATCTGGCATCATAGTATTAACAAAAAAACCATAACTCGAAAAACATAAGATTAATGTAAGTCCGAGATAAATTTGACCAACGTTTTTATTGAAATAATTCTTGGTAAATTCTAAAAGGACGTACGACGAAATAAGGGACTGTAGTAGGATAACTACCCAAGGAGACTGAAAATATAATACTAATCTGAGTAGCTGAGGATATAAGATTGATCCAAAAGTATGCCACTCATTTTTATATGCATACTTAAGGTATGTAATAGAATCACCCCAAAATAAGGGATATCTATTCAAAAGGAATATATAACAAAAAAGAATAACAACAGATGTAAATATTAAAGTTATCGACTTTTTCAAATTGTTGACTTATATTGATAGACAAGATAGTAATTGTTCTTATTAAATTTGCGATATACAGAAGTTCTATGGCATTAAAAAAAAAGAGAAATGGAGAATAAACTATTTGAATACTTTTCGAAATTTCGGATTCTTAGTAAAGAAGAAAAAGAAATAATTAGTAAGGACTTAAAAATTGTTGAATTTACTAAAGGAACAATCTTATTAAACGAAGGTCAAAATTCAACCGACAATTATTTTGTTTTAACTGGCTGTGTAAGACAATATATTATTAAAGATGGAGAAGAGAGAGTAACGAATTTTTACACAGAGGAAGACTGGATTTTACCTGCAATTGGACAAGAAAGCAATCAGGTTTCAAAATATTTTCTAGAATGTGTTGAGGACTGCTTTTTAGTTTTAGCGGATGATAATAAAGGCAGTGAATTAATGAAAACTAATCTTAAATTTCAAGAACTGGCACAATTAATTCTCGAAAAAGAAATAATGAACCAACAACAACATTTTGCAGAATTCCAGAATAGTACTCCGGAAGAGAGATATCTAAAGTTGCAAAAAGCAAGACCTCACTTAATTGAAAGAGTTCCGCAATTTCAGCTTTCAAGCTATATCGGGGTTAAACCAGAATCGTTAAGTCGAATTAGGAAACGAATCGCCGAAAAAAAGATCTCTTAATTTCGTTTAGAATATTTTCTATGGCTTTTTATTTTTTCCAACTTTCCACTTGATAGCATCAAAGGTAATGTAAGAGGTCACACCTATTTCAATGACAGAAAACAGAATGTAATATGGACTTGGTTTTCCAACAAATAGAGTTGCACCTTGTACTATGGTCGCTATACTCCCTGAAACAATCTGAACCCAACGTAAGGTTTTATGGTTTTTGATTACATGTGGCAAGAATATATTTGATAAGGGGAGCTGCATGTAAGCTGCTGCTGCAGTTAGAAAACCTGGCGTTATTTTTACTCCGTTTACAATGCCAATTTGGTATTGACTTAAGAGATTCAAATCCATTAAGCCTACTAAATCAGCATATAGATAATTTAATGACGTAAAAGCCCATAAACTCGAATATTTTAGTCGTCTAATTGATAACATATTTTTATTTTCTGACATAATTAAATTGTTGATAGAATAATCTGATAAATAAGTAGCGTTTATAATAGAAAATTGACTGGGATATTTAGAAGGTTCTTTCTCTAGGTAGAGATAAAGAAGAGAATAGATGACTTAGAGATTTACTCCGAACTGTAAAATCACTATTGGAATAGCCCAACAAGATTGTAGGTTGTCGTGCCTTTTGAGAAAAATTAAACTGAGCTTCAGCTTGAATTGCTATATGGAGCGAAAAAACAAAGAATGTAATAAACGATAATTGACACTTCATCTTAGGATTTTTATTTATTTCAAGATAAAGTTGAGGAAGAATTAGATAGATTCCATTGACTTTGGTTAAGAAATGTTTAGAGTAGAAAAAAACGCCAAAGAACCATATGTGATGACAGCATATCTCTCTTATGTCGAGAGACGATGCATACAATCATACGTTAACTTCCACCAAATAAATACAATTTTAAAGCACTAAAACTTATAAAATGAAAATAAAAATTCCATTTAATTTATTGATCTTTCATGTGTTACAAATCCTAACAAAAGGGAACCTGTTGAAATCAATCCTGAAATATTCCACCTCCACCCGATAATGTAGATACATCTGTAAATACTCCGTAAATGCATCACTTATAGAAGTTAAATTATTTGAGGCAAATACAAATGTTGACCAAAAAGTTAAAAGAATTCGAAGTGAGATACCAAATTTGCAAGCTTAGAAAGTTTCAGAATTTAGAGTTTGTTCTGCTGGGGCTCAAGGAGCAATTATCAAAGAAACATTTTACGATTTTATATCTCAGTTGCTACCTAAAATACAAAGTCCAACTGATGATAAAAAAATAGAAGATAGGGTTATCGGTATAAAAGATGGTGACGCTGTAGGATTTATACTGGGAAGAGTAAAAACTATTATAATAATATTGCCAAAACATATCCTACAGATCTAAAGAGTTTTTCAGATGATGACAAAATTGAATTTATAGGGCAAAGTAATATAACTTATAAACTTGATGAAGAAAAAGGATTCTTATTGAAGTTTGCAGGCCAGGATAAAAGGAAGAACACCTCGAACGATTATGAATGTAATCATGATAGCTAAAAAAGATAGATATAGACGAGAAGCTTGCAATATATATGTCGGAAGACTACTTTCGGGATAGTCCTCTGCAAATATTTGTCTATCAGACTGATAAAATACCATCCAATGTAAAAATTCAGTGTAGTGGTATAAACATGAATATTATGTTTATACTAACTAAGAATTGAAGAAAAGTGAAAACAGACTTTTTAGGTGCACTTGCAGTAAAAATTATCCATAGCCATATCTAGACAGTTGCAACAAATAGCATTTAAATGAACAGTCTCAGATCAGCCATTTAGACCCATTTCCGATTATTCTAATGACAACATATATTGAATCCTATTCTTCTCTATTAACCTTCTAATCTTAAGGCAAAATAAATTTCTTTCTAGCTCAGATATTTTTGTATTTTAGATTATTAAATAAGGAGATTTAATCAAATAAACCAAACTTTACCTCCAAGATTATCAGCACAAATTAACCGTATATTAAGTGATCGTATGCGCATACAAACGTTTATTTACACTTAACTAATTAAGCGTCAACAAACGGTTAAATATGGATAAACATATTGGGAGTGGGGATTTGGGACAAAAGGGGTAGGTTCGTGAGTGTGAGAAGGTGCGGATATAAGGGAGTTATACTCAATCAGGTACAGACAAGGGACATAGTTTACACTTATAAAGGGACATAGTTTACACTTTTTGGAATGAAT
>Ga0209828_1001214_pt1 | contig 23690 bp, 14 predicted proteins | sample MaitaG_FD_187429 | JGI IMG/M metagenome (GOLD analysis project Ga0209828, IMG submission 187429) | Marine algal microbial communities from Maine, USA - Maine_Asex2 metaG (SPAdes) (version 2) | ecosystem: Host-associated > Algae > Red algae > Unclassified | place: Maine, USA | collected 2015-01-05
GTCAGACCGCCCGGTGCCGATGCGCGCCGGGCGGTTTCGTCGTTTTTTGGTGGACGGCCGACGTGTGGTTGCTATCTTCTGAGGTGAGTAGGAACGGATCAGCTGCTGCCAGCGTTGACCGGACTGATCAATCAACAAAGGTGGTTACACGATGTCCCTGACGCCAGTGCGAGCTGCGTATCTGCGATCTCGCGTGGCGGTTCTTGCTGCGTTCGCATTGGCCTTGTGTGTCATCGTTGCTCAGCTCAGCGCCGACCCTGCCGCCGGCTCGGCACACGCGGCTGCCGAACCTGCCGCCGGCTCGGCACACGCGGCTGCTGAACCTGCCGCCGATATTGCTCCCGATGCTGCGGACGCGGAACCCCCGCTGGTGCTCGGAAATCCGTACGCGTCGCCGATGAACATTGCGAATGCGACCCTGAACAAGGGCGTGAGCCACCCGGTGTCGATCCCAATGTTTGCGGACGCGCCGGGTTGTATCACCGAATGGATCCTGTGGGGCCGCTTCGGCTACAGCGGCGGCAACTACTCCAAGGGCGATGGCGGCACGTATCGCGTCGACATCGTCGCCGACGATGGCAGCGGGTTGCCCGACCGCGACCAAGTTCTCGATAGCGCCATGTTCGAACCGAAGCTTCAGCCCTTTCCGTTCGACCCCGATGTCACACCGACAGACGCGGAGCGGCGGCCGTTCAACGACCAGAATTTCGTCGTCTCTTTCACCGACGACGCCGAACTAGAAGCGTGTGTTCGCGCGGGCACGCTCGTCCATCTCGTGATCTCGAACACCCACGCGGCGCCCCACAACAATTACCTGAGCCTCAACGGGCCGTACCTGCTCGATTCGTCGGGTGACGACGCCGCCGACAACCAGAACACGTTCGAAGCGTTCGAGCATTGCCCCGATTGCCATATTGCGTTCGCGCGGCGAATCGGCAAGTCAACGCCCGATGCAGCTGCCGCCGATACGTGGCTTCCGTTCCCCGATTCGTATCCGTGGGCATCGAGGTACGTATACATGCCGTACCAATGTTTGAAGCTCGACAACGGCCTGATGATCGGCAACGACAACAAGTATGGGGCGACCGGACTGGGTGACTACAAAATCGACGACGAGCCCCGAATTACTGGTGCCCGCGAGTACATCCAAACGATCGACTATTCGGCATCACCTACGATTGCGCAAAATCGATTTAGCGGTCCGATCAAGATCAGCTTCTACGCCGCCAAGTTTGCGGGCGACGATCCGCTGCAGGTGTTGCTGAACGGTCAGGTGATCGGTGACGTTGCCATGGACCTCAATTCGCCGGGCGGTACCAACCGGGGTGGCGAGAATGATGCATCGGTGTTCGACTGGTACTCGATCGAGTCCGAGACTGGCCTCAGCAGTACGGGCCAGAACACGCTGACGTTCCGAACAACCGCCGACGCTGAATACAAGGTTGCGATGACCGTCGAGACCGACGGCGACGGTTGCAACACGGATCGCTACGACGGCTTCTTGCAGTACTCCGAGGATGGGGGAGCGACGCTCGATCAGTTCACCTACAACGAACCGGTAAACGGCGCGAACTCCGCTACCTACGTGCAGGCGTCGTTCTACATCCAAGAACTTCGACCGACATGCAATGGTCTGATCGCGACGATCGACATGAACGTTGCTGGTGCAAGCGGACGCGGTACTGCGGGTGACGACGTCATCGTTGGTACCTCGGGTCCTGACCAGATAGACGGCCTCGGCGGAGACGACACGATCTGCGGGGGCGACGGCAACGACAGGATCGACGGCGGCGCGGGCGATGACTACGTCTCGGGCGGTCCCGGGTACGACGCAATCGTCGGCGGCGATGGCAACGACTCGTTGTCCGGCGACGACGCAAACGATCGCGTCCGCGGCAATCGGGGCGATGACCGGGTGCTGGGCGGTGCTGGCGACGACTTCGTTGAGGGCGGGTTCGGCGATGACTACATCGATGGCGGCGACGGCAAGGACCAAGTGCTCGGTTACGTCGGTGACGACCAGCTCTACGGCGGCGACGGCAACGACTATCTCGAGGGTGGCGCGGGTGAGGATCGCATCTTCGGAAACCGCGGCGACGATGCGCTGCACGGCGGTGCCGGCGACGACTACCTCCGCGGCAACCAAGACGACGATCACGTACGAGGTGGGCCCGGTGACGATTTCGTCGAAGGTGGTTTCGGTGACGACCGATTGTTCGGTGACGCCGGCAATGATCAGCTGATTGGCCACGACGGCGACGATCGTCTCGACGGCGGCATCGGTCGCGACTACGGCGAAGGCGGCGATGGCCTTGATGCCTGCTCGTCCGGCGTCATGCGAACCTGCGAGGGCAGTCTCGCTGGCGACGATGAGGCCGCGTGGTAGCCGCTGAACGGGCCGCAGGACTCACGCTCGTCCGCCGATAGTCATTCTGGCTCGTGTGACGGGTGGCACACCGGCCTGCGAAGAGGGCGCTCGTACGCTTGAAATTGGTTCCAGACGGCCTTTGGTTTGATCTGTTCCCCCTCATTGCTGCTACAGACGCCAAGGTTCTCGCCACATGACTTCAACCATTTCGCCCCTGCCGCCGCGCTCGCGCCTGCGTGGGTGGGCCGACGAGTGGCTGAGCAATCCGAAGGCTGATCTGCTCTCGGGTCTTGTGGTTGCCCTCGCCCTCATCCCCGAGGCGATCTCGTTCTCGATCATTGCCGGCGTTGATCCCAAAGTCGGACTCTACGCATCGTTCTCGATCGCCATCATTATCTCGCTGAGCGGCGGGCGGTCCGGCATGATCAGTGCCGCCACCGGAGCGATGGCGCTCGTGCTCGTCCCGCTGGTCGAAGAATACGGGGTCACGTATCTCTTCGCAGCGACGATACTCGCGGGGTTCGTGCAGCTGGGCCTCGGCTACCTCGGCGTCGGCGAACTGATGCGGTTCATTCCCCGCAGCGTCATGATCGGATTCGTCAATGCGCTCGCGATTCTGATCTTTCTCGCTCAGGTGCCGCATATCTTGCTCTCCGACAGCGTCGACGCCGCATCACAACTGCCGCTGAACCTCATCTTCATCGCGATTGGCCTGGCGATTATCTACGGCCTGCCTCGTCTGACTTCGGCGGTGCCTTCTCCGCTCGTGGCCATTGTCGTGCTGGCGGCTGCCGCCATGTTCCTCAAGCTCGATCTACCCACCGTCGGCGACATGGGCGAACTGCCGTCATCGCTCCCAGGCCTGAGCCTCCCTGATGTTCCGTTCACCCTCGAGACGTTGCGCATCATTCTTCCGTTCTCGGTGACGCTTGCTCTCGTCGGCCTGCTCGAATCGTTGTTGACCGCACAGCTGCTCGACGACCTCACCGACACCCACTCCGACAAGAACCGAGAGTCACGCGGTCAGGGCGTCGCCAACGTCATAACCGGTTTCCTCGGCGGCATGGCCGGATGCGCAATGATCGGCCAGTCGATGATCAACTACCGCTCGGGCGGCCGAACCCGCTTGTCGACCCTCGCTTCCGGCCTCTTTCTGCTGATGCTGATTCTGGTGCTCGGCGACCTCGTCGCCCAGATCCCGATGGCGGCGCTCGTCGCCGTGATGATCATGGTGTCGATCGGCACGTTCAACTGGAACAGCGTGAAACGTCTGACGCTCAAGTCGACGCCGACAATCGAGAGCATCGTGATGGCAGTCACCGTCGCCACCGTCGTGTTCACCCACAACCTGGCCTACGGCGTCGGTGCCGGTGTTGTGTTGTCGGCGGTGTTCTTTGCCCGCCACGTCGCCCACCTCGTGAAGGTCACCAGTGTTGTCGACCCTGACAACATCGAGCGCCTGTACGCCGTCAGCGGCGAGCTCTTCTTTGCATCGACGAATGATCTCGTGGGTGCATTCGACTACGACGCGGTTGAGGTGGATCGGGTGGAGATCGATCTCACGAACGCTCGTATTTGGGACACGTCGGCGGTCGCGGCTCTCGACGCCGTCGTTGCGAAGTTCGCCGCCCGCGACGTGCAAGCTGAGCTTGTCGGCCTCAACCGCCATGCCGAACACCTCCACAGCCAAAACAGCGGCAAGGTCGCGGCGCACTAAGGGCCCGCGCCGGTAGGCGCAAGCGCTCCCCACGACAAGTTCCTTTTTCGCCCTGTTCCTCGGCGAATAGCGCGCTCTTTTGTCTGGTCGCCTTGCCGGTAGGACTCGTTCCTCGCCCTACCGGCGCAGCTCTTAAGTCAGTGTTCGGTCCTGCGCCTCGGAGTGGCGGTGGAGTTCTGCGCGGGGAGCGTTGGTACCTACGCGGACTTGCGGCCGATCAAGGCAACACTGCTGCCGTGGTTGCGGAGATGAAGCCGATCGGCGATCCAGTCATCGGCCTTCGAGATGCCAAGCATCTTCGATGGCGGCAGGTTGACGCCGACCTTCGAGGCCGCGATGAGCAGGTACCGCAGGAATGTGCCGTGGTGGATGACGCTTGACGAGTCGAAGTTCTCCGCGATCGGTGCGATCCGGTCCGGGGTCATCGGGTAACAAAAGGCATTGGCCTCGCGTTTGCCGAGGATCTTTGTGCCGAGGTCGTACATGGGGGCCCGGAAGGGTTCGACGGCGGCGAATGCGCCGCCCGGAGTAAGGACCCGATAGACCTCGGGCATCGCCTCTGGCATCGAGAAGTGGTGGACGCAGCCGATCGAGAAGATGGCATCGACCGACGTGTCGATGAGCGGTAGCTGTTCCGCAACGCCGACAACAGGATTAAAGCGGTCTTCGACACCTGCATACCGTGCAAGCTGCAGCGCAAAGTGGGCTTCGCCGACCATCGGGGTCACGAGCCATGCGTTGGCGGCTCCCGCCACCAACAACTTGACGGCTTGCTGGCCTTTGCCGCCGATTTGCAACACGTCTTTGCCATCCAACGCGCCGAGTTCGCGATAGCCGTCGGCCTGTGCGGACGTGTCGTGCGTTGCGTCGACCCACAGTTCTTCGGGAGCCGGAAATGCGTGCTCTTGGGTCAGCGCCTTTGCGCGGCGGATCTCCTTGGCGTTCGTGCTGCTGTCGAGGTCGCTCGCGAGCGAGTTTGAAACCTGGTTGTAGAAGTCCATTTCCAGGTATGCCTCATGGAACGCCGGCTGCTCGAGGTCGAACTCCATCTTGTCTGATGCCGCGCCGATGGCCTCGGGGGCGAGCAGGATAGGGATGTCGTCGACCACGGGATAGAAGCGGTCGTTCGAGGCCATCAGCAGCGTGTCGGTCACCCCGACCGGCGCGGCGCTCGAAAGCGAATTTGTTCTGAGTGCGCAGAGCTCTTCGCCGACACGCTCCTCTGCCTCGACACGCGTGATCGACCGCAATGGGCGTCGAGTGCCAGGCTCGCATAGGCGGCCATAGTCCTGAGTCTCCATGGGTCTCAATGTATACAGCTCGTCGGGCCCTCGACCTTTGGTCGAGCCTTCGTGTCGCTGTCGAGCGCCTTCGTCCGACGCGATCAGCTGAGGGGGGTGAGGACGGCGACGAAGTGGTTCTGGCCGGATTCCCACACCGGGGCGCTTCGGTCGAAGGTTGAACCAAACCTCGCCGCGGTTCCGGTCTTCTTCGCCGCGATGAAAGCCGTGTTGCGTAGTGCCTCCGTCGCGATCTGGCGTGAGTCGTAGCGCTTGTGACGGGTACGGCGGAACGACCTGACCTGCAGGTCGGTGTGCTTCGCGACTTCGGTGAGACTCTTCTCGTTGAAGAACACGATGTGTTCCGGGAGAGCGCTGTACCAATAGTCGCCTCCTTCGAGCTGCCAGCCCCGACAATCCGTGTCGCCGGTGAGGATGCACGCGACGCCATCGTCGGTGAGCAAGCGGCGAATGGCCTGGAGAAAGCTCCGCGGCTCGGCAACGTGCTCCAAGACGTCGAATGCGACGATCACGTTGAACGTGCCGTTTGCCGTCGCGTCGAGGTCGGTGAGGTCAGCGCCAAGAATCGTGACCCCCTTGGTCTCGGCCATCGCCGCTGCCGCAGCGCCAGGTTCGATTCCAAACTTGTCGTAGTCGCTGGGTAGGTACGCAAGGAAGTCGCCTGACGCACAACCCACATCGAGAATTCGGCCCGACCGATGGTGGACGCCGATGTCGGCAGCGAATTCGTCGAACCGTCGCATCTCGGCTGAGACCGGTTTCCAATGACCTGAATCGGCGGCGGCGTAACACCGGTCGACTTCGGCCTGCGCCGGCAGCGGCCATTTGAATGCGAGGGTGCACGAACGGCAACGAACAAAGGAGAAGTCGACGTCGCCAAGGTCGGCCGGGACACCTGCGATGGCGAGGGGCTCGCGGTGCTGCAATGGTTCGACGTCGTGGTGGGTGGAACCGCAGACGGGACAATCACCCACAGCCAGCTGAGTCATCATCGAAACGCTACTGCTCGAATCTTGTCGTGCCGCATCCGCGCCGGCGCAGGCGTTCGGCTTCAGGGTTGGCACCTGGAATGTGCCATTGTCTTAAACCCGGTGCTGGGGTGCTCTGCCGCACCCGCTCGCCGGAGGAGTCCACCAATAGCGGAGTATCACAAGATGGCTGAGTCGTACGTTCCTCTGTCGGACGATGTCTGGGAGATCGAAAACGCGTTCTATCTGCGGAGTGACTCAACGCGCATCAGCAAGCTGCTAGCGCAGTACGAGATTTACAAGATGATCGTGGGCCTACCCGGTGCCGTCGTCGAGTGTGGTGTCTTTAAGGGGGCCTCGTTCAGCCGCTTCGCCGCGTTTCGACGTTCGCTGGAGACCGAGGACAGCCGCGAGTTGGTTGGCTTTGACGCATTCGGGGCGTTTCCGATGTCCGGGGTTGCCGCGGATGCTGACCGAGCATTCATCGAGCAGTTTGAAGCGAAGGCGGGCCGGGGGATAGCGGCGTGTGATCTTGACGGACTGCTGCGCGCGAAGGGCCACCAGAACTTCACGCTCGTGCCCGGCGACCTCGCGGTGACCATCAACGAATTCCTGCTGACGCGACCGGAGCTGCGGATTGCGTTGTTGCACCTCGACCTCGACGTTTATGAACCCACCCGGGTCGGCATCGATGCGCTCGCCAGCCGGATGGTGCCGGGCGGGATCGTGGTGTTCGACGACTACAACGCCGTCGAGGGCGCCACGCGGGCTGCCGACGAGTTCTGCGCGCAGCGTGGACTACAGATCCGCAAGCTGCCGTTTTACAACGTGCCGGCCTTCGTCGTCGTCAACTCCCCGTCCTAGCCACGGCTGCGAGTCGCGTTGGTTCTAGCCACGGCTGCGTGCCAACGCCTCGGAGCGCAGCGACGAGCAATGGGCGCCGCGGTGTTGTGTTCGCCGCGAGGTTGGGGGCCGCGGCTGCGTGCCAACGCCTCGGAGCGCAGCGACGAGCAATGCGCACCGCGGTGTTGTGTTCGCCGCGAGGTTGGCGGCTGCGGCTGCGTGCCAACGCCTCGGAGCGCAGCGACGAGCAAATGTTGCAGCTTTGGGTCGCTCGGACCCGCATCCTTGACGAGAGGACCCGAGCCATTTACGCTCGCTTCGCGCATCCTGTGGATGGGGCTCTATCTGATCCTCTTGTTCCAAGGTTGCGCCAGCCTGCCTTGCGCGCGTAGACTCCCACACGCCGTGGTCTTTGTTGTGAGGTTTGCCGTTTTCGTCAAGGCATTCCCGCGCGCCGCCACGGCACGACCTCCCCGTACTCCCTGCGCCTGATCGGCGATTCTTCAGGGCAGTACGGGTTTTTGGGTCCCCCAGGCACAATTCCTACGGCACATTCAGGAGATGACGTGGCAGCACGTTCGGCCGCCCGGCAGCGTTACTCGTTCGGAAACCTCGAAGAGGTTCTCGAGCTTCCCGATCTGATCGCAATTCAGCGGACTTCGTTTCAATGGTTCCTCGATGAGGGCTTAGCGACGGCGTTCCGTGACATGAGTCCGATCAAGGACTTCTCGGAGACTTTGCAGCTCGAACTTGAGTTCGACCCGACCGACGAAGACTTGAGGCCTCCGCCCAAATTCACGGTCGAGGAGTGCAAAGAGAAGGACATGACCTTCTCGGCTCCGATCTTCGTCCGGGCTCGGTTCATGAACTCCGACACCGGTGAGATCAAAGAGCAGACCGTCTTCATGGGGGACTTCCCCATGATGACCGAGAAGGGCACGTTCGTTATCAACGGCACCGAGCGTGTCGTTGTCTCGCAGCTCGTGCGGTCGCCGGGCGTGATCTTCCAGCCGGGTGAGCGGTACCGCTTGCGCAACCTGACGAAGCACCAGCTCGTCACCGGCACCATTCACCCGTATCGCGGCGAGTGGATCGAGTTCGACGTTGAGCAGAAGCCCGGCAAGGACGTCACCGCCGGCACCCGCGTCGCTCGGAAGCGTCGCCTGTCGATGTTCACGCTCATTCGGGCGCTCGGCTACGACGAAGAAGCAGCCCCCGGCTTCCTGCAGCGGTTCGTGAACCACTTCGACTTCCTCGAAGGTCAGTGGGAAGACGACCAGACCAAGCTCGTCGCGCAGACTCAGGACGAAGCCCTCCTCGAGATCTACAAGCGGGCCCGTCCGGGCGAACCGCCGTCGATCGAATCGGCTCGCACCTACTTCAAGAACGCGTTCTTCGAGAGCCGTCGCTACGACCTCAGCCGCGTCGGTCGCTACAAGCTGAACCGCAAGCTCGGCCCAGAACTCGATCGCATCGAAGAGACGTTCGGCATCAAGCTCGAAAAGCCCGAGCTCGATCAGCCGGTGCTCAGCCCGTGCGAAGTTCTCGCCGTCTGCACCTACCTGCTGCACCTCGTGCGCGCCGAGCCGGGTTACCGCCTCGACGACCAAGACCACTTCGCCAACCGTCGCATCCGTTCGGTCGGCGAGCTGATCCAGAACCAGGTCCGTATCGGCCTCAGCCGTATGGAACGCGTCGTGCGTGAGCGCATGACCACCCAGGACGTCGAGGCGATCACGCCGCAGACGCTCATCAATATCCGACCGGTTGTCGCGGCGATCAAGGAGTTCTTCGGAACCAGCCAGCTCAGCCAGTTCATGGATCAGGTGAACCCGTTGTCCGGTCTCACCCACCGCCGCCGTCTCTCGGCGCTTGGCCCGGGTGGCCTCAGTCGCGAGCGTGCCGGCTTCGAAGTCCGCGACGTTCACTTCAGCCACTACGGCCGTATGTGCCCGATCGAGACGCCCGAAGGCCCGAACATCGGCCTCATCGGTGCCCTCGCCAGCTACGGCCAGGTCAACCCCTTCGGCTTCATTGAGTCGCCGTACCGCGTCGTCACCGACGGCAAGGTCACCGACAAGATCGTCTACCTCGCCGCCGACGAAGAAGAGGAATACGTCGTCGCCCAGGCGAACGCGCCGCTGAATCCCGACGGCTCATTCCAGAACGAGCGTGTTCTCGTGCGACGCTCGCCGCAGGCCGCGACGCTTGAAGGTCTGCGTCTGCAGCTGGAGCAGGACGTCTTCTTCGGTGCCACCACCGAGATTTCCTACGTGCCGCCGGCCGAGGTCCAGATGATGGACGTCTCGCCGAAGCAGATCGTTTCCGTCGCTACGTCGCTCATTCCGTTCCTTGAGCACGACGATGCCAACCGTGCGCTGATGGGCGCAAACATGATGCGCCAGGCGGTTCCCCTCTTGCGGGCCGAAGCGCCGTACATCGGTACCGGCGTCGAACGTCGCGCCGCGCACGACGCCGCCGACATGGTGCTCGCGCTCGAATCGGGCACGGTGTCCGAGGTCGACGGCAGCTCGATCGTCATGGACTACAAGACGATGGGCAAGTACACCCACCGCCTGCGCAAGTTCGACCGCTCGAACCAAGACACCACGATTAACCAGAAGCCCCGCGTCGTCGAGGGCGAGACGGTCAAGGCCGGTCAGCTTCTCGCCGACGGTCCGTCGACCGACGTCGGCGAGCTGGCGCTCGGCAAGAACCTTGTCGTCGCCTTCATGCCGTGGAATGGCTACAACTTTGAGGACGCAATCATCCTCAGCGAGCGCCTCGTCCGTGACGACGTGCTCACGTCGATTCATATCCACGAGCACGAGGTCGATGCTCGCGACACGAAGCTCGGGCCGGAAGAAATCACCCGAGACATCCCGAACCTGTCCGAGGAAATCCTCGCCGACCTCGACGAGCGCGGCATCATCCGTGTTGGCGCCGATGTTGGTCCGGGCGACGTGCTCGTCGGCAAGGTCACGCCGAAGGGCGAGACCGAGCTCACGCCGGAAGAGCGCCTCTTGCGCGCAATCTTCGGCGAGAAGGCTCGTGAGGTTCGCGATACGTCGCTGAAGGTTCCCCACGGCGAGACCGGCAAGGTCATCGAAGTCAAAGTCTTCAGCCGCGACGAAGAGCACGAGCTGCCCCCTGGTGTGAACCAGCTGGTGCGGGTCTACGTTGCGCAGAAGCGCAAGATCAGCGTCGGCGACAAGCTCGCTGGCCGCCACGGCAACAAGGGTGTTATCTCAACGATCCTGCCTGTGCAGGACATGCCCTACCTCGCCGACGGTACGCCGGTCGACATCGTGCTCAACCCGCTCGGTGTTCCGTCCCGCATGAACGTCGGCCAGGTGCTCGAAGCCCACCTCGGTTACGCCGCTCGCTACGGCTGGCAGGTTGGCTCCGACGAAAAGGTCGGCGACGAGCCGATTCGTGGCGTCGAGACCAAGACTCGTCCGACCACTCGTCCATCCGTGCTCGTTGCCACCCCGGTGTTCGACGGCGCGAAGTGGGACGAAGAAGAACTGGCCGGCAAACACCCGACCATTCAGCAGATTCTCACGAACCTCACGCCCGAGTCTGAAGATGGCGATCGCCTGATTCAGCCCAATGGCAAGGCGCAGCTGTTCGACGGCCGCACCGGCGAGCCGTTCGACAACCCGACCATGGTCGGCATCATGTACATCCTGAAGCTGGCTCACCTTGTCGACGACAAGATCCACGCCCGCTCCACCGGCCCGTACTCGATGATTACCCAGCAGCCGCTCGGTGGTAAGGCCCAGTTCGGTGGCCAGCGCTTCGGCGAAATGGAAGTGTGGGCCCTCGAGGCCTACGGCGCGGCGTACTGCTTGCAGGAGCTGCTCACCATCAAGTCCGACGATGTGCTCGGCCGAGTCAAGGTCTACGAAGCCATCGTCAAGGGCGACAACATTCCCGAGCCCGGCATTCCCGAGAGCTTCAAGGTGCTCATCAAGGAAATGCAGGCGCTCTGCCTCAACGTCGAGGTCATCAACAACGACGGCAACATTTTGGAAATGCGCGAGCTCGACGACGAAGTCTTCCGAGCGACCGAGGAACTGGGTATCGACCTCTCCCGTCCCGAGCGGGGCAGCGATGAGGAAGATGCCCGAAGAGCGGCTGAACGGGCCCAAAGGAGTGGCATCTGATGCTCGACGTCAACGATTTCGCGAACCTACGCATCGGGTTGGCAACCGCCGACTCCATCCGCACCTGGTCGAACGGCGAGGTCAAGAAGCCCGAGACCATCAACTACCGCACGCTCAAGCCTGAGAAAGACGGCTTGTTCTGCGAGACGATTTTCGGTCCGACCAAGGACTGGGAATGCGCCTGCGGTAAGTACAAGCGCATCCGTTTCAAGGGCATCATCTGCGAGCGGTGCCGAGTCGAAGTCACCCGCTCGAAGGTCCGTCGTGACCGCATGGGTCACATCGAACTCGCGGCACCAGCCGTGCACATCTGGTACCTCCGCGGGACCCGCTCGTGGCTGGCGTACCTGCTCATGGGCACCGAGCCCAAGGAAGAGCTGAAGGCCAAGCAGCTTGAGAAGGTCATCTACTTCGCCGCGAACCTGGTCACCTGGGTCGACGAAGAGAAGCGCGACGCCGACCTTCCCGAGCTGGAGAAGGAAGTTCTCGCCGAACGCGACGAGATCGAGAAGGAGCGCGAGCTTCGTCTAGCCGAGCGCATGAACGAGCTCGAAGCCGAGCTTGAGGCGATCGAAAAGGACGGCGGTTCCGAGAAGGACGCAAAGGATCGCCGCAAGGCATCCGACAAGGACCTCGAAGCGATCCGCGAAGAATACGACGCCGAGCTGGAACTGCTCGAGCGCGCCTTCGACGAGTTCAAGAGCATGTTCGGTCGTCAGATCATCGACGACGAAATGTTGTGGCGTGAAATCGCCGATCGTTACAGCGACTACTTCGAAGGCGGCATGGGCGCCGATGCGATCAAGCAGCTCATCGAGCGGCTCGATCTTGACGAAGAAGAAGTCAAGCTCCGTAACGCAATCGATCCGCCAGAAGGCCAGCGCCCGCTGTCCGCACAGCGGAAACAGAAGGCCATCAAGCGCCTCAAGATCGTCACCGCGTTCAACGTGCGTGACGAGCGTGGCAACCGAGTCAACGACCCGGGCGCCATGGTGCTCGACGTCGTTCCCGTCATCCCGCCTGAGCTTCGCCCGATGGTGCAGCTCGACGGTGGCCGCTTCGCGACCTCCGACCTCAACGACCTCTACCGCCGCGTTATCAACCGCAACAACCGCCTGAAGCGGCTGCTCGATCTTGGTGCCCCCGAGATCATCGTGAACAACGAAAAGCGCATGCTGCAAGAAGCGGTCGACGCGTTGTTCGACAACGGCCGTCGTGGCCGCCCGGTGACGGGCCCCGGCAACCGTCCGCTGAAGTCGCTGTCTGACATGCTCAAGGGCAAGCAGGGCCGCTTCCGTCAGAACCTTCTCGGCAAGCGTGTCGACTACTCGGGCCGTTCGGTCATCGTGGTCGGCCCGAACCTCAAGTTCCACCAGTGCGGCTTGCCGAAGCTGATGGCCCTCGAGCTGTTCAAGCCGTTCGTCATGAAGAAGCTCGTCGACGAAGAGCTGGCCCAGAACATCAAGTCGGCCAAGCGTATGGTCGAGCGCCGCAAGCCCCAGGTCTGGGACGTCCTCGCCGACGTCATCCAGGAACACCCGGTCATGTTGAACCGGGCGCCGACGCTCCACCGTCTCGGTATCCAGGCGTTCGAGCCGGTACTGGTCGAAGGCAAGGCCATCCAGATCCACCCGCTGGTGTGCACCGCCTTCAACGCCGACTTCGACGGCGACCAGATGGCCGTTCACCTGCCGCTTTCCGCCGAGGCCCAGGCCGAAGCCCGTGTGCTTATGCTTTCCGCGAACAACGTACTCAGCCCGGCCCACGGCCGTCCGCTCGTCACGCCAACGCAGGACATGATCATTGGTGCGTTCTACCTGACCGAGCAGGATGGCGAGGCTCCCGAGAGCCTGCGTCGTTTCCGGCACCTCGATCAGATCACCACGGCGTACGAAGCTGGCAATCTGAAGCTGCACGAGTTCATCGAGTTCCGCACCCCGAAGCTCGTCGACGCTCCAGCGAACGGTTCTGCAGCGACGTACCACCCGACAACACCGGGTCGCGTCCTGTTCAACTCGGTGCTTCCCGCCGACTTCCCGTTCGTCAACGAACGTATCGACAAGCGCCGCATGGGCGAGATCGTCGACATGCTTGCTCGCGAGTTCCCGAAGCAAGACGTCGCGGCCAGCCTCGACGGGCTCAAGGACCTTTGCTTCTTGTGGGCGAAGCTCTCCGGTGTCACCGTGTCGATCGACGACATCAAGACTCCGCCCGACAAGCAGGACATCCTCGACCGGTACGAGAAAGACGCCGACAAGGTCGAGACCCACTTCCGCCGAGGCATCATCACCGACGGTGAGCGGCGCCAGCAGGAAGTCGAGATCTGGACCGACGCCACGAACGAGATTCGTGAGCAGATGGAGTTGGCTCTGAAGGCCGACAAGTTCAACCCGATCGACATGATGGTCGGCTCGGGTGCTCGTGGAAACATGATGCAGGTCCGCCAGATCGCGGGTATGCGTGGCCTCGTGGCCAACCCTCGTGGTGACATGATTCCTCGTCCGATCAAGTCGAACTTCCGTGAAGGCCTCGCAATGCTCGAGTACTTCATCGCAACGCCGGGTGCCCGTAAGGGTCTCGTCGATACGGCGCTTCGTACCGCTGACTCCGGCTACCTCACCCGTCGGCTTGTCGACGTGGCGCAGGAAGTCATCATCAACGACGAAGATCCGTTCGCGAACGGCAAGCCGCCGTCGGTCATCATCGAAGGCGTCCTGCCCGACGAGGCCAACAAGCGGTACTACCTCGAAACGCGGCTCTACAGCCGCACATTGGCCGAAGACATCACGTTGGCCGACGGTACGAAGTACGCCCAAGGCACGATTATCGACGAAATCAGCATGGCTGCGATGCGTGACGATCCGGGCATCTCCGAAGTCCGGTGTTTGTCGCCGCTGACCGACGACAGCGAACACGGCATCGCGAAGGCCAGCTACGGCATGTCGCTCGCGACCGGTGGCGAGATCGAGGTCGGTGAAGCGGTTGGCGTTATCGCCGCTCAGTCGATCGGCGAACCCGGCACCCAGCTGACCATGCGCACCTTCCACACCGGTGGTGTTGCAGGTGGTGGCGATATCGCTGGTGGTCTTCCTCGTGTCGTCGAGCTCTTCGAAGCTCGGAGCCCGAAGGGTAAGGCCACGCTCGCCCGCATCTCTGGTGTGGTCCGCATCGGCGAAGACGAAGGCCGTGGCCGCACGATCACGATCGTCGACGACGACGGTGAAGAAGAGGTCTACCTCATCCCTGTACAGCAGCGCCTTGAGGTGCAGGACGGCGACGAGATCACCGCTGGTGATGCCCTCGTCGAAGGTCCTCGTGACCCGAAGGAACTGCTGGAGATCAAGGGTATCCGTGAGACGCAGCGCTATCTGGTCGAACAGGTCCAGGCCGTGTACCGCGATCAGGGTGTATCGATTCACGACAAGCACATCGAGCTCGTCGTCCGCCAGATGACCCGCCGAGTCGGCATCCAGGAGCAGGGCGATTCCGCCTTCCTGCCGGGTGAACGAATCGACGCCAAGGTCTTCCGTGACGCCAACCGCCAGTTGGTGAAGGAAGGCAAGAAGCCGGCGGAAGGTCGTCCGGAACTCATGGGTATCACCAAGGCTTCGCTTGCGACCGAGTCGTGGCTGTCGGCCGCCTCGTTCCAGGAGACGACCCGTGTGCTCACCGAAGCCGCCATCGAGTCCAAGAGCGACTCGTTGTTCGGTCTCAAGGAGAACATCATCATCGGCAAGCTCATCCCGGCGGGTACCGGTCTGTCGCAGTACCGCGACGTTACGACCGACGCTCCCGAGTACACGCCGATGGAGTTCTACACGTCGAGCGACGACGACCAGGACCTCGCCGACTGGCTCGCCAGCGGTGGCGTTCTTGGCTCCGACCTTGCCGACGTCATCGATATCGGCGGTGGCCGGTCCGCCTAGGTTCGGCACCGGTACTTTGTTCGAGCGCCTCTTGCTCGAACGCGTTTCGCTCGAACGGCGCCCGTCGGGGCGCCGTTCGGCGTTTTGGTCGAGGCTGGTTACGGGCGGCCATCTGCCGAATGGGAGTGGAGCACCACGTGATGGGTGCAACCGCACCGAAGTTTAGGAAGAGCCAATCCGGGTCGAGGCGCTTGTCGCGTTGATCGCGGCGTTCGTCGCACTCGTGGTCGGGCATCGGCATCGAGTGCCGGGCCGACGATCATGGTGGCCAATAGCGGTGACCCGCTGGATTGCCGACGTTGAACTCTCGTCCGGTTCGCTGCTGGTGGTGGAGAGTCCAGGTGGCACGTTCGTCTTGCGGAACGTTGACGCGCCGCAGGTCGGCGAACCTTTCGACGACGGTGCACTTGTCGAAGCGTCCGACGGGGCGATCGCGATCACCGATTCCGAACTTGGTCAAACGCCCGGCGTCGACAATCTCCTTCGCGGGAACCGAGCGACCGGCGACGCGTCGGTCGTCATCCAGGATTCGTTACTGCGAGGAGGAGGCGGCACCTTCGTCGAGATCGAGGGTGGCCGCTTTCACCACCGTGAGACCGGGGCCGAACTTCACGACTTCAGCTGCGTTGCCGCCGAGTGAGGTCTCGGCGCAGCGAGTGAAGCCAGAGCACTGGGGTCGATGGCATGCCGAGCGGACGATTCGCCTCGACGGTTTGCCCGCAAAGTCCGACACCTTTGTGACGTGTCTCGCCGGGGGATGGTCTTCGGTCGATGATTGGCTGGCTTCTTACCGAGGAGAACACGTTCCTGACGGTGCCGATCGAGAAGGTGAAGTCGATGCCAACCCGGACGCAGGAGGTCCTCGGCTACAATTCACGGTGCACTGCACTTGCGCGTCAGCGCGGACACAATGGAGGCCATGCAGGTTGTGAAGCTGGTTCGCGCTGGCCGCCGGCCCGTGCGGATCGGATGGTTCTTACTCGCTGGCGTCGTCGCGTGTGCGGTGGCGGCGTGCGGGTCCGACGGCGCCACGTCGTCGGCCGATGCTGCGAATCCGACTGCCGCGATCGTGACGACACCGACGCCGTCGAAGCTGCGGTCCGGGGCCGGCGCCGACCCGACTGCTGCGCCCGAGGCTGGCCGTGCCGATACGTCGACGACCGAAAGCGCCGGCGAAGGCGACGCCGACGCAGCCTCCACCGACTCGGACGAGTCGGTACCGCCGGTCCCGACCGCGGCCCCGGTTGCCGTGCCCACCCCAACCCCGGTCGTGGTCTACGTCAGCCCGGATGACGACTTCCGCAAGCTCGTGAACGATTACGACGAAGGCACGACGTTCTATATCCGCGCGGGTGTTCATCTCGGCGACCGAGCGTTCCCGAAGGCCGGGCAGGTCTTCATCGGAGAACCCGGCGCGATCTTCGACGGCGATGGCATCGGGGCTCCCGCGTTTTCGGCGACTCGCAAAGAGGGCTCCGATGGGGTCGTGATTCGTGACCTTGAGATCCGCAACTACCAGCCCGGTCGGAACAACGGCGCGATTTCCGCACGGCCGCTCGACGAGGACGACCTCGAAGGAAAGAACTGGACGATCAGCGGCAACGTGATTCATGGCAACGGGGGAGCGGGCATCAACGTCGCTTCGGGCATGGTCATCGAGGACAATTACATCTACGACAACCGCCAGATCGGCATCAGCGGCCTCGGCTCGGGGGAGCGGCCGCTCGTCGACATGGTCATTACCAACAACACGATCGAGGCGAACAACGCTGCGCCCTACGACGAATTCGAATACCACGAGGGTGGCATCAAACTCAACGGCGCAGCCAGCACCGAGATCACGAAGAATTGGATTGCCGGTAACTGGGGTTTCGGGTTGCACTGCGACCGGCAATGTGACGACGTGCTGATCGAGGGGAACATCGTGCGCGACGCAAAGGCCCACGTTGGCCGCGATGGTGACCGGGCCTTCGCCGCCGAGGTGTACGTCGAGCTCAGCACGAACGTGACGATTCGGGCGAACGAAGTCGTCGTCGACGAGAGCATCCCGTCCGGTCAGCGCGACAAGGCCATACGCGTGAACGAGAGTCAGAACATCGTGGTCGAAGGGAACACGCTCGTGCTCGGCGACGCAGACGCGGACCACATCATGTCGCTCGGCTTCAACAGCTGCTGCGATCGCCCTCCCACAAGCGATACGACCTTTCGAAACAACACGGTCGAGGCGGTCGCGGGGACCATCTTGGTCGGCAGTCGCGACATCGATCCCGACGGCGGCAACATCGTGTTTGAAGACAACACCTACATCGAACGAGGCGGCACGTTCGAGTTCCGACATCGGGCCGCGCCGCAGACCTGGACCGAGTGGCAGGACCTCGGCTACGACACTGCGGGCACTCTGCGTTGATCGGCCGGCATGCAATCGCTGAGCGAACAAGTCTCGCTGGGTTGTTCAACGGGGGTCCCGCACCTAAGCTTGTCTGCTGGCCGTAGCGGCGCTGACTTGTGCTGCCCCGCCAACAGATCTCATTCGGCGCTCTTCGACGAATGGCAACACGTACGCAACTACCTCGGGAAAACCTGTGCCCACAATTCAGCAGTTGGTTCGCAAGGGCCGCAAGACAAAGTTCCGCAAGGAAAAGACGCCAGCACTCAAGGGTGCACCGCAGCGTCGCGGGGTGTGCACGCGTGTGTATACAACCACGCCGAAGAAGCCGAACTCGGCTTTGCGTAAGGTCGCCCGTGTTCGTCTTACGAGTGGTATCGAAGTCACGGCCTACATCCCAGGCGAAGGACACAACCTCCAGGAACACTCCATCGTGCTGGTGCGCGGCGGTCGTGTGAAGGACCTCCCTGGTGTCCGCTACAAGATCATCCGAGGCACGCTCGACTCGAGCGGTGTCGACAATCGTAAGCAGGCTCGGTCCCGCTACGGAGCAAAGAAGGCCTAGTCATGCCCCGCAAAGGTGCGGCACCACGCCGCGAACTCGCCCCCGACCCGCTGTACAAGTCGGTACTCGTCACGCAGGTCATCAACAAGGTTCTCCAGCGCGGCAAGAAGTCCGTCGCTGAGAAGATCGTCTACGACGCCCTCGCCATCATCGGCAAGGAAACGGCCGACGATCCAATCGCCACGCTGAAGCGTGCGGTCGACAACGTGAAGCCCCCACTCGAGGTTCGTAGCCGTCGAGTCGGTGGCGCGACGTACCAGGTGCCGGTCGAGGTCAAGCCTCGCCGGTCAAACACACTGGCCATCCGTTGGTTGGTGCAGTTCTCGCGTGAACGGCGCGAGCGCACGATGGCCGAACGGCTGGCCAAGGAACTGCTCGACGCGAGCAACGGTCTTGGCGCATCTATGAAGCGCAAAGACGACCTGCAGAAGATGGCCGAGAGCAACAAGGCCTTCGCCCACTACCGCTGGTAGCGCACCCCGTTCGAACGGCTGCACTTCACCGGTTCGGCGCTGAGTGAACGACTAGTTGATTCACTCCGTTAAATACCGACAGATTTCTGCACGCCCAGCCGGCTTCGCCCGGCACTATCCCCCCGAAGCGAAGTACGAGACAAGGCGCAAGAGAGATGGCAGCAGCACTACCCCTCGAAAAAACCCGCAACATCGGCATCATGGCGCACATCGATGCCGGTAAGACGACGACGACCGAACGCATCTTGTTCTACACCGGCAAGAACTACAAGATCGGTGAGGTCCACGACGGCGGCGCCACGATGGACTGGATGGAGCAGGAGCAAGAGCGCGGCATCACCATCACCTCGGCTGCCACGACGTGCTTCTGGAACGACCACCGCATCAACATCATCGATACCCCGGGCCACGTCGACTTCACGGTCGAGGTCGAGCGTTCGCTGCGGGTCCTCGATGGTGCGGTCACGGTCTTCGACGGCGTCGCAGGCGTCGAACCTCAGTCCGAGACCGTGTGGCGTCAGGCCGACAAGTACAACGTCCCGCGTATGTGCTTCGTTAACAAGCTCGACCGCACTGGTGCTGACTTCTTCTTCTGCCTCGACAGCATCACCGACCGCCTCACCACCGACGTTGTTGTCATGCAGCTTCCAATCGGTGCCGAGGGTGATTTCGCCGGCGTCGTCGACCTCGTGAAGATGAAGGCCCTCGTGTGGCCAGCCACGACCGACGAGAAGGACCTCGGCGCAACGTACGAAGAAGTCGAGATTCCGGCTGAGCTCGCCGACCAGGCTGCTGAGTATCGCGAGATGATGATGGATGCCGTCGGCACAGTCGACGAAGGCATCATGGAGAAGTACCTCGATGATCAGCCGATCACCGAAGAGGAACTGAAGGCCGCAATTCGCCAGGGCACCATCGCCGGCGACCTCGTCCCCGTTCTGTGCGGTACCGCATTCAAGAACAAGGGCGTGCAGCCGCTGCTCGATGCCGTCGTCGACTACCTTCCGTCGCCGCTCGATCTTCCCCCAACGACGGGCACCGACCCCCGTGGTGGCGCCGAACTCGAGCGCAAAGCCGATGCCAAGGAGCCGTTCGCGGCGCTGGCATTCAAGATCATGACCGACCCCCATGTCGGCCGCCTCACGTTCGCACGGGTCTACAGCGGCGCCCTCGACAAGGGTGACCAGGTCATCAACACCCGTTCGAACAACAAGGACCGCATCGGTCGCTTGCTCGAAATGCACGCGAACGACCGCAAGGACCTCGACCGCATCGAGGCTGGCGACATCATCGCCCTCATCGGCGTCAAGAACGTGCGCACCGGCGACACGCTGTGCGACCCGGGCAACCAGATCGTGCTCGAACAGCTCACGTTCCCCGAGCCCGTCATCAGTGTGGCCGTCGAGCCGAAGTCAAAGGCCGACCAAGACAAGCTGGCCAAGGCGCTCATGTCGCTGTCCGAAGAGGACCCGACGTTCAAGGTCAACACGAACGAAGAGACCGGCCAGACCATTCTTGCTGGCATGGGCGAGCTGCACCTTGAGGTGCTCGTCGACCGCATGATGCGCGAGTTCGGCGTCGAGGCGACCGTCGGTCGCCCGCAGGTTGCTTACCGCGAGACGATCACCCAGCCGGTGACCGAGTACACCTACACCCATAAGAAGCAGTCGGGTGGTTCGGGGCAGTTCGCTGTCATCACGGCCACGATCGAACCGCAGGACGGCAACGCCGAAGACGAAGATTCCAAGATCGACGGCAACGGTTATTCGTTCGACTCATCGATCAAGGGTGGTTCGATTCCGAAGGAATACATCCCCGCGGTCGACAACGGCATCAAGGAAGCGCTCAGTAACGGCGTGCTCGTCGGCTTCCAGACCGTCAACATCAAGGTCACACTCACCGACGGCAAGACGCACGACGTCGACTCGTCGGAAATGGCCTTCAAGATCGCTGGCAACGCGTGGTACCGCGAGGTCGCCCGCCAGGCCAAGCCGGTCTTGCTCGAACCGATTATGTCGGTCGAGGTCGTGACGCCTGACGCTCACCTCGGTGATGTCGTCGGCGATCTCAACAGCCGCCGCGGCTTGGTGCAGGGCACCGAGCAGCGGGGCCCAAATCAGGTCGTGAACGCCAACGTTCCGCTCTCGGAGATGTTTGGGTACATTAACGACCTGCGGTCACGGACCCAGGGACGAGCGAGCTTCACAATGCAGTTCGATTCGTACCAGCAGACCCCGCCGAATGTGCAGGAAGACATTGTTGCCCGCATGCGGGGCGAGTAGTTCAAACCGAGCAAGTTTATTTGTTAAATCGCTGGTCGATCGACCGGCAATCCAACCGTACAACCGCAATACATTCCGTCTGAGGAGAGACGATCATGGCCAAAGAGACTTTCGAGCGGAACAAGCCGCACGTCAACGTGGGAACGATGGGACACATCGACCACGGCAAGACCACGCTGACGGCCGCGATCACCAAGGTTCTTTCGGATCGTGTTGAGGGTTCGGCCTTCACCGAGTTCGAGAACATCGACAAAGCGCCTGAAGAGCGCGAGCGTGGCATCACGATCAACGTCAGCCACGTCGAATACGAGACCGAGGGTCGTCACTACGCCCACGTCGACATGCCAGGTCACGCCGACTACATCAAGAACATGATCACCGGTGCGGCTCAGGTCGACGGTGCGATTCTTGTGGTGTCCGCCGCCGATGGCCCGATGCCCCAGACGCGTGAGCACGTGCTGCTCGCTCGCCAGGTTGGCGTCCCGAAGATCATCGTTGCCCTGAACAAGGTCGACATGGTTGATGACGAAGAACTCGTCGAGCTCGTCGAGATGGAAGTTCGCGAACTTCTGAACGAGTACGACTTCCCCGGCGACGACACCCCGATCTTCCCGGTGTCGGCACTTAAGGCGCTTGAAGGCGACTCTGATGCTGGCGATGCCGTCATGGCCCTCATGGCTGGTGTCGACGAGTACATCCCGACCCCGGTTCGTGAACTCGACAAGCCGTTCCTCATGCCGATCGAAGACGTCTTCTCGATCACCGGTCGTGGCACCGTTGTGACCGGCAAGGTCGAACAGGGCAAGGTCAACACCGGCGACACGATTGAGATCGTCGGTATCAAGGACACCCAGACCACCACCTGCACCGGTGTTGAGATGTTCCGCAAGCTCCTCGATGAGGGCCAGGCTGGCGACAATATCGGCGCCCTGCTTCGTGGCATCGACAAGGAAGAAGTACAGCGTGGTCAGGTGCTCGCCGCTCCCGGCAGCATCACCCCGCACACCAAGTTCGAGGCCGAGGTCTACGTGCTGACGAAGGAAGAAGGCGGCCGTCACAAGCCGTTCTTCTCCAACTACCGTCCGCAGTTCTACTTCCGCACCACTGACATCACCGGCATGATTGAGCTCCCGGCTGGCACCGAAATGTGCATGCCTGGCGACAACACGCAAATGACCGTCGAGCTGATCAACCCCATCGCCATGGACGACGGCCTTCGCTTCGCCATTCGCGAGGGTGGTCGCACCGTCGGCGCCGGCGCTGTCACCAAGATCCTCGAATAGACCGAGAACAAGAGGAACTGGATTAATCGTGGCTGCGGCACAGAAAATACGAATTCGCCTCAAGGCGTATGACCATGAGGTGATTGACCAATCGACGAAGAAGATCGTCGAGACGGTGAAGCGCACGCAGGCCGATGTGCGGGGTCCTATCCCGCTCCCGACCGAGAAGCATCGCTTCACGGTTATCCGGTCTCCTCACAAGTACAAGGACAGCCGCGAGCATTTCGAGATGCGTATTCACAAGCGCTTGCTCGACATCTTGGAGCCTTCGCCCAAGACTGTCGACTCGCTTCAGCGTCTCGACCTGCCTGCAGGTGTCGATATCGAGATCAAGATCCAGCAAGCCTGATCTAGACCGTCTCGAGTACGAACCCACGAAACCCCGGCCGCATGGTCGGGGTTTCGGCGTTTTGTGGCTCGCTGCCGATTTTCCTTGTTGCCGCGCGCCAGTTAACCTCGCCAACGCAGGGTTTGTTGGGCAAGTAAGGACGCGTGTCATGGGCGAAACGCATAGTCAGCGAGAACGACGACGTCGTGAAGCACTCGAGTGGTGGAACGCGGAAGTGCAGCTGAGCTCATTCGCCCGGCACCTGAGCCCCGATGCTCGCATCGTGGCCTCGAACCCGGCATTGCGGTTCGACTCTGAGGCCGATGCGGAAGCAGACCGCTGGCGACGGGCGACGAAGATTTTCGGCGCTGAAACCGCACAGTCGCTGCGCATCGATCTTTTGCTCGCAGGGCAACCGCTATATGAACGCGAGTCAGCCGCTGGGGTTGAGGAGCGAGCCGCCCAGGTTTCTGACGAGATTCCCTGGGCCGCAGCTGAGCAGTCGCCGCTGCCGCGGCCAGCATCACGGCACGCCGCGGAACAGGCGCCGTTTCCGGGGCCGGCCGCGCGGCCGCTCGAAGCTGCTAACGCACCTCTTCCTCCCGCTGTAGCGCCGGCCATGCCTGCGCCGTCGGGTCCGCAGCCTCGGTCGATGAACTCGTCGATCGATTGGCAACGGGTCAATCGGGCCAACATGACGCCGCTGCTCGACGCGACAGCAACGCCGCCTGGCCCACCGGCCGGTTTCCGAGGTTGGCTACAGATTCGGGCCGATCGTCTTGGCGTTTCGCTCAGCGCCGGTATCGGAATTCTGGCGGTCACCGTCAGTTGTGTCGCCGTCGTCCTGTTCGCCGTTCTGTAGCCGAACGTCGATTGCCGTCAGCGACTGTTCGCCGATCCGGCGTTTGGCCTATCGCGGCGCACAATCCGACATGTGGATTGCGAGAAGCGCTAGTCTTTACCTCCAAGCGGAGTGAACGCGACCCTTGTCAGGTGTTGCGCATGATCTCAATGTTGCCAATCTTCCAGTTGCGCGACGGCACGGGCGTCCTGCAGTGCACCTGACCTCAGGTATCTCTTG
>Ga0209828_1001215_pt1 | contig 23682 bp, 26 predicted proteins | sample MaitaG_FD_187429 | JGI IMG/M metagenome (GOLD analysis project Ga0209828, IMG submission 187429) | Marine algal microbial communities from Maine, USA - Maine_Asex2 metaG (SPAdes) (version 2) | ecosystem: Host-associated > Algae > Red algae > Unclassified | place: Maine, USA | collected 2015-01-05
CATCTCACGAGGATCCGAAGCGCCTTGGCGCAAGAATCCGGAGTCAACATATGGTGGCCAGGGCGGGACGCGCAGTCACAGAATCAAACCCGCCGTGGAACGGGGCCGACACGGGGATTTTCAGTCCGTTTGGCACTTCAACACGACCGAAAATCAATAAGTTAGCGAGCAACCTCGTTGCCAGTTGCACTACGGCGATCAACTGCGCACTTCTGGTCAACGCTAATTTCACGCAAGCTATTCGAGCTGTGATGAACAATTGCGAGAGTATAGGAAGTATAAACCGCCTAATACATAAAGCCGACACACAAAAATACCTACAACCACAATACTTTAACAGTAAGACGGCTACCCATTTTCTGCCCACCTACTGTTTGATGCACCAGCTTGGACCCATCAGCGAAGTTTCATCACACATCTGGCACCTGATCAATCTCCACCGCGCAGACTTTGCCCTACCCGCCTCTTCCATGTGCAGTACCCACCGACCATCCCTAGCCGGGCGACCGAAGCTTTTCAGCTACCTAGCAAACCGCTGGCGGCGGCGCGCGTGCTCCAGGGCGACGAGTCGCTGACTGGAAATGAACCCCTGCCCTCCACTTGGCTTCTTTCAACTGGTCGCCAATTGACTTTCATTGGGTCATGCGTATACTTTCAATTGGTCGAGAATTATATGCGACGAAATGTACCCTAGATTCGCCAAAACAAAAATCAAAAGTTCGCTCAAGGACACGCGTGTAGTACTTATTTCGGGACCTCGCCAATCTGGGAAAACAACACTTGCAGTAGACATCGCGTCTGACGACATACCCTTTCTAACTTTGGATGATATAACAGTCTTACAGTCTGCCCTGGATGATCCAGTTGGTTTCATCAGAGGGCTTGATAGAGCCGTCGTGGATGAAGTACAACGTGCACCAAACCTACTACTGTCGATCAAGAATACAGTCGATGAGGATGCGACTCCAGGTAGGTTTCTACTCACCGGTTCTGCAAACATCATGACAATCCCTGCAGCGGCAGACTCGCTTGCCGGTCGAATGGAGGTCATCAGTCTATTACCGCTTTCGCAGGCTGAGTTATTGGGCAAGAAATCGGGTTTTATCGACAGAGCATTTGCGGCAGAAAAACCATCTACCGATCACTTGATCATTGGGGATAAGCTAATTGAAGCGGTACTATCTGGTGGGTATCCACAAGCTCTTGAACGAAAAAGCTGGGTACGAAAACAGGATTGGTACCATAGCTATATCGATGCCATCGTGCAACGGGACGTTCGCGATGTAGCAAAAATAGAACAACTCTCTCTCATGCCTAAGCTACTCGCAGTTCTTGCAGAACATTCTGGTCAACTAATCAATTACACCGGCATTGGCAACACCCTTGGTCTCAATCATGTGACTACTCGAAAGTATGCTGGTATTTTCGAAAATATTTATCTGGTACATACCCTTCAGCCCTGGTTCAACAATCGCCTCAAACGACTAATTAAAACACCAAAACTGCATTTTCTAGATTCAGGGCTTCTAGCAGCAATGCGTGATGTATCACCAGAAGTCGTACGCAAAGATAAAACGTCGTTCGGCCCTATACTGGAGACTTTCGTCTTCAGCGAGTTACAAAAAATTGTGACATGGAGTGACCAACGGTGTACGTTTTCACATTTTCGCGATAAGGATAAAAACGAAGTCGATATCGTCTTGGAGAATCGGCGCGGAGAAATTGTGGGTATCGAAGTAAAAGCGTCTGCAACCGTTTCCCCTAAAGATTTTTCCGGCATGCGGAAGCTAGAAGAAGCGAGCGGAAAGAAGTTTGTTCAGGGGCTTGTATTGTATGATCACGATCAAGTGGTTCCCTTCGCCGAGAAAATGTTTGCAGCTCCTTTTTCGTGTTTATGGAATGCATGAACAATCAAGTCGAACAAAACCGTCTTTATCAATGTGGGGTGTTTGCGCTGTAGCGAACTGAACAATGGTGGCCAGTGCCAGCCTCAAAGTCCCTCCAATCCATGTTGGCACAGCAACGGCTGCCGGATTGGGCGTCGTTCCGGGGCCGACACGGGGATTTTAAGTCCTCGTGACGCCTTTTCAGCCACGTAGTTTCAACAACTTAGCGGGCTCATTACCCGACTATTGCACTACTGCGCGCAACCGTGCACCGCTGATCCACGCAAAATTCACGCGCGGAGTATAGAAGATAAACCGCCTATTACCTCCGAGCCGCCACACAAAAAATGCCGACAATCACGATACGTTAACAGTGAGACGGCTACCCATTTGCCGCAACCTACTGTTTGACGCACCGGCTGCGACCCGTCAGCCCACTCCATCACACATCTGGCACCTGATCAATATCCACCGCGCAGCCATTGCCCTACCCGCCTCGCACCAGTGCAGTACCCATCGACCATCCCTAGCCGGGCGCCCGTGCCTCTTCAGCTATTTAGCAAACCGCTGGCGACGGTACGCGTGCTCCAGGGGGCGACGAGTCGCTGACTCCTGTACCCCATCTGCCCGCCAGATGAGACAGGATATTGTCAATCACGAACCGACCCTCAATACTGTGGTTCGGCATTCCGACAATGATCCGGGACGCGCAGTCTTCATTGGACCGCCCTGGCCGGGCGCCCACAAACACTGCAGATACTCACATCAATACCTGGGCGGCCCCACCTGCGCGGCCCGACCTAGGCGGCCCCATTGAAAACACGCTTCAGCCTCTGTGCGGGGCGGCCTTCCGTACAACACTTTCCTTTGCGCTTGCCCGCTGTCTGATCCAGCTCTTCTCGTCCATCGGACTCTTCATCAGTAGTGGTTTCTTTTACCTTGACACCACGCGTCGGTGTTATGCGCTCACGGTACCGGCTATTTGACGGAAGGCGGGGGCGCCTAGCCGCCCCGTGCCAGCACTCCATGAAATCGTCCGTAGGCGGCCCCGCCTGCGCGGCCCGGACAGGTTGGTTCTTGGCCTTGGCACCAATGCTGCCAGTTTGGTCATAAAATCCAATCGCGGAAGGCCGCCCCCATGTAACGAGAATCCTCCGATCCTACCAAGCTGATCGTTGCCGTAGTCATCCTCTCCCCCAGGCTTCGAATCGTTTGTAACGTCAGCACTTTGCGCCCTGCCTGCGGTCCCACCGCTATCCGATACGTGATCAAGTGGCCGAAGCAATTGTTGCATCGTATTGCCCTCTTCATCGTCCAACGCTAATGTCAGATGATCGCTGAAGCTCGTCTCTGGCCAGCCAACCCTGGCTGGGCGCCCCCGACGCTACAAATACCGGGCGATACGTTCACTGATCGTCACTACCAACGCGTTGAGCTCTTTGCTCGTGGGAGCATTGACCCGATGAAATCTCAGACCTCCATTGCTCATGGGCGAAAAAACGCCATCAATAAACAGCACATGAAAATGCAGGTTCTTCATTCAGTGCCGAGCCAAAACTCTGGATCAATGTCACCGCACCTTTATGAGCCTGCGATATCTTGAAGGCAAGACAGCCTGCTACGAGATATCCCCCCTGCTGTATTATCCGTTGTCCAGTTCAAGCAGCGAAACTCAGAACAACTGCTCTTTCGTTACCTCTCGCCATCCCAAAGCACGGTATCCACGCATTCGCTTTCGCCACATCGACACCAGCATGGGGTGTCCAGTATCGTGAACATCAATCACACGAATGTCTTTCTTACCCGGGGATGCACGCGCCAGTCGCCCCAGATACTGTTGTAGCGTTCCTCGCCATGCAAAGGGCATCGCAAAAACTACCGTATCAAGGCAGGGATGATCAAACCCTTCGCCGACGAGCCGTCCCGTGGCTACCAGGCAACGAGGATCGTCATCTGTGAGACTGTCAAGCCGTGCCATGGCGTCGCGTCGCGCGCGCCCTGTTAGTTTGCCGTGCAGAACAATAGGCTCGGGAACAGTACCACCGGACACTTGGCTTATAGCTTCGATTAATGCCTCAATGTGCGCACGTCTTTCAGTCAATATCAAGACCTTGCGTCCTAGACGCCACGCGTCCACTGCAGAATTTGCTAGCATTCTCGTGCGCGCCAGATCGGCAGCCACCGCCGATAAAACCTCCTGTATCGGTGCGTCTGGCAATGTATCTGGGATGACTGACCATTCACGTAGCTCGAGCACCCGGTCTATCGGCATTGACGCCGATACAGCCACCTGATGTCTCACCGGACCGCAATGCATAAACACCACAGGCTCCAAACCATCGCGACGCTTGGGCGTTGCAGTTAGACCCAGCACATAACGCGAGCGCACCGCCACTAACACGCGGGTGTGTGTAGCAGCGCCTGCATGATGGCATTCATCCACAATAATCTGCCCATAGTGAGCTAGAGTGCTCGCAAGAGCCTCATCATCGAGTTTTGCCAAAGAACGTACACCAGCTATGTCCAGCAAGCCCGTCAACTGCGTTTTACGTCCACCGCCAAGAGTGCCAATATCTTTGGTCTCCACCGAGAGGAACCCAGCAAGCTGCAATCGCCATTGACGTAGCAGTGCGGTGGTGTGCACGATAATCAGTGTAGAGCACTCACGCTGCGCGATAACCGCAGCAGCTGTCACTGTCTTGCCGAATCCGGGTGGAGCATGTAGAACACCCGTATCGTGCTTAACAAGTACATCAAGTGCTGTTTTCTGGTCCGGACGAAGCTCGCCTGTGAATCTCAATTGCAGTGGCGAAGTCTGAATACGTTCATCTTGGATTCGAAGATCGATTTTATATCGACCGAGCAGTTCAAAAACTGCATCGGCACAACCCCGCGGCACTCTTAGATACCGTGGCAACAACTGCGATTTGTCAACATAGCGGGCTATGTTCCATGTCGATCGATGTACCCGCTCAAGCTCATACCAGTGTGGATTGGGAAAAGCTGCAAACCTGGCGATTGCATAGACTAACGGTTGCGGCAGACTCAACCGCTCGACGTAAACACCATCAGCTAAGGTGATATCAAGATGAGCAGGCAATTGCGCAGACGGGGCAAGCAACGCTTTTGAGCTATTGTCCGATCGACGCCACGGCGTCTTGTCTGTGTCGGCATCATGCAACCCCGAACCGCCATGCCCATCTTGGATACGTTCAATCAAGGAGTGAAGAGTCTCTGCATCAATCAGTGAAACTGCTTCCAGCGCTTGCCAAGGATCTGCAAACGGGACTAGATCATCATCAACAAACACACTGGCATGACGTTCTCGCGCAGATTTTTGCAATGGGAGCGCAACGAGCGATCCAAAACCCGCACCCGATAGACTGTCCTGATTTGGGATCAGTCGATCATGACTTGATAGCGAAAGAAGTTTCTCCTCTCTGCAAGTGCGCTCGATCAACGCCGTTGCAAGACGTCGGGCAGCTTCTGCAGCCACCAGCGTGTCAAAAAAGAACCAAACATGCGCACCATCGCCCGATCGCGAGATCTCAGGCAGCACCGGTACATCGCACCGTCGGCAGCAACGCACAAGCGCACGCGTATCGTCTCTCCAGCTTTCATGATCAAAGTCAGCAACAACGAAACGACATCGGCTTGTAGCATCCAGAGCGTACAGTCCAACCACGTGTGCACCCGTCAAATGCTCTCGCATTACGGCATCGGTGATCGGCTCAAACGCTCTATGATTGCACTCATGGCAACGAACCGTCGGCTTTTTACAAATGCCATCACGCCACTCGTTTGAGCAAACAGGAGCATAGCCCTTTTTATCACCGCTACGACTCTCCCATCGGCGTGCATAGAGGTCAGCTCGACCGGTAAACCGGGTTCGAAATAATTGGATCTTGGCCGCAGGTGTCAAAGTGTTTGAAACTGGATCGATCTGATCATCATGCTTAGCCGCCTGACCAACAGCAGTGATGTTCTGCGCCACCTCCGCGCCACTGGCGTCACCCGGGGAATTCCTGGATGCTATTTCGCGAAGGTCAAGCGCGGCCCGAAGTGCCTTATTTTCAGCTTCCAGAGATTCGACACGCGCTTCGAGCTGGCGCAGATGTTCTTTGTCAGTTTGCAGTGATTTCACTGAGCAGGATAGTAAGAGTTATTCAACGCAAGTGCCAACCGCTGATAGTAGCGCAACGCATTTCGCAGATGTGTCTATTATTAATGGACATTTAATAATCATGAACAGCATTCGACAAAACAGTACAATATTAATGTACGCTACGAAATAGTGAACACGTTGCACGCAAAACTAGATATTCTAAATCTTGCTATCGAGGCCTTGAATAGTAACGCTGGCGTACTGGCAAAGGTACAGCAAAGCAAGGTACTACCAGGAATATCCAAAGAGAGGACTCCCGACGCAGAGTTGCGTCTATGCGAAAGTGGCGACAGATTCCTTGTACAGATCAAACATCATGCTCAACATACGAACCTTGGCTCGTTGATCGATCAGATCAAGCGCTTACCTAACTCTATACCAGGCTTACTAGCTGCCGATTACATCAACCCGAGCATGGCGGAAAAACTAAAACAGGCAGATATTCAGTTTATCGACACTGCTGGAAACGCTTATATCAATCGTCAACCGGTCTACGTGTTTATCACAGGGAAAAAACAACTCAAAGTCGACACGCACCCTACCCACAGCCAAACCAGTCGGGCATTTGAGCCTAAAGGGCTTTTAGTCACTTACGCGTTTCTGGAGGATCCATCGCTTGTTGCCAAGTCCTACCGCGAAATAGCCCGGATTTCCGGAGTAGCCGTCGGAACGGTCGGTTGGGTGATCTCAGCCTTAAAAGCTGGTCAGTATATAAATAGCGATGCCAGCACCAGCAAACGACGCATCACCAACTATCATAAACTGCTGGATCGTTGGGTATCAGCCTGGCCTAAAAAGCTCAAACACAAACACTTGCTGGGCAAGTTCACCGCAAAGGATTTACACTGGTGGAAACACACGAACATTCAGCTTTACGAAGGACTCTGGGGCAGAAAAACTGCAGCAGCAATCTACACGAAACATCTGCAACCTCAGGTCGCAACCGCCTACATACCTAAGGACAATCTCAACAAACTGATTCGAGATACGCGCCTGAGCAAGGCAAACGATCATAGGCACAACAACGAACCGTTAATTTATCTCTACTCCCCTTTCTGGAATACCTCCATACACAGAGGCCTACCAGGTAGCAAAAAACAGAACTTGCACAGCGAAGTGTTGGAGCACCAACCGGCAGAGGTGGAAACCACAGTCGGATTGGCAAAACCCATTGTTGTTTATGCAGATTTGATCGCTACTGGCGACCCTCGAAACCTCGAAACAGCGCAACTACTACGCGATGAGTACATTACTGAACCTGACGGGACAACTTGACGCCGAAACCGTTAATACGCTGTCTGACGTCAATGATGTTGCAACGCAACTCAACATTCCTTACATCATTGTGGGTGCAACGGCGCGCGATTTGATACTACACCATGGGTACGGAGCGGCAGTACAGAGAGCTACATGTGATATAGATATTGCCGTTCAAGTTGATTCATGGGTATCGTTTGAAATGGTAAAGCAGGAATTATGCGTAAGGAACTTTACCGAAACACCCATGCAGCATCGACTTACAAATTCAACAGGGAAGCCTATCGACATCGTGCCATTTGGCGCACAAGTAAAAAAACTCAACAATCGCATGGCCTCCGAACGGTAATATTGTCATGAACCGTACTAGGATTCCACGAAGCTTGCGACAATGCGCAATCAGTTGTCATTCGAGAAACACCCTACCTTGAATGTCCAGTCGTGACGCCAGAGGGTTTTGCCATTATCAAACTGATTGCCTGGCAAGATCTTTCTAAGCCCTAAAGACTTAAAGACGCCAGTGATATCGGGTATTTGTTTTCCGTCTTTAGACGTCTCGATACTTTTATCGAGGAGCTATACAGCGACAACAATATAGGTGATTTTAAACGATATGAGTGGGACACCGATTTAGCAGTCTACTTTCTTCTCGGAAAGAATTGCAAAACGGTTGCCTCTGATCAAACAAAGGCGGAGATACTAAAACAGCGGCACCACTCCAACGATAGAAACATTTCAAGAATTGCTGAAGAAATTGAACCAGGTAACTCAAGCGATAACTTGAAACTCGTTGAAGCGTTTTTGGACGGATTGTCTTCTTGAAACTGGAAACGCAAACTGTATAAACGCATTAGCGCAATAATCGACAGTGTTCTGGGCGGTTGCCGATGCGCCCTGTGCCATAAAATTCGCGAGGGCGACGCGATGGTGCGGAAAGCTCGGCCGTACGGCGAAACCTATGCCAGAATTGGAAACTCATGCGTAGGTAAACTTACAATGGTGGCCAGGGGCGGCCGGCTTCGGACAGAATCGAGCCGGCCGGCGTTCCGGGGCCGACACGGGGATTTTCAGTCCTCCTTGCCTTGAAATCCGACTACAAATTCAAGAGCTTAGCGAGCAGGATGCGAGATCAATGCAGTACCGCGCCCGACCGTGCATCACTGATTCACGCAAAATTCACGCAGGTTATCCGAAGCATTGCCGAGGGAGGTCCAGCCCAGGAACTTCTGTTGCGCGTATACCCCGGCGTCTCCTCCGAGTGCTTGCAGATGATCGAGCATCCGGCTAGCCTGTAGGCACTCTCTGGGACGAGCCTGGCGAAGACCCCGTGAATCAGCTACAAGGGCACTCGAACAACTGTCGCATTGCCGTCGGCCCGCATCAGGGACGCAAGGTCTTCACCTTGCAGACTCTGCCTGGCACAGAAGAGCCGTTCATTGACACAGCGGACGCCGTGGCCGGTGCGGCAGGCTACTGGAAAGGCTTTCTTCCACGCTCTGAGAACAAACCCATACGAACACAAACACTGGAACTTTTTCATAAATACGTTGCTATCCAGCGAGCAATGATGGTTCTTGATCTGTTCTGCATACCAAGAAGACATGAACTTGTCTTGCCGCCGAGGTGGCAAACGACTTCGACATCAAGCCACGACAGCAAAGACTCAACCAACAGCTTGGCATTGTTATTCACACGGAAAAGAAAGTTCTCGTAGCTAACAACAAACGTGTCGGCGTCTGTCGTTTCTATTTCTCTTGCCAGCTCTTTCCAGAGACAGTTTGCCGATGCTGTTCGAGCTGCCAGATGGTAGTGACGCACTCCGATTTCAGGTTTGTTGTGCGCTAAGCCGGTATTGCATTAATGAATGCCTTGCATGGCAAGTTCGGAACGATGCTGGACAGAAAAAGTTCTGTATTGAAGAAGATCAAGTTTTATACTTACCTATATGAAATATCAGTCTTTTGCGTGATGCCATGAGTGTCAGGTCTGATAGTTAACCGGAGAAGTCCAAAGATACCGTGGAGCGCTTGCATGTCCGGACCAAATTGCATTGCAGCATGCCATCTCAGCAAATACCGCGCCATCAAGCTCTCGATGTGATCGGTGCAATACTGATGTTTCGGGGATATTTACCGATGTTCTTCTTTTGCAGAGGCGCAGTACATGAGCTGCAAGGGTTGCTTCTTCGATAACCGACGGTGGCAGACAGATTTTTTCACATGATAAATATCACAGCGTTCCACGACGAGCGCATTTGAGGACGGGTTTGACAAGCGGCCTGTATACGTAGCGACAGACCTGTCAGGCGCTTGGAATGCACGGTGCATCACGCACTGCATACGCAGCACCACCGTCGCCATTGAATTCCACTATAGCGTTATCTGAAATTCCTGTCGTTGAATAATCCATCGTGCCGGTGCTAATCGTCCAGGGCGATAACAGCACACCTGAACATCGATTTCGCCTCATGCTGATGAGCGATAACGCCGAGGGAGGCTGGCGAGGTAGGCGTCTTGGTATTTCCTGTAGATACCAAAGCATCAACGCATGTACTGGTCAACCTTGGTCTCTATGTACTGAGTGATACTACCTACCGCTTGTCATCGCAGCCCATTACTCCCGAACTCGATACCGTTTATATCCTTATTGTAGGCGATTCACCAGAATTTCCGTTTTTCGTGGACACCGATAGTTGCTTGCCGTAGTGGATCACACGGGTATTCATGATTACGCCAGAGAGGATGTAACAAGAAGCTTGATTTGAAATTCAAGCAAGTAAATAGAATTATTTTCAATAATATCCGTAGCGTTGCCGCTTGATTATCTCATTTACCGGCTATTTGTCGATATGTCTTCGTCTCTGAAAATAGGGCATCCACAAGCATAGAATCAACATTGTCGAAAGCAGTATCGTTGAGTACGTGAAGCCAAATGTATCGAATACCTTTGCCATCAGGATAAACACCATCGACGTCCCGAGAGAAGAGCGGGCATCAGAATATTCGATTTCGCAATAGACGTACCCGGTTATTTTTGATAGTCCATAACTTAGCGTCCTCATCTATCACGCTCTTGACTCGCGTATTATCGTCTCACAAAAAAGTTAACTGCAGAAGTCAGACTTTACCCAAGAGCACAAGTGAGTTTAGAGAGATGAAACCAGCACAACTTTTTACTTTTTCCCTAATTTTGATTGTAGCTACAACGACTCAGGCTGAGGATCTTACCGCGCCGGAAAAACGCCTCATTTCTCTGTTTGAAACGTCAAGGGCGTCTGTCGTGTCCATCACCACTGATCAGCGGCGCGTTGATCCCTGGCTGGGACGCGCTGAGATCGTGCCGAGCGGTTCAGGCTCCGGTTTCTTTTGGGGCGATGAGGGCCACATCGTGACAAACGCGCATGTGATCCAAAGTGCGGTTCGGGCTGATGTCCATATGGCCGATGGTCGTATTCTGCCTGCGCGGTTGATTGGAACTGCACCCCAATATGATCTAGCAGTACTTCAAGTCGAACTTGATGGCAGCGCTGCGGATCCTGTTGCGGCGGGTGATAGCACTGAGCTAAAAGTTGGGCAAAGCGTTCTGGCCATTGGAAATCCGTTTGGGCTTGACTGGACTTTGACTACCGGGATTGTATCGGCACTTGATCGGGAAATCCCACTTGGCAACGGTGTGATTGAAGGTCTGATCCAAACCGATGCAGCTATCAATCCTGGAAACTCTGGCGGACCGTTATTGGATAGTTCTGGGCGATTGATCGGAGTGAACACAGCGATTTTCAGCCCTTCTGGTTCAAGCTCGGGGATTGGGTTTGCGGTACCTGTCGATTTGGTGAAACGTGTGGTGCCGCAATTGATTGCGACTGGTGTCTATCGCCCACCGGTGTTGGGTATTCGATTTGATCCGCGGGTTGATGCATTGGCACGCCAGAACGGCATTAGCGGCGTTGTTGTACTCTCAATTGAACCGAACGGGCCTGCAGACAGTGCGGGGTTACGCCCGGCAGAACGCGGACAAAATGGCGGCGTTGTCCCAGGTGATGTCATACAGAAAGTAGGCAAACGGAACGTCGAATCCGGGGATGAACTATTCGCAGCTCTGGATGACTATGAGGCTGGCGACCAGGTCGCTCTTACCCTATGGAGGGACGGAGATGTACGAGACGTTACGGTGATATTGGAAGCACCATAACAGTCTATAGTACCGATTGGAATTGCGAACCGAATTCATTGCTAACACAAGTACAAATGGATCGGCTCAAAAGTGTACTATTCACTTGATTATAAAAGTCTCCATCAACACAGGCCCGGTTTTTGTGTCTTGGGTTGCGGATACTTCGCCTGATTCTCTTCGGTGTCTAGCATTGACAACGTGGTACCGTCAACCATCTTAACGCAGCGCCCTTTTCACTTCCACGGCGCGCATGGCTGAAGTGCTGCGTTGCTGGTGGACGAAGCACTACCCCACAGGCCGATGCGCCAGTAGGTTCTCAGTCTCCCCCTCCCTCTCAGATACCTGTTCGCCAACCAGCCCAAGGTCATGGGCAAGGTTCTGGGTATCGTGTACCGCACACTGGCCACTCACCTGATACACAAAGTCAGCTACAAGAAGTCTGAAGCCCACACGGGAGCGGTGACATTGATACAGAGGTTCGGGGGCGCGCTCAATCTCAATATTCACTTTCACATGATTTTTCTCGATGGCGTCTACGTGGATCGTAGGGGAAAGCTTGATCGGCTCCGGTGCGTCAAGGCACGGCCGAGCTCTCGCAACTGACCCACACCATTGCGTATCGGATCGGCCGGTATCTGGAACGCCAAGGGTTGTTGGTCAGGGATGCCGAGCAGAGCTATCTAGCACTGGACGAGCCTGGCGAAGACCCGATGAATCAGCGACAAGCTGCAGCAATAACGTGGGGCGTCATCACCGTCAGGTAAGATGTTGACTTCTAGCTCGAACTCTTCATAGTCGTCAACCATCGCATCTGGAAAAGCTTTGCGTATTGCAGCTATCTGCCTTGCAGCCAAAGCCTCAGGTGCATCATGACCACGCGTTGCAAACATTCCGGCGAGTACAAGTTCTGTCTCGCTGAGGATCTCCTCCGACCAACGCACCCGAAAAAGTTCAGCCTCTGCCAAAGAGAGAATGGTATTCCTGCCGAGAACACTAACAAGCGAACAAGCATCTACCAGCGCCGTGAATCGATTGGCGAACACTCGTCAAATAAACTCCGAGTCCGCAGCGGCCAGTTCAGAAAGCGCGTCTGCGCGTTCGGCGGCCATCTTTTGCTTGTAAGCAAAAACGTCATGAACGCGTATACGTCGGTGTCGCCCAACCTTGTGGTGTTCCATAACACCCTCTTCGAGTAACTTGATCAGGTACGGTCTGGACACGTTCAGAATATCTGCCGCTTGCTGCGTCGTCAGCTGTTGATGAACCGGCACCAATGTCACTGCATCACCAGACCCCACCAAGCGAAGCAACTCCAGCAGAAGTTCAGACAAAGAGCGATGCAACGCTATGGTTGTCGGCTTGTCATCCACGACAATCTGGAGGTTCACCTCGTCGGTGCCCTCGCTCATTTGCGAAGCCAGAATTTGACGTAGCTGGTTAGCGCTCCCCTGCTCGTCTTCATCTGGAAGCCGCTGGCCAAGCATTTCACTGTGCGTGGATGAGATGGTCATAGTGTTGTCCCCAGTAACCTGTAATACTATTCGTATATTGAGCCAAACGCAATATTCGAAACGATACACTGATATCGAAGTAGACCAGCTTTGGCTTAAACAAATAGGCAGGGATTGAGACTTACTCACAATTGCACAATGCGATCGTCGCACCGTTGCAGCTGAATTTAGCCTTACACGTTGTGCGGTTCTATCGGAAAACAATTGATTTAAAACTTGTAACTGATTGATAAATATATATTTATAATATAGACAACAAGTTACTGTGTCTAGCCGTTAAAGAAATCAGTCATTTCGTGGTAACGCTGTGATGTGCATTTTTGAGGAAGGGCAATGATCTGATACGTGGGTGGAAAAGAAGCCCGCTCTCACCCACCATGCTGCGCCAATCTGAACGCGTACTCCTCCCTCTTTCGCCTACCCTGCGACGTAAAATCATTAACTAAAGTCTCCAACAGCTCAAGATTCACAGGACATATTCGAACCTGCCCTATCCTCTTCACATAGAGCGAATCCATCACCTCTATGCGAGTTTCGCGTGCGCCCGGATGGAAGGTTGAATACAGGATGGTGCTACGAGGCTGATCACGATGACTCAAGGCATATACGACCAACTGATACAGCATATGTCGTGGCAGATCCTTTTCCCAGATATCTCGATACTTTGCATCGAGAATTGAGCATATTTTGCTTCCCCGCTTGATGACGAAATCGGGGCGAGGCGTTGGCGAATTGCGCGGTGGGCTGAAATTCGGGTTGTACCGCATCACCCCTTCAGACTGTGTTTGTCGAGGACGTTGTATCCGGGTAAGTTTTCTCGAAGGAACCGAGACAGGATTGCTTGAAAGAATGCATTCATGTCGAACATGAAGCCCGGAAGTCGATTGGTGATGGACTCACCTTCAAGGGCAACTCCTTGCGACTCAACCAGCAACCGTATGATTGACATGGCAGACTGATAGCTTTTGGTCAACCGGGTCAACTGTCGATCTACCTGATTCATTACAGTGGAGTTCAGGCTCACGTGAGACACCTGCTCTTCGATCAGGCCGGCAAGCCGTCTGGACTCTCGACGAAGTTCGACGTTGCTCGCTAACGATGATGCCAGCACCAGACCGGCAACCAGCACACCGTTCAGCAGGGCATCTTCGGTGCGCGGATAGTGCCTACAGACGAGTGTTGCGGTGGCCGTACCGCCATGGCGAGCCAATTGCTGAATATCTATTGGGCCACGAGGCGATCCCAATGTTTCATTTCGTGCGATGTAAGAGCGTTGCAGTCCACGAGACAGAAGCTCCTGCACTTCAGTATTCAACTTAGCGACCAGTAGATCCTCAAAGCTACAAGGCTCGCTGAAATGGGTGGTATCGGAAATCAGGTTCAGGCGTAGAAAACCATAGGCGTTGCGCAGTAACCCCAACATCGACGAACCGCGCAACTTCGGCAGCACAGTGACATGTCATCAAACGGCGCGGCATCTGGCACATCGACAAGCAGATCAACGGAAAGCGCGTTTGCCAAAGCACTGGGACAAATCAACTCGAAGAAGCAGAACGGTTCCTTGCACGATTAACGTAATAAACGAGACAGGCATCCGTCTATGGTGTTCGGCCAACGTGTTCGGCGACAATTAACTTGTCCGGACAAGATAGTTGACGCCGAACAGCCAACGAGAACATTTGAACAGGCCGCAGCCAAGTTCGTACTTGAGAATCAACACAAGCGCAGTTTGCACAGCGATATAGGGCGATTGAAGTTATTGATGCCATGGATTGGCAGCATCACTATTGACGAGATACACACCGGTACGCTGCAACCCTGGATAGATCATCGACGAAATGAAGGTGCGGCAATAGGCACAATCAATCATGGCCTTAAAGTTGTCTGGCGAATACTGATTCTAGCGAGCACAGAATGGGTTGATGAGTACGGCATGACGTGGTTGCTATCAGCGCCGCGAATCAAATTGCTCAGCGATACCAACAAGCGAAAACCGTATCCGCTTAGTTGGCATGAACAAGCAATTCTTTTTGATGTATTACCGACCATCTCTCCAGCATGGCATTGTTCGCAGTAAACACGGGATGTAGAGACGGTGAAATCTATAACTTACGATGGGACTGGAAAATAGATGTTCCACAACTCAACACTGCCGTATTCATTATTCTCGGCGAGCAAGTAAAGAACGGTGACGATCGGCTTGTTGTGTTGAACAGGATCGCTTTTAATGTGACAAACAGATAGGTAAACATGACATTCATGTATTCACCTTCAAAGGCAAACCCATCACCCGAATGATGAATACTGCGTGGCTGCTACGTATTCCGGCCAAGCTGATCACCTAATCCGGCCCAAGGTGATCACCACCGCTGCGGGAGTCAGCTTTGAAGACAGGCAAGATTTACTTGGCCACCGATCTGGCCGAATCACTACGCACTATTCAGCCGCAGAACTTTCACGACTTCTGGAAGCAGCAAACAGAGTGTGCAATCAGACTGATGGAGGTACACTACCCGAAATTGTCGTATTGCGCCGATTGAGTGTGAGCTGATCTAATTTGACGAGCCCTGACGCTGTAATACCAATTCCGGCATTGCACTTTGCCAGGATTCAAATTCGCAAAACCGCCTAACCATCCAGCATTTGATCACCTGAAAACAGGTTGCCAAGAATAGCTTGTGTGCGCCTACCTATTCGCCCAACCTTGTTCCGTTAACACATTTACCGCAAGACCAATTTGACGGCTACTGAACTGCAACTTTCGCTCATTCCAGGCGTGGACTCGATCAACTATATCAGGCACCGAATCAACAGAATTATGATTCATCACCCAGTGCACGGTAGCCAGTAATTCCAGTCCGAACGAAGACTCAAACCCTTCTACCAGACTTGTCACTCTGTCGGATCGCTGCCTTGTCTCGGAATGTGCGTTCAGGAATGCGGTAGCATCGTCAACCGCACCAGGAACAAGCTGAAGCTGATCGTCAGGCTCATCGCCACCATCTGCATACCCTGCCACCATATGCCCCTCAATGGCATTCAACACGTGCCGCAAATTCTCAGCATAGGGCCCATACGCGGCTTTATTGTAATTGAGCCGGAGCGGCTCGCCGGCCTCTTGCATGAAATACATCAGCTTATGAACCTCAATCAACGTTACAAACGGATCTAGCAATCCGGAAAGATAACGATGCATCAATTCCACCAGCGCTGCTCTACCGGGCGTCATCTTTGGCACTTCCCGATTTTTCACAATGTTCTCAATGGCTGGCATACCGCCAGTTTCGAGAACAATGAAACGAACATCGTTCATGCAGGCCAGCGTGTGTTCGATACGCTCCCTTACGTCTACCCAGTCAAGCCCACCTAAGCCACTGCCCAGTGGAGGAATCGCAATCGAGCTTATTTTCCGCTGCCGGATTTCATCAGCCAAAGCCGTTAATCCTGATTCGATATCCTCTAGGCGGCTCTTATCTCGCCAATGACGCTTGGGGGGAAAATTGATGATATAGCGTGGATTGGTCAGGCCGCCCAAATCATGGACAAACATCTACCCGGGCTTTACCTCATCAGACTTGCATGCCGCAGCATAAGCCTTGAAATTTTCCGGGTAAGCCTTCTTAAACTGTAACGCGATTCCACGCCCCATCACTCCAACACAGTTGACAGTGTTTACAATCGCCTCGGCATCTTCTGTAAGTATATTCCCGGTTTTAAACTCGATCATCGTCCAGTCCTCGATCATCGTCCAGTCCTCAATCAGTAATACCAGCCTGTCTTTACTTCTAGACATGGCCTGTGTGAACTTGCTGCCAACGCATTTTCTGCTTGACGATAAGTCGCCTGTCCAAAGACCCCAACTCGTTCAACCAAGCCCCAGGGAAAGCTGTTTTCAGGCAAAAATTCAGCCTGCTTACCTTCCTTGATGGACTTTGAAATTCCTGCACCACTCTACCGGTTCGTAGCTACAGCATTCCAGTTAATTTCATGCAAAAGGGCTAGATCATCTCTGTCCTCAAAGTATACTGATCCAGCGTTCGAGAGGGTAAACGCCCAACGTCGGGAGTTCGCCTGCGCCCAGGCTACAGAGGCATTCAGGTCACACTCCAGGTGAATGATGGGTTCTTGACCACCACGATAGGTCAATTGCGGATCATTCCCTCGATAAATCAGATAGAGCATTATCGAGCGTGGGCAGAAGTAGAAAGGAACACATTCCCCGACATGCAAATTGGCGTAACTTTGCAACGTCAACTGATTGAAACGCCGTGTCTTGATATCGCTCATCCCGATAGTCGCACCATTCTTGGCATAATTTTTCATCGTCGCATCAGCCCGTTACTTTCATGAATCGATGGCAATCGATCAACATGTACGATGTGGTAAATCTTTGGTTGAGCTGGGACGTTCACTTTGCAAATTCGATGACGGAGTAACTATCAATGACTTAACTCTAGACTCGATGCGGCCTACGTGCAATGAACTGGACTGCAGAACATCACAAGGATTTCGGACGTCGTTATCTAGATTCCACATTTGGCGCTCAGCGAACGCCGTACGTTGGCCAGCAAACTATGCGCGTATAAAAACCACGTTGAGAGAGCAAAGTGGAATGTACTAGAGGTAAACAGCGCAAGGATTGCAGCGATCCTAAGATCCACAGCGAGGTGGTCGGAGAACGATTACTAGTGAAGTTAACAATCCGGCTGCGCAGTCTACGTGCCAGCTGGCTCCCGTAAAGCTACATCTGGGAAAACGATCGGCTGAAGGTAACTCATTGATCTAAATGGTGGCCAGGGGCGGCCGGCTTCGGACAGAATCGAGCCGGCCGGCGTTCCGGGGCCGACACGGGGATTTTCAGTCCTTTATACGTTTTTCAGCGCTCGTGAGTTCAATGACTTACTAGTCACAATACAGGGGCGGTGCACCATAGAGCCTAGCGGTGCAGCACTGATCCACGCAAAAATCACGCAAGACACGTGGATGAATTAAGGTGATCAGCATGCATTGATTTCTTCTTGAAGCATCTGAAGCACCGCTAGAATCTCTTCGAAATCTAGCACTTCACCGAAAATCATGTTTTCCATCGCGCGATAATCGGATCTGACTGATGATAAAACATGACCCTTGGGTATCAGTACTGTTGTACCTGGGATCGCTAAGTCATACCTAGCCCAACCCCGAGGATAAAATCGCTGTTTAAACGCTACTACATCTGCCAGCAATTCTGTCTCATCCAGTGCTCTTTCCTTGATCGATGAGCGTGCCATTTTGGCAAGATCGTAATAATGACGTGAATAACGAGGCGGCTGTGCGTTTCCCTCCGGACGGTGCGCTTCGTGATGCAGAATCGTGGTCTTCTCCCAAAAAGTGCGTTCCGCCTTGATAACTTTGACCGGAGCTTCCCGTTGCTCAAACACTTCGGGGAAGGCCTCGGCTGCATAGCAACTGATACTACGGACTTCGCAAGGCTGCAATGATGCGAGGGGACCGATTTCCAGACGCACTTAAGGTCTGAGGTAATGATCGGAAAAAGCCGCTGGGTAGCTGATATTAATTACGTGTGGATCATCTTCTATTCGACATTCACAAACGCCTGTGAGTGCTGCATCGGTCATTTGCAACAGTTTCCCACCTATAAATCTTCGTGCATGCTCGTTGATCGTGGCATTTAACTGAGACTGTTTGTTTTTAGAGCGTGTAGCCAATGGGTCATCACCACCGAGAACGCGCCAGTCCAGGACCAAGTCAATATCCTCCGAGAAACGTTCAATCAAGTTATAAACCTTCGATAAACTTGTGCCACCCTTGAATATCAGTAGTCTGGCCAGATCCTGCTCATGGAACAACCGGAAGAGTACCCAGGTGACCCAAAAGTCTTTCTCGACAACAGCTGGCGTTGTACCCTTCTTCGTCGCTGTTTCCGCAAACAACTCACTACGTTCCTGGGCAGATAGATGTGCGACCTTGTCCATCAGTTTGCCTGCTTGGCAATCCGTTTGATGATTTCGTAGATCCAGCCTGTTACCGAGCGTGTGTCCTTTAGTATTCGATCATAGGTATCGGGTTCGAACTGCTGGCGAATTCGGTCAATCACCTTCTCGTCCACATGCTCCTGACCCAACGCTTTCAGAGCTTGCACCAACACGCCACTTTCTTTGTATTTAAAGCCCACATCTTTCAAAGCGGATTTCTTGAACTCCAGATCGTGTTTCCCGATTTCATACTTCCGACCCGGGCCGTCAGAGAGGTAAATCCAGCGCCCCGGAACCTGAGTTGAGAGACCCAGCAGATTCAGAGCCGCATCGCCAGTGGGCTGAATGCGCCAGTTAAATTTGCGGGCCAATGCGTGAGCCACCTGATCGAGATCTGGGCTCATCTGACGATCCAGTAGTTGGCTAAAGCGAGGATAGTCGTAGACACCTTGACAGACACGACGAATTTTTCCAGTCTTAGTTAAGTTGGACAGTGCCTGATGGATATTAGCTTCGCCAAATTCGGCTACAAAATCGATCTTGGTGAACGCCCAACCCCTACCACGGCCATAAATCCTTGAAATTACTTTATTTTCAATACTTTGCGACATTTTTTATGCAAAATATTTTTAGAAAAACTGTATTGTTTCTCTTAAAATAAGTTTAACAGATCTATTGAACTTTGTTTAGCAGCTCATCGATGCGTGACGCTCTACAGGTTAAACTGACTAGTCGGCATCACCTGCAGTTTCAAAGGAGAAAATACCCTCAAGCGGTTTGAGCCACATCGCTTGACCGCTCTGGTTCTCGAAGATCTGCAACGCTATCTCAAGTAAGCAATCAGTGATATCCACCAGCGGATCGGACATGAAATTAACCCGAAGCGGGTTAAACGGGCGTTAGATGTGTTGATCGAACAGGATGCGATGCGCTTTTAAGGAAATAATCAATGGCCGCGATATTGGGCAGCCATATAACCAGGCTATCGGACAAATTGTGCCTTATCGGCAATAGCTGGGGATAGAGATTGGGCGATGTTTCAACGAAATTTAAACAAAACAGAGACTTCTATCTACCGCTGGTAGCAAAGAATGGGTGATAGGTTTATGAAAATTGTGTTGCCGACAAGGAAGGCGGTAGACCATGAGTATGCTCAAGGTACAAATTTGAACAGATTTGTGCAGCCAGTGGCTTGCTCCGTCCGGCTGGGATTTCACGGACAATCCTAACGATGTCAAAGAGCTTAACATCATGACCAATCGACCCAATGGTGTATCCGATGCCTTCACTCTCGCCAAACCTGCCCAGCTAGCTCCTCGACCTATTATGGTCGGTATCATGCTACCGAATCGGTGCGCAACGACACCTGTATGAGCACATATGTCTAGCGGTCTCAGCTATGGATAAGATCCATCTAAGTGAACGGGACATCTGCACCAAATTTATCACTCCCGCAATTCTGCAAGCCGGCTGGCAACAGAATCACTTCCGGGAAGAGGTCAGCCTCACAGCCGGGCGTATCATGGTACGTGGCAAGCTCGCAGCAAGAATTCAAAATCCTGAAACCAAAGGCGGGCCAAAACGCGCTGACTTCGTGCCGCCCGCCCGCCCCAACGTCCCGATCGCAATTGTCGAAGCCAAGCAGGAACGTTTCTCAATCGCCCACGGTATGCTTGAGAATCAACACAAGCGCGGTTTGCACAGCGATATAGGGCGACTAAAGTTATTGATGCCATGGATTGGCAGCATCACCATTGACAAGATGCGCACTGGTACGCTGCAACCCTGGATAGACCATCGACGAAATGAAGGTGCGGCATTAGGCACAATCAACCACGGCCTTAAAGTTGTCAGGCGTATTCTCAATCTGGCAAGCACGGAATGGGTTGATGAGTACGGCATGACGTGGTTGGTATCAGCACCTCGAATCAAATTGCTCAGCGATACCAACAAGCGAAAACCTTATCCGCTTAGTTGGCATGAACAAGCAATTCTTTTTAATGCATTACCGACTCATCTTTCCAGCATGGCGTTATTTGCAGTAAACACTGGATGTAGAGACGGAGAAATCTGCAACTTGCGATGGGACTGGAAAATAGATATTCCACAACTCAATACCTCCGTATTCATCATTCCTGGTGAACAAGTTAAGAACGGTGACGATCGGCTTGTTGTGTTGAACAGCATCACTTTGAATGTCATAAACGAACAGAAAGGCCAACACGCCACTCATATATTCACCTTCAATGGCAAACCCATCACTTGAATGTTGAACACTGCGTGGCTGCGCTCTAGAAAATCAGTGGGCCTGTCGCAAGTGCGAGTTCACGACCTGAAACAATACTTTTGGCCGACGACTCCGATCAGCAGGCGTGAGCTTTGAAGATCGGCAAGATCTACTCGGACATCGTTCAGCTCGTATAACAGCTCACTGTTCGGCAGCAGAATTATCCAGACTGCTAGAGGCAGCGAATTGTGTATGCACGAGCGAAGGCGAAAACACACAACCGGAGATTGTTGTCCTGCGTAGGCTGAGCGTCAGTTGACTTGAGTTGCCGCACTTCTGGCAAACAGTTTCTACCGGCGCACGTAATCAACTCGGCGACATTTCACCCCTTGCAAAACCCTCAGAAGTAGGCTGACTTCAATTACCTTATCTGAGATACCCAAGCGGCGTACTTAAGCGCTTCCAGAATATCTTCACGTTCAAGATAGGGAAAATCCTGCAGGACGTTCTCGATAGTGCGTCCTGCACCAATATGACCTACGATCATTCCGACTGTCACACGCATCTGTCGAATACAGGCCCTACCTTCCATGACTTGAGGGTCACGAGTAATCCTTCCAAACTGCTTTGAAGTCGCTGCCTGATGGTCGGTGTTCATAGAACATTGGTGCTGGAGTATTCATCAGCCGAATGCCTAAGGAGCCAGCTTACGCAAATCCACGCAAGCAAATTCAAAGAAACTACTCAGGGAAGGGCAACTTGCTGATGCTTATGGTAGCCAGGGACAGAATCGAACGGGCCCGCCCAGGGTGCCGACACGGGGATTTTCAGTCCTCGTGACGCCTTTTCAGCCAAGCAGTTTCAACAACTTAGCGGGCTCATTACCCGACTATTGCACTACTGTGCCCAACCGAGCACCACTGATCCACGCAAAATTCACGCAGGGAGTATAAGAAAAATAAACCGCCTATTACCCCGAGCCGCCACACAAAAAATGCCGACAATCACGATACGTTAACAGTGAGACGGCTACCCATTTGCCGCAACCTACTGGTTGACGCACCGGCTGCGACCCGTCAGCCCACTCCATCACACATCTGGCACCTGATCAATATCCACCGCGCAGCCATTGCCCTACCCGCCTCGCACCAGTGCAGTACCCATCAACCATCCGTGGCTTGTCAGGTTGGTTCTTGGCCTTGGCACCAATGCTGCCAGTTTGGCCATAAAGACTGCGCGTCCCGATCCAATGGCGGAAGGCCGCCCCGCTCAAATACCACATGCGTCGTCCCATCGCGATACGCCGTCTTCAGGCGGAAGGCCGCCCCCATGCAACGAGAATCCTTGCGATCCTACCAAGCTGATCGTTGCCATATTCATCCTCTCCCCAGGCTTCGAATCGTTTGTAACGTCAGCACTTTGCGCACTGCCTGCGGGCCCACTGCTATCCGATACATGATCGAGTGGCCGAAGCAGTTGTTGCATCGTATTGCCCTCTTCATCGTCCAACGCTAATGTCAGATGATCGCTGCAGCTCGTCTGAAGGCCTGCCAACCCTGGCGCTCGAGATACCGGACAACACGTTCACTGATCGAGGCTACCAACGCGTTGAGCTCCTTGCTCGTGGGGGCGTTGACCCGATAAAACTCAGCTGACCATTACTCTTGGGCGAAAAGACACCATCAATAAACAACAATAGATGATTAGTAGAAATTAGGCGATACGCCGCCATTACCCGATAAATCAAAGACCTCTATCCCCCAAAGCCGATCTTACCTGAATTGCACCGTTTCGAAAATACTCTGAAGTAAGCTAAGAAGTGGTTGCACGAACCACTTCTTCATAGCATACTTCAGAGTAATGAACATCAAAAATCTACTGATTGAGGCAGAGGGGAAAACGCTAGAGTTCAAACGTGATCTTTCCTCTCCAGCGGGATTGCTCCGCACTGCCATAGCTTTCGCAAATACCGCAGGCGGAACTATTATTATTGGTGTAGAAGACGGCACCAAACATATTCGGGGAGTGAAAGACGTCCTGTCACATGAGGAGCGCCTGGCGAGCCTGATCAGCGATTCCATAGAACCTAAGATTCTGCCTGATATTGAAATATTGACCCATCGTAGTGCCCAACTTCTGGTAGTTAATATTTATCCTAGTCCCACTAGGCCGCACTTTCTGAAGAGTAGAGGTCTTGATGTGGGAACCTACGTACGGCTCGGTTCTTCAAACCGGAAAGCTGACGCCAATCTGATCGAGGAGATGAAGCGCTTTTCTCGAGGACAGGCCTTTGATGAAAATCCAATGCCACATCTCAACTCTGAAGCAATAGACTTCAGAGTAGCTTCAGAGTCATTTTCCGATGTTCGAAAACTGAAACGTAGCGACCTGAAAACGCTAAGGCTAATGACAGATTATCAAGGCACGCCAGTCCCTACCGTTGGTGGAATTGTATTATTCGGCAACGAGCGGCTAACTCACTTTCCCG
>Ga0209828_1001218_pt1 | contig 23663 bp, 11 predicted proteins | sample MaitaG_FD_187429 | JGI IMG/M metagenome (GOLD analysis project Ga0209828, IMG submission 187429) | Marine algal microbial communities from Maine, USA - Maine_Asex2 metaG (SPAdes) (version 2) | ecosystem: Host-associated > Algae > Red algae > Unclassified | place: Maine, USA | collected 2015-01-05
CAAAGCAACTTCATTCGCTCCCTTTTCTGCTGCTTCCGCTTTACTATATCCTGATTTTACAAATCGATTGATATTTTCAATAACTACAATCCCGTTATCCACTAATAGTCCTAGGGCTAAAACTAGTGAAGCGATTGATATCTGTTGCAAGCCAAAGCCGGCACCATTCAATACTGCTAATGACAGAATGATACAAATAGGTACAAGCGTTATAATGATAAGTGCCGAACGCCAACCAAGAAATAACATAATCACAAGACCAACAAATAGAATACCCTGCAATAGACTCTTAAAAAATTCATCAATTTTTGTTTTGACTCCAGAGACTTGTTCAAAAGCAATTGACAAATGTACATTCGGAGGTAAATCTTTCATAAAGTCATCTGCAATTTGATTTACTTCTTTATCAATATCAAAGATGTTAAATCCAGCACTTAACTTTAGCCCAACATAGATACATCTTTCTTTATTTATTTCTGCCTTCCATCGGACATCTTCATGTGTCTTTTTGATTTCTGCGATATCTCGTAAATAGACAACTCTTCCATTTCCTGCAGAGATTATTGTATTACGAATAGATTCTATATCCTTAATCGAACCTGTACTTTGAACTGAAAAAGTCTTTGCACCTACACTGACCTCACCACCAGGTAAGTTTACATTATTTTGTTGCAATATGCCTGCGACTTGGGAAAGACTAATATTCTGGGCAGCCATTCTTTGAAAGTCTAAGGAAATTCTTACTTCGAGATCTGGCATAGCCTCAATAATCACATCATTTAATCCATAGACTTGTTCCATCTGATCTTCAAGCCTGGTCGCAATACTGTACAAATCAGCATAATTAGCAACATCAGAACTCAGTGCAAATAATTTATAATTAACACGATCCGCAGGTTTGATTTGCTCTGTTCTAAATAGGACAATCCCTTCTGGAAGCTCAGATCTAACTGAATTAAGTTGCCTTACGATTTGATTATATTTATCATCAGAATCAACGTCAAATTCAGCTTCAACAGTTATGATTGCGACTCCCTCACCAATATCGCTAGCAATAATTCTAATATCATTTAATTCATTTAACACCTCTTCAACTGGATCTACAATTAGGGTCTCCATATCTTCAGGAGTCGTGCCCGGATACACGACGGTACTTACATAAAAAGGAAAGTTCACCTGCGGATCTTCAGACCTTGGCATACTCATAAAAGATCGAACACTGAGCACTATGCCAATCAATAAGAGGATAATGACAAACTGAGCGTTTCTTAAAGCTAATCTGGTGAAATTCATAATAACTAATTAGCTTTTATTTTAATCTTGTCTAAGTCTTTTAAATATGGTGCACCCTTTGTGATCACACGACTAAGATCGGGTAGTCCTTCTCTATAGACAGCTACATAATTTGAAGTTATTTTAAATGGTTTTACAGATATTAAATGAGCGACTGTATCAGATTCATTGGGGGTGAATATTTTCAGATAATCACTTTCGCCTTCTACGATAGCATCAATCGGAATTTTATAATATGACTTCAACTGTTTTGGGAAAACACTCACTCTTCCGACATACCCATTTCGCATTCTTTTTTTGCCAGGATTCACTGCAATATCGACTTGAAAGGTTCCTGTCATGGGATCTGCAGATTCTGAAATTTGGGTAATTTTCCCTTCGATAATTTCATTAGGGAAGGCGTCAAATTCAATTTCAGCTTTATTACCATAATGGATTCTGGAGATATCCTTATCGGAGAATGTTGCTTTGACTATCGCCTTACCTTTGTTTGATGATAGGATAAATATTGGTCTACCAGGAGACGTTAACTCTCCCGGTTCAGCAAGCCTTTGAATAAGTCTTCCAGATTCAGGAGCACTAATTCTAGCATACTTCTGATTAAACTCTGCAATATCTACATCTGATCGACTGACCTCGACGAGTGTAGTGAGGTCGTCTACATTTTCTAAGGTGGCAACTGAATCCTGATACATAAATTGTATCCGTTTCAAATCACGCTCAGCTTTTGTCAAAGCTCTTTTTGCCTTAAATACTTGAGCGTCTATTTCGGTGGTGCGGAGTACGGCTAACAAATCACCTTTCTTCACATACTTTCCTTCGTCAGCATAAACATCCATAATGACTCCACCAATTTTAAAGGCTAATTTTATGTCTCTATCTGAAGCGACTGTACCAATACTAAATAATGGAATGGCCTCATTAGATAATTCAACTTTTTTGGTATTGACTAATGTATAATTCAATCGTTCTGTAGACGACGCCACTTCTTCTATTTGTTCTTTACACCCGGATATACTGGCAATACAAAGGCTGATGTTGATGAAGATTATAAATATTTTTGACATACCGATTTGCATATTAAAATTCTGAAGTAAATGATCTTTTAGAAATTGCCCTATCAAGTTCTGCACGTTTAATTAAATAGTCGTATTGAGTCAATAATTGATTTAATTCGCTTGAGGTGATTCTATTTTGAGCTTGTATCAATTCTATCTGAATCGCTTTATCATTTTCGTATCTCCTTTTAGTTGCCTGATAGCTTTTATTAGCAAACTGTACAGCGGATTTTTCAGATAACATTTGACTATTTAATGTCTTTAATTGATAATAATGTTGTAAGATTTCTATCTCCACCTTTTGTTGGAGCTGACTTTTATTATTTACTAATATTTCCTGATCAATTTGAATTTCTTCTATTCTTTTATTTCGCAAGCCTCCATCAAAAATATTCATATTAAATCCCAAACCTACAGTAAATAAAGGTCCATATCGTTGGAAATCAAATTCTTCTACCTGCATGCCAACTCCAGCATTTATACCAAGTGTCGGTATTTTCTCTTTATTAATTCTTTCTTTATTTAGTTCATTGACTGATTGAGCGACTTCTATTTTTTTAAATTCCGTTCTGGATAAAAACGCTTGTTCATTTAACATAGAAAGGCTCTCTAATTCCAATTGCAAATTTTCCAATAAGGAATTATCGATATCTATTTCAGTATCCATTTCTCTATTCAATAATAGGTTAAACAATGCTTTTACAGTGACTTGTTGTTCGACTATAGCACTTCTTTGCGACTCTATATTTTCTATTTGAAATTCTACATCGTATAAAATATCTGGAGTCGCTTTATCATATTTTATTAATTTTCGATTAAAATCATTTACATCTAATAATAACTCCTTCGCCTCATTCAAAACTTTTTCAGCATGAATACTTTTATGATAATTATAATATGCAGTCTTTATTTGTAAAATCAAATCTTCTTCTACGATTTCAATATCAAGACTATTTAATTTTATTAATTCTTCTTGTATCAGTTGATTATATTTTATACTGCTATTCAGGAGAGGCTTTGAAATATTGAATTGCGCATCTAAAAAATTATTAGGTGTTAATTGTGTTTCAATATTTTCTAAATTTGTTGGAAATTGATTTGTGTTTGTCAATTGATTTAGTGTAGCGTATGTAGGATTGAACAAGTCTCCAACAGGAAAACCAATATTACGACCTCCGCGTGCCAATAAGTATGTGGCATTAATATCTGCTCGAATCCCCTTTAGTTTTTTTGCCTGCTCAATTCTCGATTCTTGCTTAAGGACAGATAATCGTTTTGATTTTAATCCTAGATTTCTATTTATAGCTTCCTGAATATATGTATCTAGAATAGAAGATTGTCCAATTCCTAAACTAGCAAAACATAACAGATAAAATAGTGTAATGCTCTTTCTCATTATATGCGATTTAGAAGTTCATCAAATTGTTGGAATGCTATCTCTAATAGTTCAGCGTGCTCAATTCCCTCAATCATTTTCATTCTATCCATAATATATAGAGAGACCATTCCATGCACAGCTGACCAAATCATAAAAGCTCCAATATTGACATCTTTAATGCGAATACTATTCTCTTCGATACATTGAGCAATCACAATTTTAAGTAGCTCATAATTTTTTGCACCGACTTTCCACTTGGGATCAATGACCTCCGCGACATTCATTGGTTCTCTCATGATAAACATCAGTTCGTAATCTTCTTTATGCTTAATCCCAAACTCTATATATGCTTCTCCCATTTTACGTAAGCACTTTTTACCTTTCAACTTTGTCGTTCGATAGAAATCGAATTCTTCATAAAATTTTTGAAAAGCACGCCCTTGTAAGGCAAAAAATATCTCTTCTTTATTTTTATAATAATTATAAATGGTGGCGGGATTATAATCTATTAAACCTGCTATTTTTCTCAGTGTCGTCTCCTCATATCCATTTTTATAAAACAGAGTCCCTGCTGCATCTAAAATGGTTTTTTTCATTTCTTCTATTTGGCGTAAGCGCCTGACTGAAACGGACATAAGCCTAATTTTTTAACTAACGTTTAAATAATAAACAATGTTTAATTATACAACATTTAAAGTACATAAACCTCCTTTTTTCTCTAATTTGAGTAATAAATTTTGAATAAAATGGATTTTCTATCCAATTGTGTAATTAGTTAGATAGAATGCCTATATCATCAGTTAAATCGTTTGTATTCCAAAGGTACTTTGGAGTAAACTGTTAATTGATGAGTATACTTTTTTAAGGTCAGGTAGAAAAACGCAGTCATATCTCCGAGAGTCTCGCGACTCATCAGGAGTCGTCCGACCATCTAGATAGCGAGCCTACGTACAAAGGCAGGTATTTTAAACGATGAGCTTCATAAAATAGACAGCATATTAAGGGTCAATTTTAAGTGTATTTGTTATAGCTAATAACAATTCCATCCCAACGATATGATTGAGCTACCCAAATGCTAAAGAATCAAGGACAGAAACTTACTTGCACCTATTTGTTAACTGAGTTTTGTACCACATTCTGGACAAAACTGATATCCTGATTCTAATCGACATTCACAATTGGAGCACTTTAAAGTATTTTGCTGCCCTGATTGTAAATCAGTAGAATACTGAACTTTAAAATCAGCTGGTATTTCCTCTATAAAAGTACTTTCTACGCCTAGCTCTGTAATTAAAAACAGATACTCTTTAGCCCTTGTGATAGCTACATAAAATAAGCGTCGCTCCTCCTCCATTAATATATCATATTTGACAGGCCGTATCGTTTGATAAATACGATCACCCATCCAAATATCTGGGAACCCACCATAGCCTTCTGTCAATCCGATAATAAATACCACTTTTGATTCCAGACCTTTTGATGCATGAATTGTTTTGGCATGTACTTTTAATTTTGCCTTTTTCAATGCAGCTTTATAGGGTAAAAACATTTTAGTTCTCCTATAGAGAATAAGTATTTCATCTTCGAGTATACCTCTCTTAACTAAGCTTTGAATCTTTGCGACTATATAAAATACAGTGTCTTGTAAATCTGAACCAGCATAAACCTGAATCTTTCGATTAGAGCTTGAAAATGCTTTTATAGTCTTTTTACTTTGATAATTATTATTTAAAATCACTTCATTACTTGCTCCTACTATTTGATTGTTGCTCCTATAGTTTGTAGTTAAAGAATATACTTTAGCATCTTTAAAATATTTTGTAAACTCAACAATATATTTTATATCAGAACCTCTAAAGCCATATATACTTTGCCAATCATCACCGACACAAAAAAGTTGTGCTTCAGGATTCATCATCACTTTAATAAATTGAATTTGGATTTGATTAACGTCTTGAAATTCGTCCACTAGAATATATTTATATTGCTGATGCATTTTTTGTGCTATATCTTTTTGCTCATGGAGTAAGTGAATGGTTTTGTCCATTAATTGATTAAAATCTAAATAAGATTTATCGACACAATATGTATAGTATTGTTTTATTAGAGGAAGACAACAATCGTAAAACATCCGAATGCGCTCGTGTGGTTCATTTTTTAAGTTGGTCTCTAAGCGTGAAATATCAACACGATCAGATTGACATATTTCCAATACACGAATGACCTGTCTTAGAAAGTTACGAACCTCATTATGTCTGCCTTTCATTTCTTCTTCGTAGTGAAGTGCCACGACTTCTTCATAATTCCCAGGAAGCCTTCTTTTAACAATTTTTGATAATGCACTATTAATGACATTACTATCACGCATCATAAATTCATATGTCTTGGCTAATGTCCGACCTCCTTTTTCAAAAAGATGTTCCTTTCCTTTTATTGAGGCACTGATATCACTAACATGTTCAATAAAGACATTTGCTTGGGGAATATAAAAATCAGGTCTAAATGCAACATCATCAATAACAACATTTGGTTCATATTTATATAGAATGGAATGACGATAGAACCAATCACAAATATACCGTTCCGATTTCGATCTTACCTTTTCTCCTCGTAAGCTAGAATAATATTTACCGTTTGGGAATTGCTCCAGATTGGCCTTTTGTGGTAGATGAATACGATCTACCATATAGTCCAAAATAAATCTTTTAAAATGAAGTAGATAGGATCGATCCGCGCATTGTTCGATCAATAGTTTGTGAAGTATTTCATACTGCGATTCGCCAGCAGCCAACTTTTTAAATTGAGACTCTGCTTGAGCAGCTGTATCGACAAGAAGTTTAAACTTATTATCAAATTCTTTAGCACCATAATTACGTAGTATGCTATAGCAGAGACTATGAAATGTACGAATCGTTAATTGGCTAATCCATTTATGTTTTCGTTTTTCTTCTAGGCGTCTTTTTCTTTTTTCATCAATTGTATGATGTTTTGATTCAATATAAGACTGATATTCTCCAGAAGTATCTGCTCCCATCAAAAGCCGATCAATCATTTCGTTAGCTGCGTTTTTTGTGAAAGTAATCGCCATGATTTCATATGGCTTTACTTTTTCATTTTGGATCAGCTGAATAATCTTTTCTAATATAGTCCTCGTCTTTCCAGCTCCCGCACCAGCAAGAACTAAAATCCTTGCACCCTTTTCTTTTATTGCTGCATGTTGCTCTTGACTTAAATTCTCTTTCATTTATTGGCGGAGATCTTTTTTACTAATTGTAGTTACAGGAATCAAACACCAAAATAATAAAATTAATGAGCTTAATATTAATGAGTCTTACCAAACTAGTATTACGATCTATAAGTAAGACCTGTAACAAATTGCACTCATCAAACAAGATTAAATACTAATAAACCTGTAGGGATTGACAAATATTGTCTACAGTATACAGAATACTAAAGCGCCAATAAGATTCCACAAAGATGTATAGAATCTTAATGGCACATTAGTATTTTTTTTATGACACACTACTCTATGAGTAACATTGACTTCACTAATAACTGATTTCCAAATTGTACTTCGTAGGTATACAACCCATTCTGACCCAAGTCATCTCTCTGTATTTGAATAGAGTGAGAACCTAGAGGATAAAAGTCTGTGTGCGTAAATACTCCTTGGCCCAAAGAATTTTTTAATGATATCGTTACCATACCTTCGACAGGTATCTCAAATGAAATATTGGTTAAATCGCTAAATGGATTCGGTTCATTTTGTAATAAAATAAAATCACTTTCTGAGCTAATGAAATCCAATACTAAATCACTTTCGTCAAACTCACTACCTGTATAAATTTCTGAATAGGTAATATTATTAGTTAATCGAAGTTTTTCGGAAAGCAACCCACTCTCATTCACTTTAAATTTAAATGTAAACAAGTCAGTCGTGGATACGCCGTCAGTATTAAACCAACTTAGCGTAATTTTATCATCAAAAACACCTATTTCCTTTTCGCCTAAGACCATGTTCTCATCTACAAGTTCAACAAAACTTAGACCAGGATGCTGTAAGGTAAACTTCATGCCATATACATCTTGACTTAAGTCATCATTAGTAAAAGCTATCTCAATAATCTCATTCTGAATAACTGCAAGGTCATCAATAAATAACTGGCGAGTTCCTCTTGTTTCAGATTCATCTTCGTTGAGTTTGACACTATTATTTACATCACCAAGTTTTATTGCTATAAAATCTTGATCCTGCATATCGCCATTTAAATTAGCTATTTCAATATCTTTTACAAACGGCCAAGGATTACTCTCACTAACAAAATTTTGTTTTTTATCAATAAATATCCAGCTATCAGTCGAAGGATCTTTTTGGTCTATACCTATTAAAAGTCTACGAAGTGTAATGATGTCTTGAGCGCTTACAGAATTATTATTACCTGCATCGGCTGCAATTAAAGTATATGGACTTTCAAAAGGTACTTGTCCGATAATATGGTTTTGTATTAATAATAAATCTAAAGTCGAGACACCATTTAAATGGTCATCAACATATTCTGGAGCTAATTCATAATTATAATTACTAGCTACATTCTCAAATGCATATTCTCCAGCTTCATTAACTAAAATTGATTTAGGATATTCTGGAAGTATTGTATTCAAGGTCACTAAAGCATTTTCAAAAGCTCTACCATCCTCTAATTTTACATGTCCTGAGATGTTGGCAGAAGATCCAGTCTCAGTCGGTTCACAATTTTCATTTAATAAAACGACAACACTACAATGATCACCATTATGGTCTTCATCCCACACCCACACATCTAACTCTCTAAATTCTGAACCCTGACATGCTAATATAATTGAAGATTGATCTGCAAAATCTACGTCTGTAGGATTTATTGGATCTTCCCCAGATAAGACAATACTAAATAAAAGATCTTCGGCAATTGTACAATTATCAAAACTTCCATTATCAAATTCGCCTGCCCAAATAGTCACCGAACCAGAGCGTTCAGAAACACCAGCAGATATACCACTAACACAAACTGGAGTCGGTGCTTTTTGGTCACTGAACGTAACAACTGAAGAAGAAGTCGTTTGATTCCCACATCCATCAGTCACCTGCCAATCGATTTGATATTGATCGCTTGCCTGTCCGGTCGGTATATCTACATTGACCTCACCGGATGCTGCAGTAAACTGATAGCTAGCGATTATATCCTGTGCCTGATTATAAATATTTACTTCCCAATTTAATCTATTATTACCAACTTGGTCCGATCCACAGAAGTCAAGTGCTTCAGCGAATGCAATACCGTTTTCACCACAAGGTTCTCCACCCTCTTTGGATTGATCTCCATTTAAAACCTGAACAATAATGACAGAATCCATACTCAAAATCGGTGCTGTATTATCAACAACTTTTACGACTTGGTCGAATGTATAATAACCATCTATATTAACATTATCGTATCTAAAGTATATTGGATCAGCATATGTTGGTCCAGATTGTGGACAGGATGTACAGACACCTTGTGCCCAATCTTCCACGGCAATAAACGAATCAGAATCATTATCACTAGAAGATTGATTTGATTGCCAGACACACCAGTCAATAATCGTATGTCTTCGTATTATCTTAAAGCAAGCATCGGACACAGAGATTGTATCATCTGCAAATTGATAAGCTAAACTTCCACAACTAGTGCCGCACCAGACTGGCGTTAACAAACTGGCATCAGAAGAACACTGAAATGATTCTCCCATCTCAATATTGTCTACGAAAATCTCTTGTGTCGTATCGGATTCATCACATTCTATATTTTTCCCGCTATAACTACTGCCATCAAAATGCTTCGGCCATTTTATTGTCATCGGATCAAATACAAAAGGATTATCAATTGTAATCTGTTGAATACAACTCGTCTCTCCTTCTTCTAAAATTTGGTTTTCATTTTTATCTAAATACCAAGTTCTGAAGAATTGTCCTCGACCGCACATTGAAGACACATCCTCTGGGTCAAGATATTCTAGACGACTTGATTCGACCTCACAGCCTGAATAAATAGGCTGTACGGAACTTGTACTTGCGGATTCAATATCATTACAATCAATCGTGATAGGCTGACAAAGTAGTACATCTTGTATCTTATTGTCAACAAAAACTTCAGTAACACAAATATTACTTAATCCTGATTTGTCTTTTACGCGCAAGACAACATCCTGAATCCCTATATCAGTACAACAAAATTTAACAAACTCATCAAAGAGAACGTAATCAATAACATTAGAATCAAGACTGCCATTTTTGTCGCTTTCGAAGATTTCTGTATACATTCCTTGAGTATAACATCCATTAGCTGCTTGGTAGGCTATCTCATCATCAATAAATAAAGTATCACCATTTTGCAAAATGACTGGTCCAGCATCAAAATCTTCTTTTCTTAAGATTTTAGATTCAACTTCTCCACAGGCATCTTTACTGCCTGCATCAATACTATTGACTGATACTTTTGATAGTGCTTCAGAGTGTTCAGAAGACACCAAACTTGTGGTCACACTAGATTTACAGACAGCAGTCGGGGCTATTAGATCTGCAACAATCACAGTGTATTTAATCAGCGTGATATTTCTACACGCATCACTAAATACATAGGTGACTTCATGTTCGCCGATTGGCATATCGATAGCAGTGATCTCAAGGTTATTGGTTTCAAATGATCCAATAGACTCTATAAAACCACCAGCAGTAACATACGCTTCTATTTCAATATTTGCACATAAATCTTCTACTTCAGCAGGTAAATCTAAAGGCCCATTATAACTACAAGTCCAAGGATCAATACTTACTGTAATCAATGAATCAAGCTCTATAATTTCAGGAGCTTTTGTATCATAGACTGAGATAACTTGAAGATGCTCTACTGGATTTTGGCCAACAACATTATCAGCACAAATATTCCTCACTCTCCATGTTCTCAATATTTCAAAAGACCCTTCACATATTTCCTGAATCTCATCAGAGTAACCTAGAGAGTACATACATAGTCCTCTGTCCTGTAATAATGGCAAGCCAAAGATACCTGGTAATCCTGTACTATCTGGGTGAATTATAGATGTTGGATCTATACGATGATTGACAATATCATCAAAACTTTCACCCACTAACTCACAGGCTAATGGATCTGTATAGCTAATATCTTCAGGGAATGTCAGATGTTCATTAGCAAAAGGTACTATGCGAATAATCTGAATATGATCTAGTTGATTTCCCTCATTATCACGGACAGACCATAGTCTATCAATCTGAGCTCTCACAGGATCACAAGGTTCATATTCTACGTAAGTGTCAACAAATGACATTTCAAGATCAGGCTCGCAGTTTAATAATTCTGGAATCCCAATTTTAAAATAACTCGTATCTGTAGGTTCATTGCAAAGGACAATTGTATCTGATGGCCACAAAATTTGTGGAATCGATTTTTCTTCAATAAGTACCTCTGCCCAACAACTATTACCACTGCCATTACAATCGACAACTTTCACTCGGAAAAGTTGGTCAATATCTGTCTCATCAAAATAATTGAGATGGTCATTACCATCAGGATCTTCGACTTCAATGCAAAGAAGTTCTGAACAAATTTGTTGAGTCCCTTCTAATATCTGGTCAGGAGTCAATGCTAAACTACAATCACCATTGAGCGAAACATTCAGACGGTTATTACAAGATAGTGCTGTTGAAAAATCGATCACATCTTCTATCTCAATATTTACGGCTATATCACATGATGAGCTATTGCCCGATGCATCTGTAGCTGTGACAGTAATATTGGTAATTGAAGGTGATAAACCTGCATTAATTGGTGGATCTGTAGACACAATAACATCACAATCTGCACCTAGGACACTATTGGTAATATCAGCAAATGCCGCATCACAATTCAGTGGATTAATCGTGATATTTATAATGTCTGTTGGACAATTCAACTGCGGTGCAAGAGTGTCAACGACTTGTAATATGACTTCACAATAAGATGTTTTATTGCTACATGGATCTTTAGCAGAGACCAATACTCTATGTGTGCCTAAGTCATTACAATCAAAGAAATTAGGTGCCGCAATCACTGCTATGTCATCTTTATCTGTAAAGCAGGCATCAAAATAATCATCCAATACATCTTCTGGGCTCAGTGTCAACGTCCCATCAGCGCCCAATGATATAGTGGCTTCTTCTTTACATGTTAGCACAGGTGGATTTTTATCCAAGATCTGAATAAACTGAGAAGCCTGAGACCGATTACCACATTCATCTTCGGCGTACCATATTCTTTCAACGATAGCTGCTTTGTCGCCTTTACAGACAACATCAACTATATCTTCAAACCATATACTCACATTAGCAGGATCAGAACATAAGCCATCATCGACTTGGGCAATACCAGCTGTCAGTGGCACAGGACTAAATATTGTATCACACACTTCTACAGTATCTTTCAGGACAAGAGTAGTCAACACCCATTCTCCACCTAACAACAAGGTTGTATCCGATGTACCTGTCACAAAAATAGAGTCTCTACATGTCACAAGTTCATCTAACTGGCAAGTCTGAATAAGTGTATCTGCTGGTGTTAAAATGTTAGGCCCAGTCGTATCAACGACGAAGATTTTATGATTGTGAATGCAGGTATTTCCTGATTCATCTGTAATCATCCATGTTCGTTTTAATGTGAATGTACTTGCACAGACAACATCAAACATATCTTCAGAATAATCGACTTGAATATCTTCAGCTGCTGTACAATTATCACTTAAATGCCATATTGGATTTACAATAAACGGATCTGGTATATCACAATCTGTCACCGTAATGTCCTCTGGCAGCGTCGTTAAAAATACAGGGCACTGTTCATCTCTGACAATAATATCAAATGAACATTCTTCAATCAAAATATTTGACCCATCAGGAATCACTGTTGGATCTATTCTATAAGTGATTGTCGTCGTATCTACATTAAACTCTAATCCACTCGCTTGTCCAAACATCCATATTCCAGCTGGGACAACCGTACCCGAGACTGGGTCAATTGCGCTTTGTGATAGCATAAATTGTATATCATCATCATCGACATCTTCACAATTTGAATCAACGGTCGTATCTGCAAAACTGACTATCGTAGTACAGTTCTCTGCATCATTCTGAACATTAATTTCGCTGGCTACTGGCGGACAGACGATCGCAACTGTACAATTGATGGTATGCTCTGTCACATCGTCTTCATCTGGATTACCATCACCATCAGGGTCAGGATCACTTCCATCAGTACTAATGTCTTCTATCTCATCACCACTCGGGCTAGTCGCATCTACAGTTGCAGAATTTTGAATTGTCGACACGCCACAAGTACAGGCTTCGACGGTCAATAATACTGAACCTTTATCTCCGACTTGAAGGTTATTGCCACCTGCGAAAATCTGATATGGTTGAGCTAAATATGTTGTCAAATGGATTATTTGGATCTGGTATAGGGTTATAAATAGTATCGAATGAGATTGGATATGCCAAGCCTAAGCTATTTGGGATAAAATTTATTCCTGTAGGAAGCTTAAATTGAAAAAGGATATCCTGAATATTTCCAAGTTGAGTAGATGATATACTATAGTTATAGCAAATTGTATCGCACAATTCTACTGTTGTATTTCCGACAGGGCTAATAAGGCTAGCATCAAAACCGCCTGGAATCGTTACAAAGTCGGCAGTCGATGGATTAGAGCAGATCGCTTCTTCCACAGTAGTTGGATAGTCGACACAATCCCATCCAGCTGTAAAAGCTAATTGTTGTTGTTCGCAATCAGTCACATTAGCACAAATTTCAAATTCTATAGTTGTTCCAGCTGGAAATAATCCCAATTGATAGATCCCTAATGATGTGGGTGTAATTAAAGTCGCGGCACCATCTGGATCTTGGGTCACACTTGTAATCACCATACCGCCAAATACATCATCAATATTAAGAAAAGAAAATGGGGCTGGGATATTTGTCGTATTCCGAATTTGCACTCTTGCACATCCACCTGGTTCGAATAATTCTATCACGGGAGTTATGACATTGACGTCTATAACAGGTCCTCCTGTGTAGGTCCAATTCTCACATACTTCTGCGAATTCGAGCTTATCTTGACAATAGACTTTATCATCTACATCGAATATAGTCGTGGAACACGATCGATAATTTCCAACCTCACTTTCACAATTACCTTGAATGCAAGGAAAGAACAGGTATCTATTTCCTTCATCCAACTTGAGGTTATCTAAACCAAGTGAATTCATGTAATTTTTTGCAAAAAAGCAGATGGTGTCTTCGCCAATTACATTCAGAAAAGAGCTTGGAATAACAGTATTTATTTGATCTGAATTTGGTCCAAGAAATTCTCTAGATTGAAATCTAAAGTTATCCAGACAGAATTGAAATTCTGGAGGTTTTACGAAAATGTACTTTTCTGGAATACCTGGAATTCTGATTTCACCACAGAACTCATCAAAACCTAGTCCTCCATAGTAAACTGTCTCTCTAATAAAAAATGGAGAGGCCTCACAACCTCCAAAGTTACGACCGCCGATAACAACATCTCTATCTGTCCAAGTCCCTACTTGATTCAATGTCTCTAATAAAAAATTACATCGATCCATATCTACATTATAGACAGGCTCATCACTCAGATACCACTCAGGAGAATAAATCACGGGTTGTGAACTAGGGCTGTTAAATTCTTCTTTCGGCGTAAAAAAGACACACATAAATAAACTGTCTCCATCTGCATATTCAAAACCAGCAAAATCACTACATCCTAGACTAGCCATACTCGGCGCTGAAATATCAGTGACGTAATTTGATCCGTCTGCGAATTGTGTCAATGCTCCGCATGTCAGGTAAGCCCCTGCACTCTCATCTCAAACTGTGATATTTCCTCCTAGAATAGAAAAATTTGAAGTTTGAACATCCAATTCTAGGAATGCATTTTCCCAAAGGTGTGGATTAGGTAGTGGTGAACCATCATTAACAATACCAATTAAGGTTGCTTTTAAAGTATCACCTGCTAAGAAACGCTTAGGCTTTACGCCAGGAGAATCTGCATTTGCCATTGGTCCGTCAGGTAATTGATCATTATTGGCATCTTCTTGACCATAGTTTGTTCTGCTGATATCGAGTTCTAGATGTGTCAAACCATCACATGGATCACATGGAGGACAATCAAAGACTGCTGCAAAGCCTACTTCACAGGAGACATTTGCTTGGCATGTCAGTGCACAAACTGGATCAGCTACAAAAAAATTGGTCATTGTAAATCTAGCAGAGGTAGTACATGCAGCTCCGGGTTTTTCAGCACAATCAACGTTAAAACAAATTTCAAATGTCCCAGCGACATTTCTATTAATCTGGACAACTACCTCATCATCTACGCCAAATCCTCCATCTGCATTTGTCACAATATTGGTAGCAGCTGGTACAGGATTACCTGCAGTATTGATATAGGTAAAACTTGTCAGATCAAGTCCACAATCAATCGTTAGTTGTGATTCGAAATAAGCGTCTGGATACAATGCATTATTTGCTCCGCCACTCATCCATGTTGCTCCACCTGTTGTAATCTGATAATTAATGCATGTAGAGCCACCAGTGATATACGACTCTCCTTCAAAAAATCCTCGTAACCTGGCATCAAATTCAGGAAATTCTACATTGTTATTATCCACAAAAGATCGATCACAAAAGTCTGTCCATGCGATATCTCTCACCTGAGTATCATAGATATTATTTATATCGCAAGCTCTACAATCACATCCATGGTTTAATTCCCAAGTGATTTTTAATACTTCTCCTGGGAATAAGTTAACATCGCTAAAAATAGCATCTAAGCCTTTGAAATTACCAGGAGCAGCTGAGCAGGCCTGATTTCCATCAATGTCTGTTGTATTTTCAAATGTCCCTACAATCGAAGTGCCGTCAGGAGTTATGGCTAGTAATGAACTTGATACAATAGCACCATTGAATCCATTTTGCCAAATGTCTACAGTTACATCTTTAGCTGGGCCTACTCCTTCATTAGTAAGGGTGATAGACATTATCGCATTTTCATCCGAATAGCAGGCAGGTCTAACAATACACTCTTCATTAATTCTAGCTACAAGTTCAGGTAATGAAAATTCATAAGAGACTCCTGTATTGACAATATTACTTTCTTGACAAGATGCTATCGGATTTTCTTCACATCCGTATCTCGTACCGCGGACAATTGGTGTATTATCTTGACAGTCCTCTCCTTTCCAAACTTCACAAATCAGTATCGATTCATTGAAATCTAAAAAATCATCTCCATTTGATGTGAGACCGAAAGTATTATTGAAGGTGCTAGCTCCTATTTTATAATAAATAGTATCGCCGCCTACACGAATAGGATCGCCTACCGATTCTCCATTAACCAATATACCACAGGAAACAAGTGATGGAGGATCAATTACTCAATAAATAATAGAATCAATTGTGCCTTGACCAGCATTTGTGACAGGAACTTTTATTGTATCTGGCACTCCAATAATCGCATCAAATAGATTAAGATTAGGTCTTAAGTTGCCCTCTATACCAGTAGAAATAATCGATAGATCTGCAAAAGCGACTTGAAATCCTGAAAATTCTATTGTTTCAGAAACAAACTGTGCAGACGTAAAGTAGACATTAACTGCGGGATCTTCGGTTAATTCTGCACCACATAAAGCAACTATTTCTATTGAAAAACTGAGCGTTTCTCCTGGAGCTATTACGCCTGTGGGTGTCCAAAAGACTACAGTATCTGGGTCAGCCACAGCTACGTCGGGTCCGGAAATTTGTGTTAGATTATCAAAATAAAAATTGGCAGCATTTGTAAAAGACACATAAACACTATCTTGATTCAGGGTTTCAAGACCATCATTATTAAGTGTGATCGTCAAAGTCTGTTTACCACCACAAATAGAGAAGTCCGTGCCTGTCAATGTGCTTGAAAATTCTTGTCCTATTATCGTATTTGAAAGTAATAAAACAAAAATCAGTAAAAAATAAGATTTGTAGAATAATATATTCATGAGACCCTTAATTTTTATAAAATATCTAACTACCTGAGATAATTTAATGAAGGTATCCAACAACCATGCAAATCACTAATGTCAAATTCTACAATAATTCTACAAGAACTTACAGATGGTCTACACGTAGCACAATGATTATATAGCAGATCAATCATACTGAAGTGCTTTAAATCATTTTGAGAATAAAAACACATTCATATATTCTATTTGTTAATAACATTTCATTCTCTACTTTTACACTCTAATTAATCGATGACATGGAATACAATTCAAAGAAAGTTGAATCAAATTGGAAAAAATACTGGGCAGAAAAAGGGATATATAGAGTCACCCATAAAAGTGATAAACCAAAGTACTACGTCTTAGATATGTTTCCGTACCCTTCTGGTGCAGGACTACATGTCGGCCATCCACTTGGTTATATCGCCTCTGACATATACTCACGCCATAAACGCATGCAAGGATTCAATGTCTTGCATCCTATGGGCTGGGATGCTTTTGGTCTTCCCGCTGAAGAATATGCCAAACAGATTGGTATGCATCCTGCAGATTCGTCGACACAAAACATGTCTCGTTATAAAGAGCAGATGGATAATTTGGGACTTTCATATGATTGGAATCGCGAGATCGCGACATGTGAGCCTAAATATTATAAGTGGACTCAATGGATCTTTACAGAATTATTCAAACATTATTACAATCAAGAAGAAGAGTCAGCAAAACCAATCACTGAACTCATCAGTGAATTTGAGCAACATGGCAATGCTAGAGTGAAAGCTGCTCATTCATCAAAATTAGAATTTAGCGCAGTAGAATGGAATGGATATGCAGAGGTCGAAAAGCAAGAGATATTAACTGACTATAGACTCGCTTATCGAAAAGTCGGTTTCGTCAATTGGTGTGAAGCTCTCGGCACAGTTCTCGCTAATGACCAAGTCAAAGATGGTTTATCTGAAAGAGGTGGTCATCCTGTCGAACAAAAAGCGATGACTCAGTGGTATCTTAGAATTACGGCCTATGCCGAAAGATTATTAAACGAATTAGATACAATTGAATGGTCAGATTCTCTAAAGACAATTCAAGGAAATTGGATAGGTCGATCTGAAGGGGCAAGTGTCACATTTCCAGTTGATGGTTCTGATGATTCAATAGAAGTTTTCACGACACGGCCAGATACAATCTTTGGTGCGACTTATATGGTCTTAGCTCCTGAGCATGATCTCGTGGCGAAGCTTACGACCAATGATCAGCGAGAAGCTGTCGACAAATATATTAATTATGTGAAGTCTAAGTCAGAGGTAGAGCGAATGGCAGATAAGGAGGTGACTGGGGAATTTATTGGAGCCTATGCTATAAATCCATTTACAAATACAAAAATTCCAATTTGGATAGGCGAATATGTATTGAAAGATTATGGTACTGGAGCGATCATGGCTGTCCCATCTGATGACGATCGAGATAATGCTTTCGCGACAAAATTTGGTTTGGACATTATCGATGTCGTCGACAAGAGTAAATATCCAGGCGCCAGTTTATCTGATAAATTAGGGATCATTATTAATTCTGATTTTATCAATGGGATGGAAGTGGCTGATGCGATTTCAAAAATGTGCGAAGCGATCGAAGAGCGGGGACTTGGAAAAGCGAGTATCAATTATAAACTACGAGATGCAAACTTTAGTCGGCAAAGATATTGGGGCGAACCTTTTCCTGTTGAATATGATACTGACGGCACTGTCAGTCCCATTGAATTAGAAAACCTACCTCTTGTCCTTCCACATACGGATGATCTAAGTCCAGGTGAAAATGGTAAGTCTCCCCTATCACGAGTAACTGATTGGGTGAATGTAGATGGAAAAATAAGAGAGACTGATGTGATGCCTGCAGTGGCTGGTTCATCATGGTATTTCCTTCGTTTTATGGACCCTCATAATCCAGATGCTTTCGCAAGTCAAGAATCAATTAATTATTGGCAAGATGTAGATTTATATATTGGTGGTGCAGAGCATGCAGTCGCGCATTTGATGTATGCACGGTTCTGGCATAAGTTTTTATTTGACAAAGGCTTAGTGCCAACTCCAGAACCATTTAAACGTTTGGTGAATCAAGGCATGATTCAAGGAGGCATTGAATTTTTAGGCTTGCTAAAAGAGAAGCAAGATGGTCAATCCAAATTTATGTGTGCTGGATTGATTGAGAAAAATAACATTACCGACTTTGTCAAGATTCCGATTAAAATAGAGTTGGTAGAGAATTATGGTTCTAATGATTCATACATCACGACTGCAAGTATTCAAAAATTTCTAGACTGGAGACCTGAATTTAATGATGCCATATTTGAATGTGGCAATGGTATATATCATAAAGGTACATATAGACCTCATCAAGATGGCGGAGCTGATACTCATTTGCTTACTTTTTCCGAGATTGGAAAAATGTCCAAATCGAAGTTTAATGTGATTAACCCTGATGATGTCATTGATCGATATGGCGCTGATTGTTTTAGAATGTATGAGATGTTTTTAGGTCCGATACAGCAATCGAAACCTTGGGATACGAATGGGATCGATGGAGTGTATAAATTTTTAAACAAATATTGGGGACTCATCACTGAGCAACCATTGGCAGACGGTTCACCTTCAAAGGACGAATTAAAAGTCTTGCATACTGCGATTAAAAAAGTGAATGGTGATATCCAAACATTGTCATTTAATACTGCAGTAAGTACATTTATGATCTGTGTCAATGACCTCAGAAAACTAAAGTCTACAAACAAGGAAATCATGGTGCAGTTGACCTTGTTACTCGCACCATTCGCGCCATTCATGACGGAAGAATGTTGGAAAATTTTAGGAAATGAAAATTCTATTCATCACCGGGATTATCCGACTCACGATGAAGCTTTTCTAGTAGAAGATTCTGTAGAATATCCAATTTGTATCAATGGAAAAAAACGAGGATTAGCAAGTTTCGCTACGGGATCTAAGCCTAGCGAAATAGAGGAAGAAGTTATGAAAATGGAATTTGTGCAGAATTGGACTGAAGGAAAGGAAATCCGAAAATTTATTGTTGTACCGAATCGTATGGTGAATATCGTCATTTAAAGTGATGATTCGGTGATGTGATGATTCTGATATTGGTGAGTTTTTTTATTCAGTCAAAGCTCTCCGAACTCTTGATGTTTAGGTCCAATATATTCGGCAAAAGATTTGTACTACTCTGGCATCTAATCCCCGACGCTCAATACATTCGGTTCGAGATGTTCGCTACGCTACCACATTTCCCCGACGCTCACTTTGTGCGATTCGGAGTGTAAGCTGCGCGACTATACATTTTCTTGATCTTATCGTTTGCGCAAAGTCGTCACTAGAGACTTACTGATCATAAAGCAGGTCACATTTCCACCTTCAGGTTTTGCTTCTACCCATATCTTACCGTCGTGATGTCGGACGATTGCTTTTGACAATGTCAATCCAATACCTGTACCTTTCTTATGATCGCTTGTCTTATGTTTCTTAAATAATTCAAATGCTTTCTCTGAAAATTTTGATGGAATTCCCATACCGTTATCCGCCACTTTGAATAGCCAATGATCTTTCAATTCTTCCGCACTGATATGCACTTCAAGATTGACATCATTTGACTTAAATTTTATTGAATTATCAAGCAAATGTGAGAATAACTGATACATCCGTTGTTTATCCACTTTTAAGTAGTCTGGCATTTCAGTATGTGTGACATGAGCTCCGACTTCATCAAAGAGTGGTTTCATATCGACTATTACAGCTTTTAGAAGCGAATTTATATTGCTATCAGCAACAACAATTTCAGTAGAGCTGATTTCTGAATATTTCAACAGATCGTCAATTAAACAAATCATGTCCTGTGATGCTGTTGAAATAATATCAAGATATTGCTTGCCTTTCGTATCTAGACCCCCGTAATGGTTCTTTTGAAGCAATTGAGAAAAGCTCATCACCGTTCTCAATGGAGCTTTCAAATCATGAGAAGCTATGTAAGCAAAATTCTCTAACTCCAAGTTTGATTCTATATAGTTTTGAAGTTCAAGATTCTTAGCTTGAAGATCTCTTATTTGTTTGTCTTTGTAATCATTTGATGCATTTATCTCTAAATCACTTGGGCTATTGACCGCAGGTTTTTCACTTGTATTTGCTTTGTGAACCACCAAATGAGAATTTTTAGATGTTGTCATAACACCATCATTAATAGGATCATTTATTTTTTTCGCCAATTCAGACATTTCTATATTAGTTAGAATGATAAAATGTGGGTGATTAAAAACTGGGTAAATGACGACCCTAAAATTTTAAAATGACGACCCTTTTCAAATTCTATTGAAAGTATTCAATGGAAATTAATACAAAGATAATGAGCAACTTAGCTTATAAAAACCACAAACAATTAACAAGCCACTACAATTGGATGACGGCTATTCTAATAAAATTGTAAAAGTGGTCCTACGATTTGATTGATGTTGTTCTTCTGTGCATAATGTACATACACAATCAATCTGCAATTTAGACTCTCCATAGCCTTTATATGCAAGTCTAGAGTCGGAAATACCCTTAGTACGCAAATATTCTACGGCTGATTGCGCTCTTCGATCTGATAGTTCCATATTGAATTCAGGTCTCCCTCTACAGTCTGTGTGAGAAGCAAGTAAAATTGAAATATCTGGATTGTCGGTCATCAGTATGCTTAAACTATCCAAAGATGGCTTTGCATCATCTCTGATGAACCATTTATTTAGATCGTAAAAGATATCTTGCAATACAATCTCTTTGTTATAAAAGATCTTATCTAATGCAACTTCTATGTTATACGTTTCAGAGCCAGAAAGATCTGCTTTTTTGGGAGATATGAAATCTCTAGAGCCTGATAAAAACCCTTCTTTTCCAGCGCTTATTTTATACGAAGTCGCATATTCAGCATCAATCACAATTCGACCATTACTATCTGTATTAAGCGTCTTTACTCCAGATTCAGTTTGTATTTTTACAGGCGTATTTGGTAAGGCTGTCTTACCTACAATACCAGAATTCGGGTCCTGCTCATCTGCATAATCCTTAGTCACAACTCGGATAGACAGAAAAATTGCCTTCTTTTCATCAAGATTAGACAAGTCCTCTTCTGGTTCTTCTTCTGCCGCTACATCTTCTTTCTCAGGTTCATCTAATTGATACTTTGAAAATTTATAAATATCATCACTTCCAGTCCCTGCTCTCGATGAACTAAAATAGCCAGCCAAGGTCACTGTATTTCTAGCCGACTGATTATCGCTTCTATCAATGACTAAAGAAAAGTCATCAGATCCAGAATTAATAGGCGCTTTTAAGTTTTCTGGTACGGACCACTTTCCGTCTGCACCTAAATATGTCTTGAAAATATCTAAACCTCCAAGTCCGGGTAAATAGTCTGATGAGAAATATAAGGTATCACCTTCTGATCTTGGAAACTTCTCATTTCCAATTGTATTGATACTTTCTGGCATTAAGTCGGGTTCTGACCATCCACCTTCTTCTCTCACTGAATAATACAAATCGTATTCGCCATATCCTGCAGGATTGTTACTGCTAAACACCAAGACGTTATCATCCTCTACCAAGGTCGGATGTCCGTAATTAATCTCTGGTAACATTGTAAATAATTCTCTAGCTTCTGACCAGCCTGAACCTTCTCTTATACTCCACATCAACCTACAATAGTCATCTCCGATTTCAGTATAACACCTTGTAAAGATAATTTCAGTAAAGTCTTTATTAAAGCATGCTACACCTTCGTTATGCTCTGTATTAATTATATCATCAAACAAAATAGGGTCTGCTCCATTTTTCGAACTGATATATAAATCTGAAAATTGACTACCTGTCCATTCATATATTGAATTACCAGTTGATCCGGGGCGATCTGATGAAAAGACGATATACGTGCCATCATATAGAACTGGTGCATATTCAGCAGCGGGAGAATTTAACTTTAACTGTTCTACCACAATGCTCTTATCTGCAACTTTCCACAGTTTAGCTTTTTCACAGATATCAATTTGTAATCTAGACTCTTGAAATGATCCTCCCTCTTGCTCCCAAATTTGATACGTTTTTATAGCTCTATCATACAACTCGTTCCTTTTATATGCATCAGCAAGGTTTTTGTAGACATCTGTGCCAAGATCGTATTGGATCGCCTTTTCGTACCATTTTAGGCTATTTTTATCATCATTCAACCTTTCATAACTCTTAGCCAATAAAAAAGCTAAACGGCCTTTTTGGTCTTTATCATTAACAGAATCAAATTCTTGCGTGAATAATGGAATTGCCTTAGCATATTGTCTTAAGTCATAAGCATCTTGTCCTGTTTTAATCTGATAGGAAGATACACAGGAGGCAAAGACAAGAATGGTAAATATGTAAGCGAGTGTATGACGCATGGTATGTTAATTCAAAATCAGCGTATTTGTTTTCGTAAAATAGGAAAATTCCAAACCGTCTACAATGCTAAACGAAATCTATTGTGATAATGTGTAAAATAAAACAAAAAATAGAGCCTTGTCAATGACAGGACTCTTTATATTTTTATCAGCTAGCGTTTATTTAGACACCTGTTTTCGCCAATGGGACACCCTTGAACTAATGCACTTATAATCAGGTATAATGTCGTTTAATTAAATTGTTCTGTCGTTACTTTTCCTTGATGAAAAGTAACCAAAAATCAATGTAAAAACAATCGCTCCGCGGTTTTTACAGTGCAGCCGCCACTGAGGTCCAGATTAGTTATATACTCCAACCATAATTGT
>Ga0209828_1001219_pt1 | contig 23655 bp, 17 predicted proteins | sample MaitaG_FD_187429 | JGI IMG/M metagenome (GOLD analysis project Ga0209828, IMG submission 187429) | Marine algal microbial communities from Maine, USA - Maine_Asex2 metaG (SPAdes) (version 2) | ecosystem: Host-associated > Algae > Red algae > Unclassified | place: Maine, USA | collected 2015-01-05
AATTGTACATCCAGCCTTTGTCAATAGATATAACTATATCTTCAGAATTTATATTTACTACGGATCTGTACCAGGCAAAATCACAATTCCATTTTGGCCTTTCTTTTAAGCTATTCTGTAGTTTTCCGTTTTCAGTATAGCTGTAGCTTCTTATTAATGTTGGTGTGTCACCATTGTATTTGGTAAGTGGTTCTCCTATTATATTGACTACTTCATTTAGTTCCATGCCAACTTTAATCAGTTCAAATTTTTCTGGTGAATAGTCTTTAGCAAATTGAGTATCAATATATTTATTCCATAAGTATTTTCCTTCAATTAATGGAAATTGTCCAATAAAAAACAGAACCACCGCTAAAAATGACAGTCCAGTTACAGATATTATTTTCAAAATAATATTATACATATAACAACTCTTAAAATAGTGTAAAAATATCCGATTAAATAGAATATGGCTGTAAATGGGAAAGCAATTTTTGCTGCTTTGATTTGTCTGTACAAAAACGGCCCTTTTATCCAAATTGAAGTTAAGAGTGTTGTTAGAAGACCTATGATTAAAAGTGCTGCAATTGCTACTGGTACTAAATGTTCACTTGAATAAAATGTAACATAAAAACAAAATCCGAATAAAACTGCTGTTGCTATAAAAGTTTTCATGTTTGGATTAACTACTAAGTAAAACAGCTATTGCTTCAACCGTTTTTTTGCTATTGCCAATAAAAATTTGCTGGTCAATAATAAAAACTGGTCGCTTTAAAAAAGTGTATTCCTGCAGTATATATTTTTTGTAGTCTTGTTCGGTTAAATCTATTTCATTTAAACCCAATTGCCTGTATTTCATTGCGCGGCGGCTAAAAAGAGCTTCGTAACTGCCCGCTAATTGGTACATCTCTTCAATTTGTTGAAGCGTTATTTTTTCTTCTTTTATATTTTGAAAAACAAAACTGTTAGGCAAGTTGAGCGATTTTATAATTTTTGCACAAGTGTTGCAGCTATTTAAGTGATATACTTTACCCATTAATTTTATAATTTTTCACCATTATCATATTCATATTCAATGGTTAGTTTGCCAGCCTCATCATACCATTTTTGTAAGCCGTGGCGTTCACCGTTTTTAAAATTACCATCTTCTTGTATAGTGCCATCTTGGTAAAACAATAAGCGTGGTCCATCTAATTTACCAGCAACATAGTTTTCATCTAAAGCAATTTTAGCTCTTTGGTTGTACTTTATTTTTTTACCGTCTAAAAGCCCATTAACGTAATCGTGTTTTTCTAATAATGTGCCTCTTTTTGATAAATGAATTTGCATTCCGTTAAGTTTACCATTAACATAAGTGCTCATTTTATTTACAAAACCGGTGGGATAATATGTGGACCAACTACCGTTTTTGTTGCCATTTAAAACATCACCTTCTTCTAACAAAACACTATCTTTATCATAAATTCTCCAATGTTGTAAGTCCTCAATATTTGGGTATTCTTTTTTCTCAATAATTGAGCTAAGGGTTTCAAAATTTTGTGAATTATTAAAATCGTTTGTAGAAGTTTGATTTTGCTCGTTACAAGCAAATAAAATACAAATTGAAATAAAACCAATTAATACTCTTGTCATATTGTAAATATAAAAATTTAAAGTTCAACATAAGGATCAATAAAACAGCTACTCTTTTTTATTTCGTGCAATTCACCATTAAAATCTCTGCCAATTACTTTTACCCTGCTTTTGCCATCGTAATCTTCTAACACTATGCTTGTTTTATCAGCATCTAAATAACCATTTAAAGGTTTTTCTATTTTGTCATATTCAATTTTTTCAATTGATTTTAATCCAAAATCTAAAAATAGTTGATAAGTTTCAAACAATAAAGGTGCTTCTTTTTCTTTAGAAGGCTTTACAGTTGGTTGTGCTAATATGCTATTTGTTAAGAATATTAACATTAAAGCAATACATATGTTTCTTATTAATTGATATTTTTGACATTTCATAATTATAAAATTTACTATAGTAAATATAAATAAACATTTAAACTCGTTAAGTGTCAAACTTTAATATAAAAATGTTTTAAAATTTAATTAAATTAAGCCATAATAATAATGAAAATTTGTAAGTTTATTTTAATATTATTTTTTACCTCAGTTATTTTAAATTGTTTTGCTCAAAATAACGATGATGATGCACTAATTGAAAGGCTTTTGCTAACATTAGATGCTAAACCAACCAAAGAAGATATTAAAGAGCAGGAAAAAAGCGATTGGAAAAATTTAAGTAAAAAAGAGCAGCGTAAACAGCAAAAATTATTTTTAAAAACGGAAAAGAAGGCACAACAAAAAGAAGCAAACGCAAAACAAAAGGCTAAAATAGAAGCAAAGAAAGAAAAGCGTAAATTAGTTGAAAGTGAAGTAGAGGCAAGAAAAAAAATAAAACGGATGCAACAGAAGAGTAGGGTAAAAGCATCTAAACAACGTAAAAAAGAACAGCAAAAAATTAAAAAACAACGGTTAAAGGAACAAAAACAAAAACGTAAAGCAGCTGCTAAACGAAGAAAACAAAAAGCAAGAAAAAGGTAAGTTTAAAAAGTACAAAACAAAAAATGGTTCAACTAAAGCAGGCAGTTAGAAATTTATCGGTAGATAGCCACTTATCTTCTTCCGAAATTTTTAATAGGGTAATAAAAGAAGTACAAGAATTTTTATTTAGGCAAGGTGGCTTTTCTGCCGCAAATTGGGGTGATGTGCTTATAGATTGTATAAATATTTGGGTTACTGAACATCCTAATTTGTTTAAATTATATCATTTTTTAAATCATATTTTAATTTTATTGCAAACTAAACGCAAAGATGAATTATCATCAACCGAAGCTTTGGCCTACGTGCGCGATTATATAGAATTTTGGGAGCCAGTTGCTAATAAAGTTACTAACAATTTTATTGATGCTGTTGATTTAAACGATGCCTCTGTATTACTACACGGAGATAATGTTTTAATTCATCAGCTATTTAAAAAATTAGCAGATTACGGAGTGAAACCAAACATATATCAAACCGTTACCCGCCCAACTATGGAAGGCAAAAACCAGGCAAAAATATTGGCAGGCTTAGGTTTTGATGTTTCTTATATTGAAGATGTAACAGTAGGCAAATTTGTTTCGCTTATTGATGTATTTATTAGTGGTGCAGATGGTATTAGAAAAAATCATTTTATAAATAAGGCTGGTACTTTAATGATTTCGTTGGCTTGCGAGCGATTTAAAAAACCACATTATGTATTGTGCGACAGCCGTAATATTATGAATGAAGCGGAAAGTTCGCCAGAGTTAATTAGAAAACTAACCGCAGAACCACCTAAAAATGCAGATGCTATGTGGGCTTTTCCTCCCAATGGTGTTGTACCAATAAGTTATTATTACGATACTACGCCAAGCAATATTATTGATAAGTTTGTTTTGGAGTTTGGTGTTTTCGATCCCGAACAGATTGAAGAATTAGATGTTTCTTATCCAGTTTCTTCATTATTAGATATTAGTTATTAATTTTGTTATATGATAGCGATTAAAGATTTTTCTACACAACCACCAAAAAACCTTAAAAAAGGAGCTGTAAAAGATGAAGTGAAAGATTTGCTGGACGAACTAGGAAATTTACAAAATTTATTGGTAGCGCAAAGTAAGCATAGCCTTTTAATTGTGTTACAAGGTATGGATGCCAGCGGTAAAGATGGTTTGGTTAGGAAGGTATTTAGAGAAGTAAGCCCAGCAGGTGTAAGAGTGCACAGTTTTAAAAAGCCAACAACAAAAGAATTTGCGCACGATTTTATTTGGCGCGCCCATAAAGTAGTTCCCCCAAAAGGAATGATACAAATTTTTAACCGCTCATATTATGAAGATATTTTAATACAACGGGTGCATAATTGGATTGATGAAGACAGAGTACAACAGCGCATTAAACACATAAATAATTTTGAAACTTTACTGACTCAGGAAAACAACACCAGTATTTTGAAATTTTACTTACACGTTTCGCAAAAGCAACAAAAAGAGCGTTTACAAGAACGGGTAGATTTACTAAGAAAAAATTGGAAACATAACGACAATGATTGGAAAGAACGCAAACATTGGGAAAGTTATATGCAAGCTTATGAAACCTGTTTTAACAAATGTAATGTTGCTGCGCCCTGGCATATTGTTGCTGCCGACGAAAATTGGTATAAAGAATACTTTGTACTAAAAACCATAGTAGAAAAACTAAGAAGTTTAAACTTGGAGTTTCCTAAATTGGAAAGTGAAATGTTTGGGCAAGCTTAGAATTATAAATTTAAGTTAGGCTTTTTTGAACAGCATATATCCACTAAACAACATCAGGAACAAAACCACAACCCACCAAACTCAACTTAAAAGTATTGCTGAAAATTTTGATTGGATGATTGTTTTGCCGCTATAATTGATAGTTGGTATTCTGGTTGTTTTGTTGCCAGGTTTTTCAAAGTTCAATAACATTCAACCCTTTCTACAATATATTTTCTGAAAAGTCATGTGTTTTTATTGATCTCCTTTTTTAGGTTCAAAACCTCGCACTTTAGTGCGACAAATTTATTTAAATTGTGCGAATGTCAAAATATAGAACAGGATCGCACACAAAGACTCGCTTGACGGACACTTAGTTTGAGTAACTAAACATCGTTATAAAATACTTGTTGGAGAAGTTCAAAGACGTTGCCGTGACTTCATCATGCTAGATTTTAAGTCGATGGATATAGAAATTTTAAAAAGGGGTTGTAAGTAAAAATCATCTTCACATCCATATAAAACATCCACCAAAATTATCAATTAGTATAATAATGAAACAGCTAAAAGGAAGAAGTTCTCGCCTACTACAAAAAGAGCAAGTCAGTTATTAGTCGGCTTACATCATCAAAAAAAGAAAGGACATCAATTTAGCAAAACAGAATATGAAAAGACATTGAAAAAATACGAACAGCTAATAGCGCCAACTATAAAAAACTACAACAATATTTACACCAAAACCAAAGAAGAACAACTGGCATTTGCCTTAGAAAAACACAAACATTTATTTTTGAAATTTATTGCAACACCAATAGTACCTTTTGATAACAATCAAGCAGAAAGAGATTTGAGGATGATAAAAGTAAAACAAAAAGTATCTGGTTGTTTTAGGCAACCAGAGTATGCACAAATATTTGCCAGAATAAGAAGCTATATTACTACACTAAAGAAAAACAATTAGATTATATTAACCAACATTCAAAAGGCTTTTGATAACAAGCCTTTTCTTCCCAAACTGGCTGAATAGTTACTATTAATGAGATATTTCGCTTTGTTCCAATATAATATTACAACCGGAAGTAAAGCGGTTAAAATGTAAATGGCTACCCATTTTGCCAGATCAACATTGTTAAGCTGCACACAAGCGAAGTATAAAAAGGTGCATTTGCAATTGTAAAATATAGGTATTAAATATGCTTTCCATATTGAAGATTGGTTAATAAATTATCTGTAATTTAAAAATTAAGCCGCACCCGTGGCTCAATTTAGTAGGCACACTCGGAATAAATAAATTATGTTAAATTTGTATTTAGAAAGAAGAGGAGTTCTACAAACAATTTTGTGTAAAAAAGAGAAACCTCAAATAATGGAAAATCGAAATTCATACTTATAATCGCTTTAATAAATGTAGTTTAGTTCTTTAGAATTAATAGGTATAGGTTAAGGTAAAAAGGAGGTATATATGAAACATATTATTATTTATTCATTTTGTATTCATTGTAGTTTTTTACAGGCAGGAATAAATACTTCAAACTCAAACCAGGAAATTCTATCTGATTTGCAGAAGCAGGTAGTTTCAGTTTCAAATTTATGTGCAGACCTTTCTGAAAAAAGAGACTCAACAGCAATTGAAGCCTGTGAAAATGCAATTGCACTTTCTAAGAAAGCGGGTATGGACTCTCTTACGGTAATAAATTTAAGTAGTATTGCAAGTGTACTTTACTACAATAAAGGAGCAGAAGACAGCTACAAGTATCTACTAGAGGCTAAACAAATTGCTGACAATTCAGAAAATAAAGCATTGAAAATGCCTGCATATTATGGTTATAGTTTAAGGTGGGAAAGGTTTATTGATATTGAAATTGCAGTTGATTACTTAAACCAGGCATTAAAAATATCCAACGAATTAGGGGATATATATTATCAATCAAAATTAATAGCTGGCATCGGTTTTTTGTTTACGGAGGCTGAACTTTATGAAGACGCAAAGGAATATTTTTCTAATGGATTGGATATGGCAAAAGAAAAAGAAGATGCTTATTCAATTGCTTTGATGGAAAGCTTTCTAGCAATCGCTTACAGAGAATTAGGGGATTTCGAAAAATCAAGATATTTGTTTGATAACGCATACCAATATTTTGCATCAATTCAAGCCTCTGTAAGAAGAATAGTTTACGGTATGGCCAAATTAGAATCAAAGCAAGGTAATTATGAATCTTCAAATGCTATCTTATTAGGGGGAATTGATGCCATTCAAATTGACTTAAATGCAGGGAATTATGCAAAGGAGCTTGTGGCTAACAATTATTATCAATTGGGAGAATACAATCGATCTTTACATTTTTATATGCAAATAGAACCTCATATTAATAAACTATTTTACAAAAAATTTCGTACAAAGATTTTTAAAGGCATAGCTGATTGCCATAATAAACTTGGGCAATTTGAAATAGCATCAACTTATTATCAAAAACATGCTACTCAAGTTGATATTTATATTAAAGATAAATTGAAAGAATCTATAACTACTGCTTCGTTAAAATATCAATTACATAAAAAAGATGCTGAAAACAAATACCTGACTTCTCAAAGACAGAATCTATTTCTTCTGGCTGGTATACTTGTTTTACTTTCTTTTCTACTTATTTATGTGCACAGAAAGCAGAAGGGTAGAAATAAATTTCTTACTGCTGTATCCTTAGAGCAGGAAAAAATTAATGATGATTTATTAACTCAAAGCCAAAGAAAAGATATGCTCAATGAAGAGCTGACCTCAAGAAATCAAGAATTATCATCTTTTGCAGGTATTGTTGCTCATGATATAAAATCACCTATTCGTACTACCAATGGTTTTGTAAAACTTATTAGAAAGCATATTCAACAAGATGAGCGCTTAATCCACTATTTAAATTTCATAGAACAATCTAACCAAAGACTCAATGTACTTATTGATGATCTTTTGGCATTCACTCAATCAGGAAAATACATCAATGAAAATCAACTAACAGATTTAAACCAGGTCATTCAAATCGTAAAAAATAATCTCGCCCATCAAATAACTGAAAAATCTGCCGAAATTAGAGCGGCGCAATTACCAACAATATCTGCCAATGAATCTGCCCTTGTTCAGCTTTTTCAAAATATCATAACCAACTCAATTAAGTTTACCAAAAGTAACCAACAACCAATTATCGAAATATCCATTAAACACAATCAAGATGTGCTAACTATACGCATCAAAGATAATGGCATAGGCATGGAGCAAGCCTATCTCAATAAAATATTTGACCCCTTAACTAAATTTCATCATAATAAAGAATTTGAAGGTTCTGGCTTAGGCTTGGCCACTTGTAAAAAAATCATTACACATCTTGGAGGTATCATTGAGGTAGAAAGTAAACTTAACGAAGGAAGTACTTTTAAAATCCATTTCCCCACAAAATTGCTTGCCTATCGTACCAATCAGAATTTTGCGTATAATTAATTTGCTATTCGCAGCTATTAGCCTTGCAGTTAAATAACTGAATTTTTTTAGAAGCGAAACGAAAAAGCGATTTAACCATACCAATTTAAGTGGTGGCAAGTTTGTGGTTAAATTCTACCGTAAATTCATTGATAATGCAAAATATTTGAGTAATACTAATATTAAGGAAGCCTATAAAACCTGTTTTAACAAATGTAATATTGCTGCGCCTTGGCATATTGTTGCTGCCGACGAAAAATTGGTATAAAGAATACTTTGTACTAAAAACCATAGTAGAAAACCTAAAAACTTTAAATCTGGAGTTTCCTAAATTGGAAAGTGAAATGTTTGGGGCGGCTTAGAATTATAAATTTGTGTTAGGCTTTTTTGATCAGTATATATCCACTAAACAATATCAGGAACAAAACCAAAACCCACCAAACTCCGCTTAAAGAATTTTGAAATTGCATTGCTTGGGTGTTACCTGTTAAAACTAAACCAGCCCAATAGTTGGGGTGAGAAAATTTAGTCGGCGTGTTTTCCAGATAATTCAGTTTGGCTTGCTGCAAGGCCTCATCTTTTGGCTTGCCTTTTTTTATTTTTTTTAAAAAAGTCTCTAAGATATCAGCAGAAGGTTTTTCGTCAATACTCCATAAACTCATTAGTAAACTTGGGCAACCAGCATAAGTAAAAGCCCGCGACAAACTCATCACGCCTTCCCCTTTGCGAAGTTTTCCTGTTCCCGTTTCACAGGCATTTAATATGGTTAAGTTGGCATTAATTTCGTGCAGATATAAATCAGATGCATATAATTGATAGTCCTCTTCCTCGCTTTTTGCTGTAGTTTTTGTAAATGCCAAATGTGAGTTTAGTGGATATTGATCATTGAGTTTGCCGTGCATTGCCAAATGTAAAATTTGGCAGTAGAGACTGTCATTTAAAAAGCTGGTTTTAGTGGCTGCTTTGTTGAGGTGTTTTTTTCCTTTAAAAAACGTAGCCATATTGTTAACCAATTCACGAGCTTTTGGTAAATCCGAATAATTTGAATTGTCGTATTTTGGTGCATAACCGCCATAAGCAAAATCTTTTTTTATTGTTTCTGACTGTTGTTGTTCCATCATTAAGGCAGCCGAGTAGGCATAGCTAATTGTTTTTTGTTTTATAAGATAAGGTAAATTTTTATAGTCGACCGATGAGGTATCGACACTGCGGGTTAACAGCAAATCAAAAGGAATATAGTTTAACTCAGCATCGGGTATAATTTTTAGATGTGAAATGTTATTGAGTTCTTTTAGCGGTTGTTGTAACAAGTATTGGTGTAAAGCATTGGCATTGGTTACGAATTTTTTAAATGATTTTTTATTGTATTTATTAAATTGGTCTTCTCTATTAGATAAAGTAAATACTTCGCGAAAGTTATTATTTAGTTTTTGCCAATTAGTAGGCTTAAGGGTTTTAAATAATTGGGTGTGGCCTTTTAAAATCAACATAGTATAAATTGAGGAATCACCCACAAAATATTCAAGCAAAGCAGTTTCGTTATCTAAGCTTTGTTGAAGATCTGCTAATTGAGTTTGGTTTTGTTGGTATTTTAACTGATAGTAGTTGGGGTGGTTTTTTTCTAAGCTGTTAATTAATTGGCTGTATTGTTGTTTTTCATCAAACAATAAATTGTTAAGCCGATCAATTTCAGCAGTATCTTCATATTCAACCGCCTCATTTAATTGTTTGTTATGATAGGTGATTGCAATTTTCAAATCTTTCTCCTGTTCAATCAGGCTATCAGGCAAATTGGCAAATTGTAATGCATCAGCTTCATTCATAGCTTGCAGTAAAACCGTTGCTTTGTTTTTCTCCATAAAGCGGAAAGCTGCTTTACTTATATCTTGTCCATTTTCTTGCAATTCGTAGGCTACTTTTAAGGCATTTTCAATGTAGGGTACAATATTTTTTGCCTGGAATAAACGAGAGTTTTCGGTGGAGATGTCTTGTTGCAGTTTGTCGTGGAAATCGAATGCGGTTTGGTAGGTTTGGTTGGCGAGGTTTAGGTATTTAATGTTTTGGTTTTGTTGATTGAATAAAAATGCGGCGGTTGCTTTTAGGTGGAGTACCCTTATTAAATCTGGATTTGAGTAGATAAACAAGGTGGAGTCTTTAGGATTGGGATTTTTGAAGATGTCTTTGTTTCTGAAATTGTTGGTTAGATTTATTAGAGATTTTTGGTAGTGGTGAAGGGCAGTGTCGAATTGTTGGAGGGCGGTATAGCTGTCAGCGAGGTTTTCTAAAACTGCTGAATAATCAAAATGATATTTGCTTTTAAAATATTTATTATATAAGGTTAAAGATTTGTTGAGTGTTTCAATTGATAAGCTATATTTTTTCTGTTCTCTATAAACTATTGCAATATTATTTAACAAAACAGCAATCTCTACTGTGTCTGAATTATTTGTAATCTCAAGTGCTCTTTTATAAAAGATTAATGCTTGATCAAAATTATTTAAATCTCTATTTGCAAGAGATAAATTGTTAAAAGCAACTATTAAGTTTTCAAAATCTTTAATTGATTGACTTAATTGTAAAATTTCCTCAGAATACTTAAGTGCTCTAATTAAATTAAAGGAGTCTTTTGAATTTATTAATATAAAGGAAAAGACATTTTTCACAGTATTCGTTTCAAATTGATCGGCTTTAATGTAGATAGATTTTTCAGCAAAATCAATTGCCGAACTAAAATCCCCAATTTCCATATAACAATCAGCGAGATTACTATAAATTGTAATCGAATCAATCACTGTTTTTTCTCCAGCTAAAATTAAAGCCTTGTTAAAGTATTCGATCGCTCTTTTATATTCATTTAAACTGTAATAGTTTAAGCCGATATTTAATTTCGACCTCCATAATAAGTGATCATTTACTTTGGAACGAATTTCTTCTGCTTTTCTATTATATTTTAATGAATTTAAATCATCAAAAAAATCGTAATACTCTAAGGCTATTTGATGGTAACAACAAGCGATCAATATAGAATCCGCATCAGTACCATTGTTTATATAAGCGACAATTTCGTTTGTATCAAAAACAGCTTCATCACTATTTCTTTTACAATTACATACAATGCCACTACATTCTACTTTTACTGGTAAATCATAAGCACAGAGATTAAAAGCAAACTGACTAAAAAACATTAGCGTTAAGCATAAGGATAAAATCTTATAAAAAAAATTATTACTAATTGCGAAAAATTTAAGGATTCGGTTAATTATGTTATAAAGTTAAATTAATTAGCCGAATCAAAAAGGAGAATAAAAATTTTATTTAATTACACTTCATATATTTATTTGTAATTAAATTAATTTTAATATTATGTTCTAATCTTTATGACATCCAATTTCAATGTTAAATGACGTATTCAACTTTACTTCAAAGCCATTTTCTAAACTAATTAAATTTCCAGCTTTATAAGTAACAGTATTTAAAGATTCTATAACTTTATTGGAAATAATAGAATCATTTGCTTGATAAATTTTTGAGATTTGATAACTTACGTTAGATAAATTGATAAAAACTGGAAAGCAAGAACCGTCTTCAATATTAGCATAAGGATAATAATTACAATTGGTTTCATCGGTACATCCTTTAATTGTAGTTGCAGCTGTTGTATTAAAATTAATATGTTTACTGGTTTGTGTTATATCTAAAAGTAGAGGATTCTCCACTAACCAATTGGTTTCAAAATCTTGCCATATTTGTTTGTATCCCCTTTTATTATTGTTTGCAATTTCTAAAGCCAACGCCTTTGTGGCGAAAAAAGTTGACATAGAAGTGCCACTCGCAACCACATCTGTTCCTCCTAAACCATAGCTATGTATATTTTCTCCATAAGTAGCTAATGTTACTGATTGCTTGCCGTAGTTTGAAAATTGACTTAGCTTGTCTTTTGCATTAATTGAAGCCACCGAAATTACGTTGTCTAATTTTACTGAATCTAATAGTGGGAAACCTAATGGGTCGGTTGTATAAAATTTATAATATTGGCCTGCATAATAAGCTGGATATTGTGGCATATTATCAATATTTAAAGTATCGTTACCAGCAGCAGCAGTAATAAAAATTCCTTTTTCTCTTGCCAAATTTATGGCACTTTCTAAAATATCAGATGGTTCACCTTGATAACCTGCACTAATATTTATAATATCAGCATCTTGATCTATGGCGTGATATAGAGCGCAAGCCATATCAAATAAGGTACCTTCTCCATTTTTATCAAAAATTTTTAAAGGAACTAATTTCAATTTTGAATCTTCTTCTAAATCAGCTGTAATTGAGCGAAAGCCAAAAGTTCCATGCCATACATCATCTAAATAATAGGTAATTATAGTTTTCAAGGTGTCCACATAAGAATAGCCAGAAGCCTTTTCTATACCATAGCAAGCATTTACTGGAGCTTGGATAAATAAATGTGGAGTAGCGTTATAATTTGTTTCATCTAAGCCCGAGTCTAATATAAAAACCGAAACAGAATCTGGATAATTATTGTTGAATAAGTCACTGATAACATTATTGGCGATTGGTGTATTACTTGCCTCTCCAATACTTAAATTATTGTTAAACCCGCCTAGAGCTTTACTCCTTCTTTTTATTTTTTTTGCCTTTTCATCAATAGCTAACAATGCAACAACTGCTTTTTCAGTACTAGGAAATTGCCATAAATACAACTCTCTTTTACAGTTGCAGGCTTTTTTAGGTAAACCAGCATTAGGTCTTAATATTTCGCTTTCATATTTTTCAGTTTCTTCCGCGCTATTAAATGATACCATTATTTGATCATATTCTACAGGCTGTCCATATAAATCGAAACCTTTTAAAATAACATATATTGGGTCGGATATTGCTTTAAAATCGGATAAACAATTCTCATCTTTAATGTGGAGTGTATATTTGCCCGCAGTATTGGGTTGAATACTATTTAAGCTAAGCATAGCCAGAGTTTCTTCTGGAAGAGCAACATCATTCCGATACCATTGGTATGTTAAACTTATGGTATCAAATGGAAAATCAACTTCCAAATTCAATTTTTGGTTCTGCGATATAGAATCAAATACATTACTTTTTATTGTATCATAATTTGGTGGTGTATAATATTGAGGCGAATAGGTAAAGGTTTCTGTTTGCTGAATTAATTGAGGCAGGTTTTGAAAATCCTGACAAGAAAAATAATTGTATTCTAATTTTAAAGTATTCAATTTTTTCAATTCAGTTGGTATGTTACCACTTAGTTTGTTGTTATGTAACCACAACAATTGCAGATTAGTAAAATTGCTCATTTCTTTTGGGATACTTCCAGTAAGTTCATTGAGGTTTAATCTTATCTCAGTTAAGTTGATTAACTTACCAAAACTAGCAGGAATTTCACCACTTAGTTTGTTGATGTCTAACCACAATAATTGCAGATTAACTAAATTACCTATTTCTGTTGGGATACTTCCACTAAGTTCATTGAAGTTTAATCTTAACGCAGTTAAGTTGCTTAACTTACTAAAAGTATCAGGGATTTTGCCACTTAGTTCATTGTTGTTTAACCACAACACTTTCAGATTAATTAAATTACCTATTTCTTTTGGTATGCTGCCAATGAGGTTATTTTCTGGTAGGTGTAACACTTCGAGGTTGGTCAATTTACCTAAATCAGCTGGAATACTACCGCTTAGTTGATTTTTATTCAAATACAATTCTGTTAAATTCACCAAGTTACCAAGTTCACCAGGAATATTGTTACTGAGTTGATTACTTTGTAAAGATAATTTAGTTAAACTGGTTAAGTTACCCATCTCTTTCGGAATGTTGCCGGTGAGTTTATTGTAGCGTAATCTTAAATCAATTAAGTTTGTTAACTTACCGAAAGTAGCCGGTATGTTACCACTTAGTTTATTGCTGCCTAACCACAACACTTTTAGATTAACTAAATTACCTATTTTGTTTGGTATGATGCCATTGAGGTTATTACCTGATATGTGTAAAATTTTCAGGTTCGTTAATTTACCTAAATCAGCTGGAATATTACCGTTTAGTTGATTATAACTCAAATACAATTCTGTCAAATTCATCAGGTTGCCAAGTTCATCAGGGATATTTTCACTAAGTTGATTTTTAGACAAATCCAATTCTGTCAAATTAAACAGGTTGCCAAGTTCAGCAGGGATATTGCTACTAAGTTGATTGTTGGACAAATCTAAATTGACTAATTTACTTAAACTACCAATTTCAAAAGGAATGTTGCCAGTAAGTTTATTGTAGTATAATTTTAACTCAGTTAAGTTGATTAATTTACCGAATGTAGCAGGGATGTTGCCATTTAGATTGTTGTTGTGTAACCACAAAACTTTTAGGTTTGTCAATCTATCTAAATCAGCTGAAATACTACCATTTAGTTGATTGTTATTTAAATGCAATTCTGTTAAATTCATCAGGCTGCCAAGTTCATCAGGGATATTTCCATTGAGTTGATTTTTAGAAAACTCCAATTCTGTCAAATTCATCAGGCTGCCAAGTTCAGCGGGGATATTACCACTAAGTTGATTGTTGGACAATGTCAAATTAACCAATTTGCTTAAATTACCAATTTCCGGGGGAATGTTGCCGCTAAGTTCGTTATCGAACATTTTCATAACAGATAAACTTTTTAAGTTGCCAATTTGCGGCGGAATGCTTCCCTTTAGTTTGTTACTATACAACTGTAAATATTCTACTCTGCCACCATCATCTAAACTAATCCCATTTAAATTTTCTAAATCACAATCAGCTGGAGGAGTATTTGCTTTTACAATATCCCAGCCCGTATTATCACTCCAGTTATCTCCATCAGTACTTTCGTAAAGGGCTTTCAAAGCAGACCAATCATTAATATGACATTGTGCTTTAATTTGTTTATTGATGAAGAAAGCAAACAAAAAGAGGAAGCTAATAGCAAGTAATTTTGATTTTTTTAAATTCGACATTTTTTATAGATTACAGTTGATAAATTAATTTTTATTGAATAATAAAATAATTAATAACTTTTGTGTGATTATTTGCTTGTGCAAAATAGTAAAATTGCTTGTATTAAACTTGTGTAAATGTTGATTGACTAAGTTAAAGTTTTTTATCGATTGAAATTTGATAATGTATGTGATAAAATATTTATACTACAGACTTTTAAACAGCGCTTATAGTTGCTTAACTAATACTATAAAAGAGTTAAATTTTGATTTTCACTTTTTTTAAAATCTGCTAATTTGATGAAGGTTGTTTATTAAAACATTAGTCGAGTAATACAAAACTGATAATTATGCATCTAATATTAATTTTATTTTTGATAAACTAAAACACGCACAAGCAATTGCTTGTGCGTGTTCAATTTTTTTTTAAAAGAATTTTTGCATTTTTAATGAAATTTACGAAGAACCGAATTTTGAAGTTTAGCCCCGATTGAAGTGGTTATGCTGCCTGAAGCGTAGGCTCCTATGCGTTGGCGCAGCATTTGAACGGAAAGCGGGACGGGTATTTTTATAAAGCCCAAAAGTTCTGCTTCAAAAAAAATAAAAAAAGCTGCTTAATACTTATACAATTTCTCAATAATATCTTTATCTCCAGAAGTAAGGTGTATAAAATACATTCCAGTAGAAAGTTGAGTCCCATCTATTGAAAGCTGATGACTTCCTTTTTTAAAATATTGGTTGCTTACCAATTCTTTAAGCTGTTTACCATCTGCGGAATAAATATTTATTGAAACTGTTCCACTTTTCTCTACTTGGTAATTAATTTGGGTTTGATTATTAAATGGGTTTGGTAAAATGCTCACTTTGTTCAATCCCTCATTTTTTAATTTGCCATTTGAATTATAGCTAACCGCTACTTGCAAAGGATCTACATTTACATTTCCCCAACCTCGGTTAACCAGCATAGCTTGTATATAGCTGGTATTATTTGGTGTTGAATATGGTGTTACCGCAACCGAAATTTGTTGATTGTCACCTTTAGAAACCTCAACAATTTTTTCTCCAATCTTAGCCCAGCCATTGTTAGTATCATTAAACATTTGTACTACAACCAATCCATCTTGGTCAATACTAAACGCTAAAGGAATTTGGTTGGTACCAGTTGTAAGCTTGGTTGGTTTTGGATTCCAGTCTATTGAATTAGGCTCGTTTGTAGTTGGTGGATTAACAGGTGTAGTTGGGTTGGTATTATTATTAATCTCTACTTGCAAAGGATCTACATTTACATCTTCCCAACCTCGGTTAACCAGCATGGCTTGTATATAGCTTGTATTATTTGGTGTTGAATATGGTGTTACCGCAACCGAAATTTGTTGATTGTCACCTTTAGAAACCTCAACAATTTTTTCTCCAATCTTAGCCCAGCCATTGTTAGTATTATTAAACATTTGTACTACAACCAATCCATCTTGGTCAATACTAAACGCTAAAGGAATTTGGTTGGTACCAGTTGTAAGCTTGGTTGGTTTTGGATTCCATTCCATTGAATTAGGCTCGTTTGTAGTTGGTGGATTAACAGGGTTAGTTGGTGGATTAACGGTCTGGTTATAAGAAGGCAACTCCACCACATAACTATCAACAGATTTTCCATCTTCTGCGCCGCTCCAATCCGAAGCAAATAAAACCCGGGTACCAGTTGGGCTGATAACGGCATGTGGTTCACCCCAATAACCAAATTCATTTGGATCACTTCTATGGTGGCCAATTCTGCAAACTTGTATATTGCCTTCATTGGCTCGGGCGATAATCAACTCTTGATCTAAGAGTGATTGCCCATCTTTATCATAGCCAACCATAGAGGCAGCCAACCAGCCTTTTTGCGTATTTTTATGGGAGAGCGCCGAAATATGTGTATTCGACTGTGTATATTCATAACCCTGTTCTTGGCTGGTAATCGTATAACAGTTAGCTGTTTCAACATCATGTGCAACTACATCCCCAAGGCAACCACCTTTGCGGCTTGGGTCAAATGCAACAGCAAAATATCCGTCTTTTCCGTTTGATAATTTACCCAAGCTAGCGTGTTCTGCCCAGAGTTTAACATCACTTTCGTTTAAACTTTTGTGCAAATTACCCTGTGCATTATAAACGGCTTTATGATGATAAAAATAATTTCCACTTGGTGCGGGCATGGGCGCCTTTTTTCTAACATTGGCAATATTAAATTCTACTAATTTACCAGTTGAAATACGATAGGAATAAGCTCTGCTGTTGCTGCATATAAAGCCAAACACATCCGAATCCCACGACATCATTTGTATATCTTCACCCATACTAAATGGGCCGTTGCAATTGGTAACTTTAGTATTTAAATCAACAATAACCTTTTTATTAGATGAACTAACGGTGTAACGAATAAATTCGCTGGTAGACTTATCTAAATAATAGAAAATATCAGGATTATTGAAATCCCAAAAAACATTTTCAAAGTCATCCGGACGGATATCATTTAAATTTCTGATAAATTTATAAGTCTTTCCGTTTAACAGTATATGTCCATTGTTTTGCTTATACAATATCATATAACTTTCGTCTGCATTCCATGCCTGCACGGAGCTGTACATTGGTTTAATCACTTCTCTCTGGTTGGCATTGCTAATTCTCCTGATTGTTGTACCAAAAGAAGGATCGGTTACCGTTTGCAAATAACCGGGTTTGTCTAAAGGCTTCATTACACGAGCTGATAAATCGTTTACTCTTAAGCCATAAGTTAAATCTTGTGCTACTGCTAAATTAAAGATGCCTAATAGCGCAATAATTGAAAATAGTTGATTCATTTTTTTACTTGTTTTTATGTGAAAAATTAAATAATAAAAGATATTAATTAGTTTTAATTGTTAATAATTATAATTTGTTTAAATGTAGGAGTTGAACAGTAAGTAAATTTTAATACTTGTACAGTTTTTCAATAATCTTTTTACCTGTAGTATTAATGAAATTTAGACCCCGTTATTCGAAAGTTCAATATCTCAATATTAGAATTAATGCCTTGTTGACTGTTATAAGCATTTATGCCAAAGTTCTCACCGCTTGCATTTATAGTTGCCGGATTGTTGGGATTGGTATACACACATAAATTCTTTTTATCTTTAATTTTCAAGCTTCCATAATAGGTGTTTGAAGCCAAGGCATACACCGCTCCGTTATGGTCTGTTTTAGCATTTATTTGATTTTGTAATGCGGTTAAGCTGGTAAACGTTTGCGTGGGTGTTTTTACTAAATCAGGTGTTTGGTAAGCATTTATCTGTTCAACAAGATTTAGTCCAAAACAACCGTGCACATTGTTTGATTGTGCATTGGCATTTATTGAACCAATTAAAATGAAACAGAGGAAAATATTTATTTTGATTAGATTAATCACTTTTATAAAATTTTATTGGTTAATTAATTATTGGGATAATATTAGTAATAAGGCTTTATAATAAAAGGGTCGAATTAAAACAACATCCTAATTTTATTGCAACTACAATGCTTTATAATATTTCAACAAGCTCAAAATAATTTACTGTGCTTGTTGAAATATTTATTTGTTGTTGTTTTATAATGTAAATTTGGTCTTCGGCAATAAATCAATTTTTATACAATTTTCTTATTACTTGCTCACTCTCTGTATTAAAGTGCATAAAGTAGATGCCAGAATTAACAAGTATTTCTTCTATGGATATATTATGTTCTCCTGCCTCATAGGTTTTATTTTTCACTATTTCTTTAACTTGTTTTCCATCAGCCGAATAAATATTAATTGATACTGCTTCACTTTTTTCTATAGAAAAATTAACCATTAAATTATTAACAAACGGATTTGGTAAGATAGTCAAACCGTACGTTGCATCATTTTGATTGCTACTTAGTTTGTTATTTGAACTTAATTCTACTTGTTTCATCTCTACCCCAATATCTTCCCAATTTGAGCCTAACAATTTTGCTTGCAGGTAGTTGGTTTGGGTAGGAGGTATATCTGGCGTTAATGAAATGGTAACTTGACGAGAACCAGGCGACACGTTTAAAGGTTCTTGCCCAATCATATCCCAACCAGAATTAAATAGTTGTAAAACAAGCAAACCATTTTGATCAATATTATACGCTACTGAAATTTGATTGGCCCTGGATGTTATGTTTGCAGGTACTCCATTCAACTTAATAGAATTTTTTTCATCAGTTGTTGGTTGATCTGAATTATAGCTTACCTCTACTTGTTTCATCTCTACAATATCTTCCCAATTTGGTTTTAACAACTTTGCTTGCAGGTAGTTGGTTTCGGTAGGTGTTGACTCTGGAGTTAATGAAAGCGTAACCTGTTTGGAACCAGGAGATACACTTAAAGGTTCTTGCCCAATCAGATCCCAACCAGAATTAAATAATTGTAAGACAACCAAACCATTTTGATTTATATTATAATCTACGGAAATTTGGTTTGCACCAGCTGTAATTTTGGTCGGTTCTTCAACCCACTTAATAGAGTTATTAGCTACTTGATTTCCTGTTTTTTCATACACACGCACATAATCAATTGCGAACTCCGCCGGAAACACCTCATTCTCTTCACTTTCAACTGGCCCACTATCACCTTCTGTACCTAAATTAGTTTCTGCTATCGCTAAATTAAGTATTATATACATCTCTTGCTGCGAAACTTTGTCAGAGTATTCTGCAACTATTTCATCATCTACATACCATTTTACATAGTCCTTTGTCCACTCCACACCAAAAGTATGGTAGGTTGAGGTAAAATCAGTCGCTTTTACATATCTATGATTTAGGCCGTGGGTAGTAGCTGATCCAGCACTTTGTTCATAATGAAAATTATTAAATATGGCAGTACGGTCACCACCAGTAAATTCCATAATATCAATTTCTCTAAGTAGGTCGTTTGGTATGTTATAATCATAATAAAGCCAAAAAGCAGGCCACATTCCACTACCGGCAGGCAACTTGGCGCGCATCTCATAGTAGCCATATTTAAAATTTTGTTTTGAAGCCAGCACGCCCGAAACATATTTTTGATTCTTTATTTTGTTTCTTATATTGTTATTTGCAACATCTGCTTTTATCTTCAAATTATTTCCATCAAAAACAAATGGATCGTAGCCCACTTGTGTGTCCGACTGTGTGTCAACATAATACTGTTGTTCTTTATTGATGATTATTTCAGATCCCCATTTCATTCGAGTATCCCATTTACTCGCATCCACTTTATTATTGTTAAACTCATCGCTGAATTTAAGTTCATAATTACCAGTTAAAGCATCTGGCAGTCTATTATTGGCTGGTGCACTTTCATTTATATTACATAAATTAACAAATAGCAGGCTTGAATTTTTAGAAATACAACCGTTACCACTATAAGCCGATACTTTAAATGAGTAGGTATTGCCAGCCAAATTTGAATCATATTCAAAAGTAGCTTGGTTATTTGATACACTTGTTTTATAGCCATGATTTTCCTCAACGTTGTATCCCGTGGCATTAGCTACAGCATTCCAACTAATGGTTACTGAAGTGCACGGTTGACCTACAACTTTTAGGTTACTTGGTGTAGATAAATTACATTGCGACAGAGCAATACTGGGAAGGTTAAATAAGCAGATTAGTAAAATGGAAAGGGTGTAGATTATTTTTTTTACCTGTTTCATTATTGTTGTTGGTTTAAAAATTTATTAATAATTATATGATAACTTAAATTTTGAATCTTGTTTAATAATAAAATGAGTCGTTGGTTAATTACTTTCCTCGAAAGTGATTTAGTCTTTTCTTTCATTTAGCCATATTTTTTTATTTTTAGATGATTGTATGTATAAAACAACTGGGGAAATTGTTTTGTTTGTTTTTATTAATAAAAGCTGCCCGGCCTTAAATTAAACATCAAGTAGTTTCTATTACAGCATAGCTTGGAGTCGTTTGCTTTACTCATTTCCTCGAAATAAGATCGCCGGTTTTCATTTATTAATAGTTAATTTTTCATGTGGTCTAAAAAGAACCGACTATCGCCCTTTGAACAAAACCGGCAGTCTGTATTTAGCTAATCACTTATTGTTGAGCTACAACAATTATTACTATCGTCCGGGTACCGATGTTGATACTCTCTTTAACTCATTTCTATAGCTGTCCGTTAACTTAACTTGTATGTGATTATTGCTATAATAACACAAGTTCGAAGCTTGAGGATACAAATGTATAGTACCGCTGGCCCCTGAAGCAACATTTACAGAGTATTCACCAATTTGTGTCCAATTACAATTAAAAATTTGTGCAATTATCTTACCTGGTCTATCAATACAAAAATTTACACTCATATAATTTGAGCCACTTTTAATACTACTGGGTCTAGACCTCCAGCTGATTGATTTGCAACCTCTCGATTCAATGTTTTCTTCAGAAAATTCCTCAACGCTTTTCGCAACCTTGCTCTCAACCTCTTGAAGGGTAACTTCTTCCTCAAAATCGTTTAGGGTTTCTTTCTCGCAAGAAGTTAATAAAGCGGTAACAGCAAAAACAGCTATTAGACCAAATAAAATACTTTTTAATTTTAAAAAATTCATGTTTAATTTTGTTTTTAATTAATAATGATGAGTAAAGCGGTATTCATATTCTAAGTAAAATCGCTTTGCTCATTTTTTGTTAGGTGCTATTTTAGTCTCCTGGTGTAGCCTAAAGTTGCTTTGTTTACTCACCTCCTTGAAGTAAGATCACCGTTTTTCATTTTTAATAATTTACATTGTCGTTTTTGTTAATTTATCTGGATAGAAATATTTAAATACTTGGTAATATTAATTTTTAATTAACGCTTTCAAACTTCCAATTGGCTCGTTTTCCGTAAACACCAATTTCAACCTCAGTTGACCCTTTACCTACTCTTAAGTATTGATTGTTAAACTTCCTATTGATTAAGTAAAAATATCCATTATCTAACTGTTTCGTTTTCCACTGTGTTTGCCAACCGGTATTTTCGGTTGAAACTAACGACAAGCTTTCACTTGTATTTACTTTCAACCATTTGCCATTTTTGTTTGATACAATTCTGAAATATTCGCCATCAACATCAATCGTGCTCCAGGTTACTGAGTTACCTTGAGTACCAGGCACTATTTCCAAATCTGAGCTCATTATCAGGTTACTTTCTTTGTGCAAAATTTGAAAGTTTTCAACATCCTGTGTTTCATCAACTTGTGTTTCATCAACTTGTGATAAATTATCAGGGAAGTCGCTGGTTAAAATATTTAAGGAGGCATCATCTGGTGCAGGTGACCGGAATCTGCATTTAGTGTCATCGCAATTTTGCTTTTCCCAATATCCGTAACTACGCAATTCTACAAAATGTGCAGGATTAATAAATATTTTTACGGTAAAGCCGCTAGATCCCGTATTAGGATTTTCATTCATCGCCTTTGCACTATCGTATTTGCTGTTTATTTCATCAATAGCCTGATTTTTTTGAGCATAGTTAAACTCCTTGCTACCAATCCTTATTTTGGTATCGCTAAATCCATAGGTTTCTTCTAATAAACTAAACAATTGAATAATTCTATTCGGTCCGAAATTGCGCAATCCCCAACCCCTGTTATCATCAGGATGTGAAGGTATGTAAGTTTGATCCTCTATTAAATATCTGGAAATGCCGTTATGCCCAATTGATCCTTCTGTATCAATAAGTCCGGCAATAAAATTAGGATCCTTAACCGCTTCTCGCAATATCTGCGGATCACCAGGGTTATTACCTGGCAGCGCATCTACCCAATAATCCCAAAAATCAGGTAAGTTTAGTCTGGTACTGTTATTGGGCAAGTCAAAAATGCCTTTTAAACGATCATATATTTGATTATGTTTAGTAGGCTTGGTGGTAAATTTAGCACCTGTTAAATTGTTAAGATTATTTGGTAAGCCATCTCCCCAAAGCCTGCCCAAAAAACGAGCAAAATCGGCTTGTTGCTGTGGAGTAAGATCGCCCCAATTTAGGGATGGCATTCTACTATTTAGCGTGTTCGTAGAAACAATATTGGGTGCATCTATATTTGGTGCTATGGTATCATCTTTTGTACAAGAAGTAAAAAAGATTGAAATCATTAAAATTAGGGTAATGCCTAAAGAATTAAATTTTAAATTGTTCATTGAATAATATTGGTTTGATTGAATAATGTGAGTAAATAATTTATATTTTAAATGTAGATTACTCTTGTTTTTATTTTTGTTTTAGATGATATTTAGTTCCCTGCGAAGCCGGGTCTGCTTAACGCTGTGCACCTTCTAAAAGCGACTGCATTATTTTTTTTTATTATTGTTTTGTTCTTTCTCTTCATTTTTTAATTTTTGGTTTATGTTTAGTGTTTTTTTTAATTAGCTCTCAAAAAATTATTGGTTACTTCTTAGTGTTAAAAAATTTTTTCTGTTAAACTTGCTTTTATTTTATAAAATGGAGTAAGCGGCGGTTAATTAAATTTATGCTGATTACTCTTTTTCTGGTTATATTTTAGTCTCCTTGTTTAGTCGGGAGCAATGCTCTTTTTTAGATTTATGCTTTGTTTAGTAGGGAATCAAACAGCCTCAATATATCTTACAGAAAAAATTGATTTTTTTTTGATGATGTGAAAAGTTCTATGTAATATGTGTGCTTATGTCACCACATGCAGATCAAAAATATATTAAAGCATTATGCAATAATGATGCAGCGCTAATCAATGAGATTTATGATAAATGCGCTACTAATTGCGAGCAATTTGTCAAAAAGAATTCAGGTTCTGAAATAGAAGCGGCGGATGTTTTTCAGGAAGCGATTATTGAAGTCTATCTAAAATGTAAAGACCTGATTTTAACAGTGCCGATATGTGCCTATATCGGTATAATATATAAGCGTAAATGGTATAATAAATTAAATAGACAAAAAA
>Ga0209828_1001220_pt1 | contig 23614 bp, 20 predicted proteins | sample MaitaG_FD_187429 | JGI IMG/M metagenome (GOLD analysis project Ga0209828, IMG submission 187429) | Marine algal microbial communities from Maine, USA - Maine_Asex2 metaG (SPAdes) (version 2) | ecosystem: Host-associated > Algae > Red algae > Unclassified | place: Maine, USA | collected 2015-01-05
GCAGAAAAATTTGCAACTACCACGAACGCACCTTCTTCACCACTGCTCTCATTAAATAATTGTCTTTGCTGTCTGACATAATTATTGGCTTCTATGATTTCTGAAGCGAAACTGACATTACTAATCAACATTAATTTTACATCCCAATTCACACCAGTGATACCTATTCCGTTATTTCCAGATGCACCAGCGATACCAGCGACACCTGTTCCATGTGATTTGACGACATGATTATCATCTCCAGTTCGAATATTTAAACCATTATAATCATCTATGTATCCATTGTCATCATCATCTATTCCGTTATTAGGTATCTCTCCAGGATTCGCCCAGATATTATTCCTTAAATCTTCATGTTCTCCAAATCCATCATCTAATATCGCGATGACGATTTCCTTACCACCTTTTGTCTTCCCACCTGTAGAAAAGTCCCATGCTCGATCGGCGTCAATTAATTTTAAATGTTTTTGTAATGTAAAATCAGGATCATTTGGTTCTTTTCTATATTCTACCGGAGCATCTTCATAGACTTGACGAAGTCCTTTTAGATTTTTGATATTGTCTTGAATATTCGATTTGTTTTGATTGTCAATGCTAAGCCATATTCGATAGATGTCTGGCTCTTGTATACCTTTGATATCGACTTGAGAAACTGAAATGTCAAAATGTTCGGCTATTTGAGATGAAAGCACATTGACATCACCATCATACTTTGCGATATATCTGTGAGTCGGTGATTCAATCATCTTTGTAGCTGACACACTACAGAAAAAGACCATTGATAAAGCTAATAGTATTCTCATATTATACTTAATTCTTATATAAAATTACTCTAATTCAAGGAATAATCTAATAACGTCCAAATTTTGCATCAAGTTTACAAGTGTGCTTAAAAATAGCTGTCTTTGTCATTTTCGATAGAAAATGCTGGATCTTCCAAGATTAATTGTGAAATGATCCTGTTTAGCTTTCAGAATAACACATCACTATTAAAAAATTATCTTCTATTTGTTAAAGTCTTTTTCACCAGCTTCGATTTTGATAGCGAGATCATTTTCTCTTGGAGGGATAGGACAGTTAAAGCCATCTGAATAGGCGCAGTAAGGATTAAATGCTTTGTTGAAATCCAAAGGAATCATACCGTCCACGAGTTCAGACTCATCTATATAAATGTAACGGCCACCTCCATAAGTTGATACACCTGTCGTCATGTCAGTGAACATCAAAAACATCTTATTGCGATATTGTGGCATCCGCATAGATTTAAGATTCTTATGCGTGATCAGAATAAATGCCTTTCCCTTGACGGAAAATGTAAGTTTCGCATATTCGATAAATTCCTTCTCGATACCAGAATATGTGTCGATCGTAATGCTTTCTTTCGGTTTTAGTTTTTCAACTGTCGCGATGACTCTAAATGTTTCATCAGGCTCATAAAAAGATAAGTTCTTTACGGCTGCGGTAGACAATGGAGAAGCGTCCGTTAGACTCAAATTTTCTATTTGCTCCGCTCGATAGGCAGTGATATCAGCAAGAAAATCTGGATTGATCTTTGGCTGGCTTTTGCAGCAAATGAGCATTAGGATGAGTGAAAATGCGGCTATTGATCTATTTAGCATTGACAAGTACAATTTTATTTCTCCTCACTTTGATTCGATTCAGGCTGCTTAATCCAAAAGAAGAGAGGTCTGCTACTTCTATCCAATCGGTTTGTTTGTCAGGATTAAACATATATAGTTTACTGCCACTGGTCATAATGATATTACCATTGGGCATAATGTCCATATCCTCAGCGCCAGCGACCGTTTTAGTTATCGAGTTTACATTTCCTGTAAAAGGATCAAATACTTTTAACACCCAGTTTGCTTCTGACATTTTATGAATATAATACAGTTTTCCAGCTCTCGTAATTAATGATCTGCCTGGATTTTTATCTAATAATATTGGCGTATCCTCTAATAGATTATGGATCACCAATCGATGTGGTTCTCCAACGAGGAAAGTTGCTAATTCCGTGCTATTGATCCAACTGTGATAACCCACAGTTAATTCATCATCAAGAGCCTGAATTCCTTTATGGTTTTGATTCAAGGGATATTTCCAAAGGATCTGATTGACATCACCACCTAGGATTTCTCTGATGACTGAAAAATGTCTTCGATCTGGCATTAAAGTAGGAGAGTATTCACCTTGTTTGGTCGCAGTGACTCTCGTCATTTTATTGCTTCGAAGATTTAGTTTGATAATGTCGGTTTGTGAAGCATCATAATGATTAGAACTGATGAGGAGTACATCATCATTCACAAATGATGGCTGGTTATTATATCCATTAGGGTTAAAATTAGTCAGGTATTTTCCTTCTGTCAACTGCATCTTATCATGCGCAAGTTTGTATGTAAATGCATAGATGTTTGTACTTGGAAGTTGGGCGTGGCTGGTGCAAATCGCTGCAATAAAAAAGAGGAATGCCTTGATGTATTTCATAGTCAGAGATGATTAAAGAATCAAGATAGTAAATGTACTTGTGAAATGTCAATCGCAATTAGAATGCACTGGCAATGTTCTTGTCAATATAAAGGGAGTGTCTAAATCAGAAGTGCTGATTTGTATAATACGAAAAATAGGAGATCAGTGACGAATACTCTTTTTTAGCTAGCAAATTAAAAAGTTCTGTCTTTTAGGAAAGTCAGTTATGTAAGCTTGTAATCAAAATACATCACATTATGGTATCTGAATACGTTAATAAATTTATGCAACAAAAGCTATTCTTTAAAATTGCTTTTATACTCTTTTTGATCTTGTTGCTGATGATTCCCAATTTGTTAATTCAAAATCTCATTCTTGAGCGCCAAGGATTAGAATATCAAACACAGAATGAGATCGCATCAAGCTGGGGCCCAAATCAAACTATGATTGGCCCAGTATTAAGCATCCCTTTTACAAAAGAAATAACAACTGATGATGGTATCTCTACCTTCGAATACACACTTAGAGTCCTACCAAAAACCATCAATTTGGAGGTTAGTCTAGATACTCAAGAACGTCAAAAAAGTATTTATAAAGTTATTCTATACAATGCGGCACATGAGCTAGATGGTTTGTTTGAAATTCCTGATTTATCGAAGTTTGGAAAAAATGTAAAATCGATTCACTGGGATAATGCTACTGTTGATTTTGGATTTACGTCATCAGCGAGTTTGGATGAAATCGTGTATCTAGAATGGAATAGCGAATCATATAAAATGCAGTCTGGAGCATCGGACAATAATTTGTTTTCATCAGCTATCCATGCTGCAATTCCTTTGTCTGAAGAACAAAAAGAATATTCATTTAAAACAACGATTGGTTTAAATGGAAGTAAGGCGATTAATTATTTGCCTTTAGCAGAGAATACCTCAGTAAGCATGAATAGTAATTGGACAGCTCCGGGTTTTATTGGTTTGCCACTTCCATCTAATCGAGACATGACAGATGTTGGATTTTCGGCACAGTGGAAACTGACAGAATATAATCGAGCATTTAAAAATACTTGGATAGATAATGAGGTCCAATTAATGCATAGAGCAGGAACATTTGGAGTTGACTTGGTACAGACTGTTGGCCATTATCAAAAAAATATGAGAAGCGCTAAATATGCTCTGTTAATCATCAGTCTGAGTTTTATGGTGTTTTTCTTTTTTGAAATGCTTAAAGGAAATAGAATCCATTTTGTCCAATATATTTTTGTAGGTCTTGCGCTCTCTATTTTTTATACACTGCTACTTTCCTTTTCAGAGCATATCGGTTTTGATTTGGCTTACCTCGTATCAGCAGGGGCGGTCGTTGGCTTAATCAGTTGGTACAGTCGCTTTATTTTACACAAAGGGAGTAATGTGTTTATTCTCACTCTCATCTTGGGGGGCTTGTATTTATACATTTATATTTTACTCCAGATGGAAGAGTTTGCTTTACTTGTTGGTAGCGTAGGCCTTTTCATTGTGTTAGCTGTGACCATGTATTTGAGTCGTCATTTTAATTGGTATGATTTGTCTGGGCGTAAAGATGAAGTGGAAGGTTGAAGTATTGAATATGAGAATTTATACAATATAGACTTTGCTATTGGTTTTATAAAGATCTCTGTAGCGGTATAATTGGGAGATGGTGTTTTGTTTAAATATAATATCGCTAATAATAGCTACGAAGTAAAATATGATTTTAACGATATAGGATTTAGTTTTAGCCACGTAACCGGTGTTAATCCTTTTGGAGGATTGATTAAAGCGTCTAATGGTTTATTATACGGTACCACTGAATTAGGTGGTATTGATAATTCTGGAGTTCTGTTTACTTATAATACAACAACTGAAACCTATACTAAAATTTTCAATTTTTTGGTCGATAATATGAGAGGTTTCGCCCAAAGGGAGATTTGCTTGAAGTATCACCAGGCAAACTTTATGAAACAACTTCAAGTGGAGGTAATAATGGCTCTGGAGTTATTTTCGAATACGATATAAATACCAATTTGTTTTCAAAAGTGTTTGGATTTTGACGGAGGCACCAACAATATGACTGGTAGATTTCCATCTAGTAAGTTGAAGTTAGCAGCGAATGGAAATCTCTTTGACATGACAGCAAATAGCGGTCCATTTTCTGCAAACCAAGCTCCAGGCCGAGGGACTGTTTTTGAATTCAATTTCAATACTCAAGGCTTTATATTGAAACATGTTTTTGAAGAATCAACTGGTCAATATCCCACCTTTACGCATCTAGTTGAAGTTGGAGCTGCACAGAACTGTGTTGGTGTAGTAGACGAAGTGATTGACTTGACGAACCGATCTATTATGACTGATACAACAGCCAATTTAAGAATCATCACGAATGGAAAGGTTATCATGGGGAATAGTTTCAATTTTTATGCAGGTGGAAGTATCGAATTTTTAACTGATTTTGAAGTTGAGAATAGTGCAGTATTTCATGCTTACATAGCAACTTGTCAGTAACTTGTTGACATACATTGTAGATAATTTTATAGCATGATTCCATAGGAAACAATACAGACGACATGAGTTTGAGAAGTTTTTTTTAGGAGTAAATAATGTATGACATATTGTACTTCCTAAAAAATTGAATGTCAAATACTTAATTAGCTTATGTCTCCTTACTTCTGGAATTCTTTTAACGTCTGATTTATAATTCATCAAAACTGACCTTACTTCTTAACTATGTCTACGGATTTTATGTTCATGTCTGACATCGATGTAGATAAGTCGAGCTTGCAAGAAGCCAGTCACTTGAAAACGATCATTCTAAATTCAATGTCATCTTTTTAGATATTCAAGAGTTAACTTTTTTCTTTTTTCAAACCTAAGGTCAACTTTAAGTCCCGTATCTACAGCATGAATCATTGATCAATAAAATTTACGTACCAAGCTTAAATCCCTCTAGGATTTTGAAATAACTTAAATCTTGGAAGAATCAAGATTTATAAAGAGGAGATGCTCATCAATCATTCGCCGACTTAAATAATCGATCCCAATTGATACCATTTCTAATATTTCCACCTTTTGTAGAAAACCAGATGATGAGTGGTCGACCGACGATGTGATCATGTGGAACAAATCCCCACATTCGGGAATCTTCAGAATTGTGCCTATTGTCACCCATTGCCCAATAATAATCTTGCTTGAAAGTGTAACTATTGGTTTGTTCACCATTGATATAATATTGACCATTTTTGACTTCAAAATCATTGTCTTCATAGACGTCAATCACTCTTCTATAAATACTTAGATTTTTTGCATTTAATTCAATTGTGGCTCCAGCTTTTGGCATCCAGATCGGACCGTAATTATCGACTGTCCATCCGCCATGATTTCGGGCATCATGTGGGAACAGCTTACCTGGTTCTGCCTGATGTACAACGGGAGATACAAGGACTCCACCTCCCAAACTTTTTAATTTCTCTGCTTGACCGAGATCTAAATAATAACCTTCCCTTGATCTATCCATATTATCTATTTTCCATTCCTCTAATTTAGCCATATTGATTCCAGAAGGCAATCTGACTGAATGATTAAACTGCATATGTTCTGGATTTTCACTTGGTTTGCCATTGATATAAATCTGTCGATTGATGATCTGGAGTGTGTCTCCAGGAACCGCGACACATCTCTTGATATAATGATCTTTCTTATCAATCGGTCTTGTGATAAATTCATTTTTCTGCATCTGTCTAGCTAGCTCACGATCTTGCTGAGCGAAGAGCGGATTTCGATTCACTTGTGCTACACTATAGGGTCTTTTCTTCGTCACAAATACACTATCTCCGACAGGCCAGTTAAATACAAAAGGAGAATTACGCTTGATATCGCGTATCGCTGGTAATCTCGTATATGGAAGAGCAGGTTTCTTTAGATATGACTCTCCACCAATGATAGGAATTCTGTTATGAAGTAAAGGAAACATGGCTATTGTCATCGGCATTCTCATACCATATGATGTCTTGCTGACAAAAAGAAAATCACCAACATTCAAACTCCCTTCCATCGAAGGTGTCGGGATGACATAGGCTTCTATTAAAAACATTCTGATAAAGGCTGCCGCAAAAACAGCGAAAAATATCGATTCAAACCATTCTCTGATACCTGATTTTTTATAAGGGTCGCCTTCTACTAATTTTTTAAAGGTTCTCTCTTTGCCTGCTTCTTTTGCATCGAGGACTTTTTGTTGGTATTCTTTTTCAGCGACAACAGTTGGTCCTATATATGCTTGGTCCTTGTTCATTCCCAAATAGCCTAAAAATGCGGGCGCAAAAACTGTAGCAGCAGCAGTATGCTTGAAATCAAGTTTGCCAAACGACCTGCCTAAATCAACTGCCATGCCTACAAAAATGAAAATATTGACAATGGGAATCAGTAGTAAAAAAGCATACCATCTAGGTCGTCCAATGATATCACACCAATCCATAAAGTTGACACCAGGTATCAAACCATTCATAGCGGGCTTACCACATTTTGGGAAAACGAGGTACAATGCTATACTCAGAAGTATATAAGAAATAAAAAGAAAAATAAGAATACTCATACGATTGTCATTTAAACAAGCTCAAATATAACAAAGACATCCTGTTATCAACTTGTTAATTCGGATTAGCTTTTTGAATGTTTATACGAATGTCTATTTCTAATAGATAAACAGATTTGAATTTGTACTAAAACCAATATAAAAGTGAGGAATTCGAAGGAGATTATTTAGTCTTGAGGCTTTGTGATTTAAAGCTTGTAACTTTTTAAGGCTAATCACGCACACAAAAAAGCCTATTCCCACATATAAGAATTATATGGAGAACAGGCTAAATTTATAGTAAAAGGCTTGGTTTCTATCTTGCGAAAGAAGCCAATACAACATAAGTCGTTGGATCTACAGTCGTCAGGGCCTGTAGTGGATCGTGTATCACAAAGAATCCTTCATATCCTGAAGTGATTTCAGTGTAGCTTATTGGTGAGATGACTGCTACAGCGGCAGTTCCTCCATTTCCAATAATCGGTGAAGCAAAGACATCAGTATTAGGAGTTTCATTATAAGGCGTCCCATTAGGAGTCATAGCAGCATCTGCCATATCGTGAGCATGTGTGTGATAAGTTTCTTCAGCAATCGTATTTGTGATTTCTATAGTCACTCTTGACTTGTTTTCAGCTAATTCGCTGACAGTAATTGTCGCTCCCAAATTGGTAGGGTGCATACCGTCATATGCAAAGGCTGCAGCTACTTGTCCTGTGTTAAAGTCATACTGAAAACTCGATGAAGAATAATTCACTGAAGATTGCTCTCGAGCAAAACCACCAACAACGAGGTAGGTGCTAATGTCCGCCGTATTGACTGTTTGTAAAGGGTCATGGATGACAAAAAATCCAGCATAATCTGAAACAAGTTCATCGTATGACATAGTCGCTTCTTGGCTTATAGTTGCAGTGCCACCATTACCCATAATCGCTTGAGCAAAAATGCTAGAATTTGGCGATTCACTATAAGGTGTTCCATTAGGGGTAGATGAAGCATCCGCCGCATCGTGTGCATGTGTGTGGTACGTCTGTCCCTCAAGAGTGTTGTCAATACTTACCGTAATATTGGTATTACCATTCTCTAATTCATCTAATTTTAGCGTTGCTGTTAAGTCTGAACTATGAGTCCCTAAATAAGGAGCTGATGATACAACTTGGCCATTATGAAATGAATATGAAAAGCTTGTTGACTGTAATATATCAGGATTGTCATCACCGCAAGAGCTAAATAGACTTACTGCGCACATTAATAATAGACAAAATAGAGATTTGGAAATTTCTAAATTTTTGAAATTCATTTTAGTGTATTTGTTTAAGGAAATATAAGATTTGAAATATGTTTTTCTTGTAATGGTTACTTAGGAAGTCTACTACACTCTTGTGTTTATATCGACCTATAATATCACATACGTGTTCTATACCAGATTTGGACTTGTGTAATTTGAAATTAAACTTTTAATGAGGCAAAAATCAAAGGCAGACAGAATGTATCAAGGAGTAGAGTCATTAAATAAATTGACTTTAGGCACTGTTACGTGGCTGGGACCAAAATGGTTGCCTGCTCATTATTAGTACATAAACTAAAGGTCGTACCTAAGATAGTTAGATCGAATCCATGCTTATTTTAACAACAAGCACGAAGTCTTCAGGTTCTATAGTCTGACTAAACTAATATAAAAATGATAAACAAATCAAGCTATTTTAGCTTCATTGTCTTAACCATAAGCTTCTTGACTTCTTGCATTGGTGATGATTTCGTTTTTGACGAAGTCGAGCCAATGGTCGTCATTACAAGTAACCTACAAACCTTGGCATTAGGGACTACATTCCAAATAGAAGCAAAATATTTAGATAATGTGGGTGCTGAGCAAGTTCTTCCCAAAAACTGGACGAGTTCAGCATCTGATATTATTTCAGTTGATCAATCAGGGTTAATTACTGCTCTCAATGCTGGACAATCAGTCATTACAGCAGAGTTGATTCTTGATGATATGATATTAGAAGATCAAATCACAGTCACTGTAGCCGAGGAAACTACTCAATCTTCAAATGCAAGGACTGGTGTTATTGAGTCAACTAGTTCATATCGCCTGGAAGGAAATTTTTCTTTAGAGAAGGTCGGTGAAAATTTGGTACTGGACATTGATGAAACATATCAGACGACCAGCGCATTACCAGGCTTATATATTTATTTGACAAATAACAGAAACTCAAATTCTGGAGCATTAGAAATTGGTGAAGTGACGGTCTTTTCAGGTGCACACAGTTATACTTTACCTGATGATGTCGGGATCAACGATTACCAATATCTACTTTATTATTGTAAACCATTTTCAGTCAAAGTAGGAGACGGACAATTCGAAAACTAGAATAAATCAACAACAATGAAAATTCAAAATATACTAACCGTATTTATTATTATGTCCATTTTGCCAATGACAGTGATGGCAGGCGGAGGATGGCCGCAGCCCAAAGACAAAGCGTATGTCAAATTATCTGAATGGTGGACAAGTTCCGATCAGCATTATACTGATGTTGGCTTGATTGATCCCAATGTTACACTTGGTATTTATACAACAAGTATTTATGCTGAATACGGTATCACGAATCGCTTGACAGGAACAATCTATTTTCCATTTTTTAGTAGAGCATTGATCAATAATACGGTGTCATCCACCACTGGCGAAGTGTTGAATGCAGGAGATGCGATCAATGGACTGGGCGATACAGATATATCATTAAAATATGGAATTACAGGTAGTGGAAGTCCCATTGCAATTTCAGCCTCAGTTCTTTTTGGCATTCCACTCGGGAATGATCTTGGTGGAAAAGATCAAAATCTTCAAACTGGTGATGGGGAGTTTAACCAATTGATTCAGCTTGACGCTGGATCTGGATTCAACCTAGGTTCTCTATCAGCTTATGTAAATGCACATATAGCTTATAACAATAGAACGTCAGGATTTTCTGACGAGTTACGATATGGAGTAGAAGCTGGCGTGGCCACTTTAGATAGTAAACTATGGCTCATCGGACGGCTTAATAGAGTTGATTCTCGTAAGAATGGAACCCTGGGTAATAACTCAACTGGTACAAGTATTTTTTCCAATAATGCTGAATTTACATCGCTTGGAGCAGAAGTTTCTTATAAGATCAATGATAAATTGGGCTTTTCGGCTGGTATCACTGGAGCGATGAATGGTAGAATTATTTTAGCAGCACCTTCATATACAGTAGGTGTATTTGTCAACATTTAGGAATAAAATTGTAGACTTTTTGTAGTCATTGTTAGTTAGTTTGATATTGACAGTTCTTCGGTTTATAGTAAATAATAGCTTGATAACTTTAGCGAAACAAATCAGTGATTTATGTAAGCCTTCCCAACGAAAGCTTCATTTTATTGATTTCTGGTAATTATGGACAATCTTATCAAAAGTATTTAGGATTAAAACAATGGCCTGTTACCAAGTATTAGCCTTAGTTGGTCTGTAATTTTATACTGAAGCAAATAGAATAGAGACTTTATATTCCAAGTGTGTAGCTATTTTGTAGGGTGAATAAGATGTGACTGTAGAGTTTATGTAGCGTCTTAATGATGTACTTAAAATTAATCTAAACCCGTACCCATGAATGCACAAGTATTAAATACCTACGTCGAACGCACCTTAAACGCGCTACCGATAATTGCTATCTTTTCGTTGATGGTATTTTTTATATTGTCGGGTACATTCGGTTAAACTGATGATTTTTTTAAAATCTCTGTGTTAGCTAAATTCCCAATGCTACCGATATGAGTATGATCTAAATGTCGATTTGGTTCATACGTCCCGAGTCCAATGTCAAATTTAATTTTTTTGTAGGCTTCTCTAAATGAGAGGCCTTTTTTAACTAATCTGTTCACGTCTTCTACAGAGAATAGATAATTATATTTTTCGTCATCTAGAATATTCTCCTTCACTTCTATCTTTGGTATACAATACAGACAAATGTCAAGTAATTCATTGAGCATATGGATTGCTGGAAATAGGATTTCTTTTAACTGTTGAAAATCTCGATGATATCCAGAAATCAGATTGTGGCAGATCAAAGTGATTTGATTAGGAAGTGCCATCAATTGGCTGGATTTAGCTCGAATTAACTCAAAGACATCAGGATTCTTTTTATGAGGCATGATGGATGATCCAGTTGTTAATTCATCTGGAAGACTGATGAAATTGTGGTTTTGTCCGCAATACAAACAAACATCCATGGCGAATTTATGTAATGTATAACATATTGATGATAAGCTATTTGAAAGTAATAATTCTGTTTTACCTCTCGTCATTTGTGCATACATCGAGTTATAACACATATTATCAAAGTCCAATAAATCTGTCGTTTCCTGTCGGTCCAGAGGGAATGAATTTCCATATCCAGCCGCAGAGCCCAATGGATTTTGGTTAACTAACTTTCTGGTAGATTGAAGCAAACGCAAATCGTCTACAATAGCCTCTGCATAAGATCCAAACCATAGACCAAAAGATGATACCATTCCGACTTGCATGTGCGTATAACCTGGCATTAAGACATCTTTATGTCGCTCGCTTTTATCAACAAAGGCCTGTGCGATGGCCTCAAGCTTTTCGGAGAAGACATCAATCTTAGCTCGATAGTATAATTTTAAATCTAGCAATACTTGATCGTTACGTGATCTACCTGCATGGATTTTCTTTCCTATATCACCAAGTCGTTCAGTCAGCAAAAATTCGACTTGTGAGTGAATGTCTTCGACGCCTTCATCTATCACAAATTTTCCATTGTCAATATCAAGTAAAATATCATCTAAGGCGTTTAAGAGCTTAGCTAATTCTTCTGTATTAATGACATCGATTTTATGGAGCATTTTGGCATGAGCCTTTGATCCAATCACATCATACGTTGCCAGTTCCATATCAAGAACAGCGTCTTGGCCAATGGTAAATCGCTCTATTAATTTATCTGTATCAGCGGTTGTTTGCCAAAGTTTCATATCTCGGTAATTTTAAGGTTTTTGATTTTTCAATAAATCTAAACATGTTTAAAGTTTTAGACCTTTTAGTAAATCTATATAAGTATTAATGCCTCGTGTTATTTCTGTAATACTAATGTACTCATCTGCCTTGTGAGAGCGGTTTGTATCTCCCGGCCCAATTTTTATACTTGGACAATTGAAAAAAACTTGATCAGACATTGTATTTGATCCATACGTCGGTATCCCTAATGAAGTTCCTTTCATCACAATAGGATGAGCTGTTGAGATGGACGAGGGTTTAAGCCTTAATGATCTTGGTGTCAATGTTGAAACGCAATTTTCTGATAGTAAATCTGTGATTTCTTGGAAGGAATATTGGTCATTGATTCTACAATCTATCACAAATGAACAGGTATCTGGGACGACATTGTGCTGGTATCCTGCTTCAATCTGAGTTACTGTTAATTTAACTGGTCCCAGCCAAGGGCTATGCTTCTCAAATTGGTAAGATTCTATCCATTGGATATCTTTCATTGCGGTATAAATGGCATTATCGCCAAATTGATTTGCAGCGTGTCCTGCCTTGCCCACAGCTTTTCCGTCTATCACGATCAAGCCTTTCTCAGCGACTGCCATTCGACAAGAGGTAGGTTCACCTACGATAGCTAAGTCTGGCGTAAAATCAATCTCTTTCAAAACTCTTTCTAATCCATTTTTACCTGATATTTCCTCTTCGGCAGAAGCGATTAAGACCAACTGAAACGGCAAATTCTTATCTTGACTATAGTATAAAAAACAGTGAATCAAACTCACTAAACTAGCACCTGCATCATTGCTCCCTAATCCATAAATTATATCTCCAGATTGGTCTGCACCGAATGGATCTTTTGTCCAACCTTCAGAGACTTTTACTGTGTCATGGTGACTATTTAGTACGATGATTGGCTTGTCAATAAATAATTCTTCCGCTGTTTTACAGATGATATTATTCCCAATTCTCTGAATACCTAATGACCGAGCAGAGAGGTATTGTTGTATTAAATCTGCGGTTCTGCCTTCTTCTTTTGACAATGATTTTGTTTGGATCAGTGTCTTTAGGAGATTGATAGTTTGTGTGATATCTGTTAACATGACTAATTCTAAAACAGTGAATTATAAATTATAAAAACTATAATATAAAATTTGTACCTGGACTATCTTTATGTACATGATCAATGCCACAGATGTGAACAGAACTAGCTCCATTCTTTAAAGCATTGAATGCATTCTCCACTTTAGGAATCATACCATCTGCAAATACCCCTGAAGAAATATAGCGAGTAGAATCTGTTTCTGTTACAATCTGTAGGATTGAATTTGGATCGTTTAAATCTTCTAAGACTCCATTATATTCAAAACAATATTTCAGATTTACTGTATAATGTTGTGACATGGCTTGCGTCACTTTGGCGGCAATGGTATCGGCATTTGTGTTAAATAATTGGCCTTGATTATCGTGAGTGATTGGACATAATACAGGCACAATATTTAAGTTAATTATCTGTCGAAGGAAATCACCATCGACCTTATCAATGTCTCCAACAAATCCATAATCAATATCTTTTACTTCTCGCTTATGAGATTGGATAATGTTGGCATCTGCTCCGCTTAATCCTATCGATTTACAGCCTAATGATTGTAGTGTAGCGACAATTGTTTTATTGATCAAACCAGCATAAGTCATCACAGCAATGTTCAATGTAGCTTCATCAGTGATGCGTCTCCCTTCAATCATCTTGACATCAACTCCCATCTTTTTTGATAATTCAGTGGCCGCTCGTCCGCCTCCATGCACTAAGATTTTAGCTCCTCTGATTTGCTGAAAGGAATCAAGAAAGGTGGAAAGTAAATTCTGATCATTTATAATCTTACCCCCAATTTTTACAATTGACAATGACTCCATCTTTTTTAATTTAAGAAGGTATCTAAGTCATCAATGCTCAGGTCTAGCCAGTTGTCAATATGGTTTTTCACTCCAGCTTCGAGAAGTTGGTCTTTATGGTCTAGTCCAACACCCAATAGGGGAAGGTTTAAACTTTTAGCAGTTTTTACATCCCAAAGTGCATCTCCACATGACAAAATACGGTCGTAATTATTCACTTGAAATAGTCGCTTTGCTGCTTCTTCTGCAGCGATGATTAGTCCTTCTCTGGACTCGATTCTGTTTGATGCGATGACGATACCTGCTTTGTATTTAATGCCCGGATCTCCTAGCTTTTTAAGTGCTGTCTCATAAAGTGATCCTGTTGCAAATGCCAAATCCCATTTTTCACTGTCCCATACTTTTTGAATAAAATTAACTGCACCTGGAATTTCTTCGATTGTTGGTAATTCATTTAATCTTTTGATGACGTGATATTGAAAATGATCAATATCATCAAGTGTCGCTTTGCGCTTGTGATTGACTTCAAATATTTTGGAATACACATGAAAATCTGTGACATGAGCATAGCTATTCCAGTTGCGATTGACTTCGTGACATTCTGTTTTCTCGAAGCCGTAATTTATAGAGTCTGTATGTTGCTTTTCGCTATTAGCAACAGTTCCATCAATATCGAATATGATAAGATTCTTAGGCATGTTTTTGATTTAGAAGTTTTGTGATGACAGTCTTAGCTGCATGAAGTCTGTTGCCTGCTTGTTGGTATACGATTGATTGTTCACTATCCATGACACCGTCTGTGACGACTACATTTCTTCTGACCGGCAGGCAATGCATAAATTTTGCATGATTCGTTTTTGCCATTTTCATTTTATTGACCATCCAGTTTTGATCTTCAGTTAGTATTGCACCATACTGCTCATATGATGACCAATTTTTAGTATAAATAATGTCTGCACCTTCGAATGCTTTTGATTGATTTAATTCAATTGTGCATCCATCTGTAAATTGTTGGTTTAGTGCATAGCCTTCTGGATGCGTGATTGTGATATCATGCTGCGTATGTGACATCCATTGTAAGAAGGAATTGGACACAGCCTGAGGTAGTGCACGTGGATGAGGTGCCCAAGAGAGCACAACTTTAAGTTTTCTATTTTGCGGATTATGCTCTTCTATCGTCATTAAATCTGTCAGTGATTGAAGCGGATGAAAGATAGAAGACTCCATATTGATGACTGGTACTTCGGCATATTCTATAAAATGTTGCATCAGTTCGTCACGATAATCTTCTTCTCGATTTTGCAAACCTGGAAATGATCGGATGGCGACGATGTCTACATATTCGCTGACGACTTTGGCTGCATCTTTGATATGCTCGGCTTTATCCATATTCATGATCACGCCGGGTTCGATTTCCCATTTCCAACCCTCAGATGCATTCATACTAATGGTGTGTAATCCAAGTTCTTTCGCAGCGTATTCAGTACTCAGGCGTGTGCGTAGACTTGGATTAAAAAAGATCATAAGCATTTTCTTTCCTTGGAATTGCTTTATATCTGATGAGTGTTGATGTTTTAGATTGATCGCATCATTGACGAGCGACTCCACATTATTGATACTGTCTGCTGAATAAAAATGTTTCATATTTTTAATTCTTAATCTCTATATTTTGAATACTTTGTTTGAGTCCTTTTATAAATCTAGAAATGTGTTCTTCATTGATACACAAAGGCGGAAGTAATCTCATTACATTTTTATCTGTAGAACTGCCAGTAAAAATTTTATTTGTGTATAGTAAATCTTTTCGAAGATCCGAGATAGGGGATCCAAAGTCTATTCCTAGCATTAAGCCTCTTCCTCTGATTTCTTTAATTTCAATGATTGAATCCAGTTGACTTTTTAAAATGTCACCCATGTGTTGCGCATTCGTGATTAGCTTCTCTTGTTGGATGACTTCTAACACAGCGGCACCAGCAGCACAAGCTAATTGATTGCCACCAAAAGTTGATCCAAGCATGCCCTTCCAAGCAGGTATTTTTACTGAATTAATTAAAACTCCGCCTATTGGAAATCCATTGCCCATTCCTTTTGCTATGGTGATAATATCTGGTCTTATCCCACTTTTTTGGTAAGCAAAGAAATCTCCAGTTCTCCCATATCCGCATTGAATTTCGTCCATGATTAATATGGTATCTGTCACATTGCAGATATGTTTTATTTTTTTTAGACATTTATCTGGGACCTCATGAATACCACCTATGCCTTGAATGGCTTCGATGATGACAGCGCAGTATTTCTCAGATTTTACATCTTCGTACAAGCGACCCATATTTTCAATGTCATGAAATTTAACATCAAAACCTTTGTTAATGGGAGCAGTTATTTTTCTATTGTCAGTCACATTTACCGCAGCGGAAGTCCGTCCATGAAACCCATTTCGTAAGCTCAGAATTTTTGTCCGTTTATTATGGAATGATGCTAACTTTAGCGCATTCTCATTTGCTTCAGCTCCAGAATTGCAGAAGAATAAGTCATACTTATGCAAGTCGCTAGCTTTTTCGAGCTCAGAACAAAAGAATTGCTGTAAAGAATTTTTAACAGAATTAGAATAAAAAACCATTTCTCCAACCTGATCTTGAATTCGACTTACAAAGTAAGGATGGCTGTGTCCAATCGAAATGACCGCATGGCCTCCATAAAAATCTAAATATTCTGTGTCATCTATATCGTATACAAAAACGCCTTTCGCGCGCACAGGTTCAATATCAAAAAGAGTGTAAACATTATAAAGATTAATCATTAGTATGCCATTGCTTTTAAGTTAAGTCCGGTCTGTTCATTGAGACCGAAGCGAATATTCATATTCTGAACAGCTTGTCCAGAAGCTCCCTTTAAAAGATTGTCTATTGCAGAGATGATAAATGCTTTATCATCGTGTTTTTCTACATGGATCAAGCATTTATTTGTATTTACGACCTGCTTTAAATTGATATTGGTATCACTGACATGTGTGAAAGGCTCATGAGCGTAATACTCATGATATAGACTTATCAAGTCATCTTCTGAGAGATCAGTGTCCGTATAACAAGAGACTAATATGCCTCGCGTAAAATCACCTCTCATCGGTACGAAATTAAATTCGGGACTCGATGAGTTTTGACACTGTTTGACTGTTTGAATGACTTCTGTCAAATGCTGATGCTTGAATGCTTTATAGATTGAAATATTATTATTTCGCCAGCTAAAATGTGTGGTGTCTAATTTGGCTTGTCCTGCGCCTGTCGCTCCAGTGATGCCTTGGATATGTACATCCATTTGAAGTTTGAAAGCTTTTGCTAGTGGAAGAATTGCCAGTTGAATAGCTGTTGCGAAACACCCAGGATTGGCGATTGCATTATTTTCTTTAATTGCATCTCTATTTAATTCTGGTAATCCGTATGTGAATCGGTGACCATCATTTAGACGAAAGTCTCTACTCAAATCTATGATACAGACATCCTTAGGAATTGGATTATCCTTCATAAATTTTATAGACTGTCCGTGTCCTTTACACAGAAAAACAACATCAACATTTGTGTCAAATTTGTCCGTGAAAATAATGCCTGTTTCTCCGACAAGATCTTGGTGAGTCTCATAAACATTTTTATGCGCTTGGCTCTCACTCATCACATATGCTAAACTTACTTCTGGATGATGAATTAAAATTCTGATGAGTTCTCCAGCAGCAAATCCACCGCCACCTACTATAGCTGCTTTAATCATAATGATATTTTTGATTTGTTGACGCCGTGGTAAATTTTATACTGATTTGACAGAATCTTGATAAAGCCTTTTGCTTCGTCGGCCGTCCATCCTTTATTCATTTCTCCGTATTGTCCAAACTCACTTCTCATCAAGTCATGAGGAGATTCGATGCCGTTTAATAAAAAACGATATGGTTTCAATGTGATAAATACATCACCTGTTACATTGACCTGCGTATCTTCTATAAATTTTTCCATGTTGCGCAGGACCGGATCTAAAAACTGGCCTTCATGTAGCATCATACCGTACCAATCAGCAAGTTGTTGTTTCCAATGATTTTGCCACTTTGACAACACATGCTTCTCCAAAAGATGATGAGCTTTAATTAGAATCATTGATGCTGCAGCTTCAAAACCAACTCGTCCTTTTATCCCGATTATCGTATCTCCAACATGTGTGTCTCTGCCTATTCCATATGCTGAAGCGATCGATTCTAATTCTTTAATAAGCGCAATGGGATGATCAAAAGATTTTCCGTTTAGTTTAGATACTTCACCTTTCTGAAATGAAACTGTTATCTCTTCTGACCCATCTTTAGTGACCTGAGAAGGGTAGGCTGATTCTGGTAAGGATTGATGAGATGTCAGCGTTTCTTTCCCGCCGACAGATGTTCCCCATATGCCCACATTGATGGAGTAATTCTTTTTTTCTTCACTCCAGTCGACACCATGTTTTGATAAGAAATCGACTTCTTCCTGTCGCGACAAACTATTATCTCTTATTGGTGTCACGATTTCAATATTGGGTGCAAGTGATTTAAAAATGAGATCGAATCGAATTTGATCATTGCCTGCTCCAGTACTTCCATGCGCTACATATTTTGCGCCGACTGACTCACAATAATTTAAAATAGCCATTGCCTGAAATGCTCTTTCTGAACTGACAGAAAGTGGATAGGTGTTGTTTCGAAGTACATTTCCATAAAGCAGATATTTCAAACATTTTTCATAATACTGCTTACTGATATCTATACATTCATAATTGCTTGCGCCTAATGATAATGCTCGGTCCTTAATCTCTTCTTTTTCTTCTCCTAGAAATCCTCCTGTATCAATCGTAACGGCATCAATATCATATCCCTGTTGTTTCAAAAAAGGTATACAGAAAGATGTATCTAATCCTCCACTATATGCAAGTACAAGTTTCTTATTCATGATTTTTTTCTTTTAGCTTTTTCTTTGCGTCTTTGATTGCCTTTTTAATGGCTTTTTTCTCTTCTTTTTTTCTAGCTTTTAATGCTTGTTTTTCGTCTTTCGAGGCGGCGAGCATAGCTGTGCATAGGCACATTTTTCTTTCATTTTTCTGTAATATTTCGTAGTTATTGCAACTCGAGCAGCCGTTCCAAAATTCATCATCTTGAGTCAGTTGTTTGAATGAGACTGGCTTATAGCCGAGTTCGCTATTGATACCCATCACTATGTCGCTTGTCGTGATGCCAAATAATTTTGCTTTTGGATAATTATTTCTGGCAAGCGCGACGGCTTTCTTTTTTATCTTTTTGGCTAGTCCTTGACCTCTGAACATTGATTTGACAATGAGTCCTGAATTTGAGACATATTCTTCGCTGCTAAATGTTTCAACATAGCAAAAGCCTGCTATTTCTCCGTCTGGACTAGTTGCGATGATAGCATTGCCTTGCGTCATTTTTTTGGAAATGTATTCAGGTTTTCTGAGTGCTATTCCCATCCCTCGTTCTTGTGCAGAAATCTTATATAACTGTGATATCTCCTCTGCAAATAATGTATCAGCTTTATGAGCTGCACGAATATCGAATTTCATTGACTTTTGTTGAAAATTGTAAATATTTGACGGAGCGTGTGACTCCGCTTAGCGAATAGAAATATCAGGCCTGGGTGGCCCTAAATCTTCTTGATTGTATGTGATTGCTAATATTCACGCTGTAAATATAACGAAATAAATTGAAGATGATTATGTCAGGATGAATAGCTTTGTAAAACTGTATTGAATAGGATTCAAACATTATTTTGATCTAATACTAAAATAACAAGGCAACAAAGACATTTCCAATTGCTAAAATCCCTTTTTAGTTTTCCCAAACTTCACCTTAGCATATTCATATCCTTCTTGCCACCAGGATTTCATTTGGTCTGGATCAAACATGAAAGAATGCTCAGTCAGTTCTCTTGGAGAGAAAATAAAGTTGACCTTGACATCATCATTATATATACTTTCGAGGTGACCAATTAATATATCATGTCTGCCTAATTGGTAATTCATGAATTGCATTGATCTCATTAGCACATCAAAAGCATTTTTAGTTGGTGCTTTGACAACATGGTGATGCCTTGGAGATAAGACTATTACATCTATGACTTTCGCGCCAAGATTGATTGCTTCTTCTATCGGTATGTAATTTCCAAATCCGCCATCTGCATACTCAAATCCATTTTTCTCGACGATACTCATAAAAGGAACAAAGCTAGCAGAGGCCCACATCCAATCACAGAAATCTTCGTAACTACAATCCTTAGCGTATTTATATTCTACTTTATTTGTACTCAGGTTAGACACAGTGACGATGACATGTTTTCCAGATTGTTGAATTTTTATAAAATCTTCTGGAGATACCACTTTTTGAATCGTCTCTCTCAGATTTTTATGTTCTCCGAATGTCTTTTTTCGCTTTAAAAACATACGGATAGTATTCAAATGATTGATAGATGTCTCAGTGGAACCATCCTTCAGTTTTTTGACTTTGAATGGACATTGACTATATATGTCTTGCTGGGTGACATTTGTATATACGTTTTTAATCTTGTCAATATCCTTGATGGAAATATGTGGGATCAATAAACTTCCTGTAGAAGTTCCAATAAAAATATCGTACTCTCTTTTTAAATCTTGAATTAGATGTTGGCTCACTCCTCCTGCGAAGGCACCCTTCGATCCTCCTCCTGATATCACTAATGCTTTCATATTATATTACGCTTGTCAATATTTTAGAGTCATGCTCGCCATAAAGGATCAACCGTCAAAGTTGAATAAAAATTGGCTTACTCTATAATTTAGACGTAGGAGACATCCCAATGGAACACATATTGGCAAAAATCGTCTGTTGTTTGTCTTGAAATGACTTGGTATTGTATAATCTTTTCTAGAATTTGCAATTGACATTATCGAAAATTAGTCTAAAACCATTTACTGCTTAAATATAGTTTCTATAGAAAATTAGATCACTTAGATAGAGCTTACTACATTAATACTGAAATTATAAGATTGATTCATTCATGGTCTATGGCTTGCCGAAATGTCGATAAAAGACACATGTGGTCTTATATTATTATGGCCTAAGATCTTTTTAACCGTGCTAATGATTCCTTATTTTTAACATTAAAGTAGTTATAAATGGTTTACTTTATCATTTAGATCGATAGACTTTAATATGGAATCACAAATTCAAGAAAATCGTCTTGTTTCTGACTTATCGGAAAGAAGACTTATCCAATATATTGGAGCATACATAGCCCTGGCCTTTGGTATTGTTCAATTTGCAATGTTAGCGGAACAAAGATATGGTTGGTCATCTTCACTAGTTGACAAGCTTGTTTTACTTTTTGTGCTCTTACTCCCTGCAGTTGTGGTCTTTACCTATAATCATGGAAAGCCTGGTCATGATGCTTGGAAACCATTCGAAAAAGTATTTATTCCTGCTAATATTGCTGTCGCGCTTATTAGCTCAATATTATACTTTAATAATGCAGCACCCAAAGCGGAGACCATAACGCTTGTGGATGAAAGTGGAGTAGAAGAGCAGCATGTCGTCCCGTCTCAAGAATATAGTAGTCGGATTACCATTTTACCATTTAATAGATCAGAAAATATAGACCTTATTGAATCTCAAATACTGTCTTATTTGACTTATCTGGACATGGAGCAAGACAGTAGATTATCATTGAATAATCTTTTTCAATTAAAGGAAAGCTTGTTGTCCTATGACTTAGATTATACAAAAGAAATTACTCAATCAAAAGCCTTACAAATCGCCAGAGATCAATTGTCTGATTACTATATCATTGCTGATGTAGATCGGTTAGATGGAATCGTATCATTTTCACCAAAAGTATATAATACGAACACTGGTAAAATGTTTTATGAAGCGATTTATACAGGTGAATCTATTTATGATTTAGTAGATAGCTTTACAGCGGAATTAAATCAAAAAATTTATCCTGAAGAGGATTCCCAATTTTCGTTTACAAATTCTCCGGCTAATGAAATCATTTCTGCAAATGATGAAGTCGTCAAAATTTATGTTCAAAATTTGTACTCTACAACTCTAAATCCACAGTCATCACCTATCGCGTTACAGTCGATAACAAAAGCTGTCGAATTAGATGAGTCATGTGCATTGTGCTATGAACAATTTGCGGGAATACAAGCAACGCTTGGAATAGACGGATATACCAATACTTATGTCGAGGCTCTTAAACATGCAGACGCACTTCCAGAAAAGCTACAATATAGAATTCGTGTCATTAATTACATGGTCAAAGGTGAGCGTGATAAATCTGTAAAAGTAGCTGAAAGATGGTCGGCCTTATTTCCATTCGATATAGAAGCATATGATTTTCTGATAAGACATCACATGGGAGGATTTAGGTTTGACCAGGCAATTGAAATCATGAAAGCCGCAATTAATAAAGGACATAAGTCGAAACTTTTACAATTAGCAAATCTTCAGATTACTAAGGAACAATATGAAGAGGCGATGGAGTCAATTTCAGAATATAAAAAAGTGTTTCCGCATAAAGCTGCAGAATTATTGGCGATCGGAGATATTTATATACAACAAGGAAAGATTCAAGAAGGAATAGATTTCTTTGAGAATATTTTAGTGTCTGATCCGACTAATTCTACCGCTTCTTTGAAGACTGCAAATGCATACAGTAGACTTGGAAAATCTGAAAAGGAAATCGACATTTTAAATGAGGCTTTGGAATTTTCAAAATCTCCATTAGACAGTGTTGTTATAATGGATGGGTTTAAAGCAAATTATTTGAGGATGGGAGATGAAGAAAAATTTATGAGTTTAGTAAACGCTCAGAACGAATTAAATAAAAGTAATTTTCCTCCTTCCGTGGCAATCATGTATGACATCAATGCAAATACATTAAATTATGTCAGATTCGACAATCTTCAACATGTCGAAGATCTTTTTGCTTCCGCTATAGACATATCTGATTCTTCACAAAAGCCAACTATTGAATGTTTTCGAGATTTTAATATTGGATTTCATACGGGAAATAAAACTAGGCTTGAAAAGTCAATGAGCCAATGTGGAGAAATGTTAAAAGCAGTTCTTGGGAAAGGAGGAGAACATCAGATAGCAGGTGTCAGGGCAGGAATGAATGGTGATAATGATGGGGCAATAGAATCTTTTAAAACATTTGCAAATGAGTCCGGTGGAAATTATAATCTTTTGTGGCAATTGGTTATTGATTATTATGTGAAGGCAGAAAGATATGATGAAGGCATAGCGTTGTTAGACAAGACTTTATTATCTAATCCAGAGAATCCTGTTGCGCTGTATTATAGAGCATTGTGTGGCTCTAAATTAAATCAAATAGATGAGGCAAAGAAGTACTTAACAAAAGCCTTAGCCACTTGGGAAGGCGCTTCTCCAAAGTATAGATACTATAAAGAAGCAACTGATTTAGCCAAAGAAATTTCTCTTTAATGGATAAAGGTAGCAGAGATAATCGCTTTGTTAGGAAGCCTGTTTACCCTGGCGGTGACAAAGCTTATAAGGCTTTCATTTCTGAAAATCTAAACTACCCAGATGAAGCAAAAAAGAACAATATCGAAGGACAGGTCCGACTAAAATATGGAATCAGT
>Ga0209828_1001222_pt1 | contig 23596 bp, 21 predicted proteins | sample MaitaG_FD_187429 | JGI IMG/M metagenome (GOLD analysis project Ga0209828, IMG submission 187429) | Marine algal microbial communities from Maine, USA - Maine_Asex2 metaG (SPAdes) (version 2) | ecosystem: Host-associated > Algae > Red algae > Unclassified | place: Maine, USA | collected 2015-01-05
TTGTACTATCTGAAGTTTTAGACTTAAACTGTAATCTTTTTGTGTACGTTTTTTGTAATTTGAATCCATAGTTATAATGTTTAGCTGTAACACTATGTTAGGACGTGACACTTATTTAAAAGAAAAAAGCCTTGATATATCAAGGCTTTTGTTTTATAATTACATAAAGATTATTAATATGCTATTAACAGCTCTTTGTACTCTCTTAAGTCTGAAACATTGTCTTTATTATTAAGATTCTTAGTAAGTGATAGTAAATATTTAAGACTTTCTACAGGATTTATTTCATTATCGGTTTCAACTGTATCCTCATCTTCTATAGGTTCGTCTTCTAAAACCGGTATAAGAAAGGATTGATGTTCTTCAATATGTTCATAAGTAAGTCTAAGTACCTTAACAACCAAAGGCACTTTCTCTTCCAAAGCAAAAACTCTTAGCGCTTTAATGTCATCGACTATTGTATCTGTGTTAATACCAGATTTATCAAGATTTTTAAGAATTTTATCGATTGCCTTAATTGCGTTTGTATTTTCCAAAAGATTTAATATTTATTTAAGTGGTTAATTAATGCAAATTTATACTTTTAGAACTTAAATAGCAGATCTTATTTATAGTAATTTTTTAGAAATTGAAATAATTTTTAGTAAACAAAAAAGCCTATCAATTTATTGATAGGCTTTTTATTTATAGTAAAGTTATTTTAACTATATCGCCGAAACAAATTTAGTTAAACCAGACTTTAAGTTAGCAGCTTTATTGGCATGTATAATGTTTTTCTTTGCTAATTTATCTAACATAGAATATACTGAAGGCAATAAGGCCTCAGCTTCTTTCTTGTCTGTTAACTCGCGTAATTTCTTAATAGCATTACGGGTTGTTTTGTGCTGATACTTGTTTCTAGTACGCTTACTTTCGTTTTGTCTAATTCTTTTTAAAGCTGACTTATGATTTGCCATTTTATTTTATTTTTTGTTAAAAAATTGTAGCCCGTAGGGGAATCGAACCCCTCTTACATGGATGAAAACCATGCGTCCTAGCCGATAGACGAACGGGCCATTTATTTTAGAGTGTGCAAATATAAATTATATTTTTATTTCCGCAAAACTTTTCAAAAAAACTTTACAACGTTTTCATTGCGGATGCAAAAATACAACTATTTTCTACTCTTGCAATAGCTAACTAAACTTTTTTAAAAATTTAGTTAGTATGCTTTTGCAAATAATACTCTACGTTTAGAAGTCTTTCCTGAATAAACACATATACCATCTTCAGGATTTTCATCTAATGGTAAACAACGAATAGTTGCTTTAGTAATTTCTTTAATTTTATCCTCTGTTTCCATTGTGCCATCCCAATGTGCAGAAACAAATCCACCTTTTTTTTCTAGAACAGTTTTAAAGTCATCAAAATTTTCAACTTCTGTTGTGTGCGTATTTCTATAGTTTAATGCTTTATTATATAATGCCTCTTGGATTTCGCTCATCAAGCCTTCAATTTTTTCAGTTAAAGAATCTAAAGACACTGTTTCTTTTGTTAAGGTATCTCTTCGTGCTAACTCTACGGTTCCATTTTCAAGATCTCTTGACCCAATAGCTAGGCGTAAAGGTACACCTTGTAATTCGTGCTGTGCAAATTTTGCTCCAGGACGATACGTTGTTCTATTGTCGTATTTTACAGTAATATTTTTAACTTTAAGATCTTTTATTATATTATTTACTACACTAGTTATCTCTTCAAGTTGCGCTTCAGTTTTATAAATAGGAACGATTACAACTTGATTAGGTGCTAAGTTTGGAGGTAGTACTAATCCTTGATCATCACTATGAGTCATAATCAATGCTCCCATTAATCGAGTTGAAACTCCCCAGGAAGTAGCCCAAACATAGTCTTGTTTTCCTTGTTTACTAGTGTATTTTACATCGAATGCTTTAGCGAAATTTTGTCCTAAAAAATGAGACGTTCCTGCTTGTAGTGCTTTTCCATCTTGCATTAATGCTTCAATACAGTAAGTTTCGTCTGCTCCAGCAAAACGTTCACTTTCCGTTTTTAGGCCTTGTACAACTGGAATTGCCATAAAGTTTTCAACGAAAGTTGCATAAACATTATTCATTGTTTTAGCTTCTGTTATGGCCTCCGCTTTTGTTTCATGAGCTGTATGTCCTTCTTGCCAAAGAAATTCTGCGGTTCGCAAAAATAGACGTGTACGCATTTCCCAGCGTACAACGTTTGCCCATTGGTTTATTAAAAGAGGTAAATCTCGATAAGACTGTATCCAACCTTTAAAGGTGCTCCATATAATTGCTTCACTTGTTGGTCTTACAATGAGTTCTTCCTCTAATTTGGCTTCAGGATCTACGCGTAACTTTCCGAGATTATTAGGATCGTTTTGAAGTCTGTAATGAGTTACAACTGCACACTCTTTTGCAAAACCTTCAGCATTTTTTTCTTCAGCTTCAAACAGACTTTTGGGTACAAAAAGCGGAAAATATGCATTTTGATGTCCTGTTTCTTTAAACATTTTATCTAACTCTGCTTGCATTTTCTCCCAAATAGCATACCCGTAAGGTTTTATCACCATACAGCCTCTTACTGCTGAATTCTCAGCCAAATCAGCCTTTAGGACTAACTCGTTGTACCATTTTGAATAATCTTCTGCTCTTGTTGTGAGTTTTTTGCTCATATTATAGTATTTTGGCACAAATATTGTTGTTATTAGAAAAAAAGAAATAGTTTGACAAAACTAACTATTTTTTGTTATGTTCAACAATAAAAACAAACAGTTATGCAATTAAAAAAATACTTATTAAATAAATTACCATCTTTTATGGTAGTTTTATTTACTCTAGGATTAACATCCTGTGGATCTTATCAATATGTTGGGCAAGATAGCGATGGTGTTTATGGAGACAACACTAGACAACAAAATACGGTTCAAGCTGACACCGAAGTGGAAAATGGTAATTCTTACTACAAAAATTTCTTTAAAGAGAAATCTATGGAAATGGATTTAAATAGTAATGAAGAGGTTTTTGTGGATATTGACTCTTACCAAGGAGAATATGCTAACGAGAATGCTCAAGTTAGTAATGTAAATACAGGTTATGGTGCTTGGGGAGAGAATAGCAGTGAAGTTGTTGTTAATGTCTATAATAATGGTTTCGGATGGAATAATGGTTTTGGATGGAATCAAGGTTTTGGATGGAATCAAGGCTTTGGTTGGAATCCAGGTTTTGGTTGGAACAGATTTGGATGGAACAGAGGTTTTGGTTGGAATAGATTTGGATGGAATCAAGGCTTTGGATTTGGTCTAGGATTTGGAGGATTTGGAGGTTTTTATAATCCGTTTTGGTGCTCACCATTTGGATTTGGAAACGGATTTGGATACGGAGGTTTTTATGGAAGAAATGGTTTAGCTTATAATACATCTAGAAGAGGTGGTGTTTATGGAAGGAATTCTGCCCTAGGTAGAAGAGTTGACGCTTCTAGAAGAAGAACCACAACATCTGCAAGAAGTAGGACTTCTACTTCACCTCGTGTAAGGTCTAATACGCCAAGAAATAGAACTAGATCTACTTCACCTAGAGTTAGAAGAAGATCTACAACGCCTAGAGTTAGAACATCTACACCTAGAAGATCATATCCTCAAAGCACTAGGAGCTCTTCACCAAGAATGAGATCGTCTTCTCCAAGATCCTCTTCTTCAAGAGGTTATTCTAGGTCTTCATCATCTAGGTCTTCTTCATATGGAGGTAGAAGAAGATAGTAGCTAATTTTTAAAAGAAAATAGAATTAAAAATAATATGAGAAAAGAAATATTTTTATTCATAGGTTTTATATCTATGTTTTCAATTAGTGCTCAAGATATAAATGATGCTTTACTATACGGCAACGGAGAAGTTATTGGTTCAGCAAGGTATAGAGCGCTTAGCGGTGCTTTCGGGGCACTCGGCGGCGACTTAAGTGCTGTTAGTGTTAATCCTGCTGGTTCTGCGGTTTTTACAAATAGTTTTGCTTCTGTGTCTTTAAACGTAAGTGTTTTAGATAACGAGACATCTTATTTTGGAAGAAATAATCCGTCCTCGGATTCAGACCTATCTTTAAATCAAGGTGGAGGAATTTTTGTGTTTGAGAATAGAAATGAAAATTCTCGATGGAGAAAATTCGCTTTTAGTATTGCTTTTGATAACACTAAAAATTACGATGATAATTGGTTGTCTAGAGGGAATAATACAACGTCTATAGATCAATATTTTTTAAATAATGCACAAGGTTTACGACTGGATGAAATTTCAGCTTTACCTGGTGAGTCTGTAACAGATGCTTATGCTGGAATTGGAAACGAATTTGGTTTTGCAAATCAGCAAGCTTATTTAGGTTTTGATTCTTTTATTTTAGAACCTGATAGTGATGCTGATGATAATACGACTTATACATCGAATATAGCAGCCGGAAACTTTGATCAAGAATACGCATATTCGGCAACGGGATACAATGGAAAGATTGCATTTAATTTGGGTGCTCAATACGGAGAGAGACTATATTTAGGTTTAAATTTAAATTCTCATTTTCTTAACTACGAGCGTTCTACCTTTTTATACGAACAGAATGAAAATGTAGGTTCTGTTGTAAACGAAGTTGGTTTTCAAAACAATATTTTAACTAACGGTTCTGGATTCTCATTTCAATTGGGCACAATTTATAAATTGTCTAACGAATTTAGGGTAGGATTTACTTATGATTCTCCAACATGGATTACAATTACCGAAGAGACCTCTCAATATATTGAAACTGTTAGATCTGAAAATGGAGCAAATGTTTTACAAATTGTAAACCCTCAATTAGTTAATTTGTTTCCAGATTATAATTTACAATCCCCATCTAAACTTACCGCTAGTTTTGCCTATGTTTTTGGAAAACAAGGATTAATAAGCTTAGATTATTCTAGAAGAGATTTTAGTAAAACTAGATTTAAACCAAGATCTGATGCCTTTTTTAGAACTCAAAATAATATTATTGAAAATAATTTAACAGTAGTCTCAACTTTGAAATTAGGAGGAGAATATAAAATAAATCAATTTAGTTTTAGAGGTGGTTACCGTTTTGAAGGTAGCCCTTATAAAGATGGTAAAACTATTGGAAACTTAAACGGTTACTCTCTAGGATTAGGTTATAGCTTAGGTAATACAAAACTAGATTTAACTTACGATGCCTTCAATCAAACTAGAGATTACCAATTATACAATACAGGTTTAACAGATGCTGCAACTATTGATGCATATAATTCTAATATTACTTTAACCTTAGGATTCCAACTGTAGAAATAATTACAATTACATTAGTTAACTTGAATAAAAAAAGGCGTTTGAAAATTTTCAAACACCTTTTTTTTTGTAAAAATAACTTATATTCGAATTAGCTAATATTTGTAGACTTTACTGTTTTAATAATGCGCCCTGCAATTTTATAAGGATCTCCATTAGAGGCTGGACGTCTATCTTCCAACCAGCCTTTCCAACCTTTTTCTACAGTAATAATAGGAATACGAATTGATGCTCCTCTGTCTGAAACTCCATAAGAGAAATCATTAATTGATGCAGTTTCATGATCACCGGTTAAACGTTGGTCGTTAAACTCACCATATACAGCAATATGTTCTTTAACTAAGGGCCTGAAAGCTTCGCAAATTTTCTCGTATATTTCTTTGCTTCCACAAGTTCTTAACACTTCATTCGAGAAATTAGCATGCATACCAGAACCATTCCAGTCCATATCTTTACCCAAAGGTTTTGGGTGGTATTCTATATAGTATCCGTATTGTTCACTTAGTCGATCTAACAAGTAGCGAGATACCCAAATTTCATCTCCTGCTTGTTTGGCGCCTTTAGCAAATAGTTGGTATTCCCATTGTCCAGAAGCTACTTCTTGATTGATACCTTCAAAGTTTAAACCAGCATCAATACACAAATCTGCATGCTCTTCAACTAGAAGTCTACCATGAGTATTTTTTCCACCAACAGAACAATAGTACATTCCCTGAGGTGCAGGATAACCACCAATAGGGAAGCCTAAAGGTAATTGAGTTTTGTTATCCATAATAAAATATTCTTGTTCAAAGCCAAACCAGAAATCATTATCATTATCATCAATTGTAGCTCTCGCATTAGAAACGTGAGGTGTACCATCTGCATTTAAAACTTCTGTCATTACTAAATAACCATTTCTTCTAGCTGGATCTGGATATATAGCAACTGGCTTTAAGAGGCAGTCTGAAGCGCCACCTGATGCTTGTTTGGTAGATGATCCATCAAAAGACCACACGCCTAATTCTTCAACGGTACCTTTAAAATTTTCATGTTCCTCGACTTTGGTTTTACTTCTCATGTTTTGAGTTGGATGGTAGCCATCTAACCAGATATATTCTAATTTTATTTTTGCCATAATACCTACAATTATATTAATAATATGATTGCAAATATAAAATGAATTTTAATTAACCTACAGAAATACAGCGGTAAAATTAATTTTTTTATTAAATACATATTAACAGCCCTGTTTTTTTAAGGGTATAAGATTTTTTTTATTTTTAAATCTATCAGAATTGATATATTTGTAAAAAACAGCCAGAAATATGTCAACTCTAAGATTTTTTGCTATTAAAGAAACCCTAAATAGGAAACCTGTAATTATAGAAGAAGAAAAACGACGTTCGCAAATTTTCGGACAAAACGTTTACAATTCAAATAAAATGCGTCAAACATTAACAAGTGATGCTTTTATTAGTTTAACAAATGCTATTGATAAAGGAGGAAAGATAGATAGAGTAATTGCAGATCAAATTGCGTCTGCAATGAAAGATTGGGCCCTATCTAAAGGAGTAACACATTATACACACTGGTTCCAGCCCTTAACAGGAGCAACGGCAGAAAAGCATGATGCTTTTTTTGAAACTATTGAAAACAATGGAGCGATAGAAAAATTTGGAGGCACTCAATTAGTACAGCAGGAGCCAGACGCGTCTAGTTTTCCTAATGGAGGTCTAAGGAATACTTTTGAAGCAAGAGGATATACTGCTTGGGACCCAACTTCACCAGCCTTTATATATGGTACAACATTATGTATTCCTACAGTATTTGTTGCTTACACTGGAGAAGCTTTAGATTATAAAACACCATTATTAAGAGCGTTACAATCTGTAGATACTGCGGCTGTAGCAGTTTGTAAGTATTTCGATAAAAATGTAAAAAAAGTAAATGCATCTTTAGGTTGGGAACAAGAATATTTTTTAATAGACAGTGCTTTAGTGTCATCTCGTCCTGATATTCAGTTAACTGGTAGGACCTTGTTGGGTCATGCCTCGGCTAAAGGTCAGCAATTAGACGATCATTATTTTGGTACAATTCCAAATCGTGCAATGGCTTATATGCGAGATTTAGAAAACGAATGCATGCTATTAGGTATTCCGGTAAAAACTAGGCACAATGAAGTAGCTCCAAATCAATTTGAGTTGGCTCCTATATACGAAGAAGCAAATTTGGCTGTCGATCATAACGCATTGCTTATGGATGTTATGGATAAAGTGGCAGAGCGTCACAACTTTAAAGTATTGTTTCATGAAAAACCATTTAAAGGCATAAACGGATCTGGCAAACACAACAACTGGAGTTTAAGTACAGATACAGGAGTTAATTTATTAAGCCCAGGAAAGACACCAATGAGTAATCTTCAATTTTTAACTTTTTTTATAAACACAATAAAAGCTGTGCATGATAATGAAGAGCTACTTCGTGCAGCAATAGCATCAGCCAGTAACGATCATAGATTAGGTGCAAATGAAGCACCTCCAGCAATTATTTCAGTATTTATAGGCCAACAGTTAACCCATGTTTTAAATGAATTAGAAAACGTAACCAACGGTAAGTTATCACCTCAAGAAAAAACAGATTTAAAACTCAACGTCGTTGGTAAAATTCCAGAAATACTTTTAGACAATACAGATAGAAATAGAACCTCTCCTTTTGCATTTACAGGAAATAAATTTGAGTTTAGAGCGGTTGGATCTAAGGCTAATTGCGCGAACCCAATGACTTTACTTAATTCTATAGTTGCAAAGCAATTAATAGATTTTAAAATTGAAGTAGATGTATTGATTGTAAAAAAAGATCTTAAAAAAGATGAAGCAGTGTTCAATATATTAAGAGAGTACATTAAAAAGAGCAAAACTATTTTATTTGAAGGCAACGGCTATAGCGAAGCATGGGAGAAGGAAGCAAAAAAAAGAGGTTTAAGTAATAATGAGTCCACACCAGAAGCCTTAAAAGTTAAAATATCTGAAAAAGCGTTGTCATTATATAAAGACTTAGGTGTAATGAATGCTACAGAAGTAAAAGCGCGTTACGAAATTGAACTCGAAGACTATATTATGCGTATTCAAATTGAAGGTCGTGTACTTGGGGATTTGGCAAGAAACCATATTGTGCCAACAGCTGTAAAGTATCAAAATATACTAATTGAGAACGTAAAAGGATTAAAGGAAATTTACGCTAAAGACCTTAAGAATGTAGCTCAAGCTCAATTGCATTTAATTGAAGAAATTTCTAAGCATATAGAATCCATCAATAAGTTAGTTATTAATATGACAGAAGCTAGAAAAAAAGCCAATAAAATTAAATCTGTTGAGGAAAAAGCTTTAGCATATTGTAATAAAATAAGACCACTTTTAGAAGACATAAGATACCCTTGTGATAAATTAGAACTATTGGTAGACGATGAGCTTTGGCCGTTAACAAAATATAGGGAATTATTATTTACTACGTAGGGTTACGTAATAAAACACGTAGTAATACGTAGCTTAAACATAACGAGTTACAAAATATTAGTAGTAATATTCCTATGTAAAAATGCATTTCACCGAAATTTAATAATTACTTATCGAAAAATATACTAAAATTTACTTTTTTTAGTAGTACTTAAAAATTTGTATTAAAATAATTATATATCTTTGTACTGCTATTAATCAATTTATATTTAACATGAAAAAAGTATTTTTCGGTGCTGCGGCACTATTATTCTCGGGTGCTCTTTTGGCACAAACTCCAAAATTAGATGATCAAAATGGTGATGCTGCCATTAACGCAACAGTAGTATCACCTTTAACACAAGCTGGCGCAGGTGCGAACGCAGGCGAGTCTTACCAAAATGGCGACAACAACAAAGTAAGAGTACGCCAAGCGGGAACTAGTCAGTCTGTATTCTCGGAGCAAGACAATGGTTTAGGTACAGGTGGAAATCTAGGGCAAATTTGGCAAACAGGTGCTGTTAATTCAAACAGTGGCTTTGAAAATGCTGCAATGCTTAAGCAATTAGGTACAGCAAACCAATCTACAACAGTTCAAGAAGGAGACAGCAATGATGCCGTTACGCAACAAGGCTTAAAAGAAGCTACATTAGGTGTTTCTGCAAACAACAAAGCTAAAATTCGTCAAGGAACAGGTAATCAAGCAGAAAATAATTATGCTATGGTTGAGCAAGACGGTGAAGGCAACAAAGCGCTAACTTTACAGACTTACGATAATAGTGAGGCTAGAACAGTTCAGGAAGGCGATAACAATAAGGCTAATATTGACCAAAACGCTGGACCTAATGGATCAGACGGTCATTCCGCAATTGTAGAGCAATATGGAGACGAAAACAAAGGCCGTGTAAAGCAAAGCGGACAAGGTGCTAGTAATTTTTCTGGATTAACACAAACAGGTAATGGTAATAAGTCTTTACAAAAGCAAATTAATACCGCTGCAATGGGTGGCACAGCAAACGAAGCATTTGTAAACCAAGGCACCGCTGGTGCGAATGGAGCTGTAGCTCAAACTGCCAGAGCACTCTACACTCCAATTTCTGCGCTAGATGATATTACTGCGGGTGGATTTAACGGGCCGGGTTCTTATAATGCATTAGCAATACAAAATCAAAATGGAGAAGCTAACCAGTCTTCTATCTTTCAATTTGGTGCAGATGCCCCAACTGAAGGCAACTATGCGGAGCAAGATGTCGATGGAGACAGAAACAATAGCTTAATTGTGCAAAATAATTTTGGAACAGCTTCGGGAGGTAACAACTATGCTAAACAAACTCAAGACGGCGATGATAACAATTCTGGATTGGTACAATTAGGAAATGATAACAAAGCTGCACAGGTACAAATTGGTAACGAAAATTATGCATTAGCCACTCAAAGAGGTACTGCAAATTTATTAAATACCCACCAAATAGGAGATGAGAATGCTGTAACAAGTGCACAAAGAGGTCAGCATAACCAAATATTAATTGTACAAAGAGATGGGCAAAGCTTTAAAGCTGAGCAAAACTTAAATGATAGTTTCTCTAATGGAAACAATGTAATCGATGTATTACAATTAGGTCCTCATGGAGATTTTACTACAGATGGTATTGAGTGTAACTTTGAAGATGAATTGAACCCTAACTTTATAACTCCAGTGCCAGATTTTACAATTGATAATCCATGTGACGATTGTTAGAAATAATTTTAGTTGTAATGCGTTATAACTAAATTATAAATAACATAAATATTTTAATAATTAAAAGAGGGTTCACTATATAGCAAGTAGCCCTCTTTTTTAATTTTATTTATTATGAATTTAAAAATTATAAGTAAGAATAAGTTAGTTTTTATATTATTGGTTTTTACTACCACTCAATTTAGTTGGTGTCAAAATTACAGCGAAAATGAAAACGAATCAAACACAATAGCAAACACTCAATTAAATGGGCAGCAGGTATCACAAAGCCTCTTTAACTCATTTTTTAATACTACACCAAGTACAGCATTATCTACTGTTAATGGAAATTCACTTTCTATAGTGCAAGCATCATCATTTAATACAGCTGAGGTTAAAGTAGCAGCAAGAGCTAGTGATATTAAAATCAATCAGAACGGTAATGAAAATAGAGTAGGATTATTTTATAAAGTAGATGCGGTAGTTACAGATATTAAACAAAATGGTGATGAGAATACGGTTCTAGATTATGTTATAAATCCCAGTTCAGAAGTGTCTTTAAATATTGAACAAAATGGCGATAAATTAACATTCGATAGGTTTGGAGCTAATAGTATTACAAAGAATATAAAATTTACTCAAACCACAGCATCGCCAACAATTATTATTAGAAGCTTTAATTAAAAAATGGGTACTGACTTTACAAAATATATAATGTATGCAGTATTTATACTACTGTTTTTGGATGTAGATGCACAAAGTGTTGTTTACAATAAAGAAATTAAAGCACAAATTAAAATTGATAGAACTAGTGAGTTTACAACATTTTCAGCAACATCAGAAAATTTAACATACTCAGGCAGAAATTTGCGATATGAACTAATGATGTTTAAAGAAGACAAAAGAAATAATGTGTCTAAATCATTACAAAGTAATAAATTTTACTTAGAGAATTATGAAAAAAAAATTTTATCTTCCGTTACAATTAACAATAAAATTGAAGGGAAGGTAACGTTATTATTACTAATATATCCTAATGAAGATTTAAAAAACATAACGCAGGGTGCAATTGGAAAATGTAGATTAGTTATTACAAGTAATGAACGCGGACAATTAAATATTGAAGGGGATGTAGAGGAAGACATTTTCTTGCAAGGCTTAGTAATGCAAAAAACACTTACTAAATCGGGTAAGGATTTTCATCGTTACTTTTATTCTAAATATTTTAATAAACAGGTTAGAACAGAAAGGCACATAGTTATTAAAGAAGTCGCAGGACAAAGAAGAAGTACTAGAATTACTGTAGAAATAGACAACCAATTAGTTTGGCAGTTTTTTGCAAGACCAAAAAAAGAGTTTTTACAGAAAATGGCAGATATTGCATTAAATAAATGTATTACATATTTAAAGCAGCTAGAGCAAAGGAAAGACACACAAATACGCTATTAATTATGAAAAAGAATTTATTTTTAACCTTTTTTATAGGTTGCTTTACATTTACATTTACAATTGCTCAACAATTTAGTTATAAACCTGTAAATCCAGCATTTGGAGGAGATACTTTTAACTATAATTGGTTATTAAGTTCAGCAAGCGCACAAAATGGATTCACTGCACCAAGAGCAGAAAGAGAAACACAAACAGAATTACAGCAATTTGGTAATCGTTTAAACCAGCAAGTACTTAGTCAAATTTCCAGGGCACTGTTAGCACAACAAGTTGAATCTGTTGGAGATTTCAACCAAGAAGGTACTTTTACTTTTGGATCTCTAAATGTAGAAGTTTTTGAATCTGATGAGGGTTTAGTAATCAATATTTTAGATACTTTAAACGGAGAGCAAACTCAAGTAATTGTTCCAAATCCGTAGCCAAGAACTTTCCCGCTTATGAAAAATTTTCAAAAGGTAGTAGCTATTTTGGTTGTGTTTTTAAGTTTAGTATCTTGTGGAACTTATTTTAACCAACCCTTTTCTCAAGAACCAGCCAGAATTGGCGAGTTTTCTAAATCTACAAACAAAATATTAAATTTACCACCTCCCAAAGTGCCTCTAGAAGTTGCGGTGTACGATTTTAGCGATCAAACAGGACAGTATAAAGCCGTAGAAAATGGTAGCACTTTTAGTACTGCTGTTACTCAGGGAGGAACAACTATACTTATCAAGGCTTTGGGAGATTCAGGATATTTTATACCCTTGGAACGAGAAAATTTTAATAACCTCTCTACAGAACGAAATATAATACGTACTACAAAACAACAATACATAAAAGGATTAAACCCTAACGAACCAGCAATTAAACCACTTTTGTACGCAGGATTAATGCTAGATGGAGGTATCGTTTCTTACGATACTAATATTGTAACAGGCGGTGCCGGTGCAAGATATTTTGGCGTTGGAGGCTCTGCTCGTTATAGGCAAGATAGAATCACAGTATATTTAAGAGCTATATCAACTCAAAGCGGAGAAATTATAAACACAATTTATGTTTCCAAAACTATTTTATCTCAAGCTGTAGATGTTAGTCTTTTTCGCTTTGTTAAATTTCAAAGACTTTTAGAAGCAGAAACTGGATTTACTCAAAGTGAACCCGTACAACTCGCTGTAAAAGATGCTATTGAAAAAGCTGTTCACGATTTAATAATGGAAGGAATCGAAGATGGATTTTGGTCAACAAAAGCAGGTTTGGAAGTTGATAAAAAACTAGTATCTAATTATAAAGAAGAAAAAGAAGCTGCCAATGTTACAGAACTATTTAATCGATTTACATTTAAGCGTCGAACAGAGACTGTTTTCCATGGTTCTATTGGAGCATCAAAAATAAATGGAGATTACATTAATCCAGAATTTAAATTAAACTACAGACTAGGTTATAAACGCTTTTTAACTTCTCATTTTAACTTAAGTTTAAATGTCAATAAATTCAATTTGTCAAACAAAAATATTTTTGATAAAAGTTTTGTTTCAATCGATGCAAATGTGGAATATGCAGTATTACCTTTTGATAAGTTAACACCTTATATATATGCTGGCGGAGGAACAAATATATCTAATAACTTCAATAATTTAAATCCTAAGTTACAAGCAGGAATAGGCTTAGAATATCTTGTTACAGAACGTATTGGTATTACAGGTTACGCAGAAAATAATTTTGTTTTAAGCGATGCTATAGATGGTTTAAATCGTGGATCTAAAGATGATATGTACTCTAGGTTTGGTGTTGGCTTAAATTTCTATATAGGTAATTACAATACAAAAAAAGATTTTGAACGCTTAAAAGAAAAAGAAAGAAAAAAGGAGTTAAAACAAATAAGAAAAGATAATATTAATAAAGGATTGCAAAAGAAAATTGACATAAAAAACTAAGATAGGTGTCAATGTAAAAGAATTAAAAGAAGACGACAATTAAAATAAATCCTATACTGATGAAAATAATTAAATACACCGTAACCATTATAGTTGTAATGTTAGCTTTTACTACATGTAGTGAAGACCAAATAGATGCTATAAGAATTGGATCTATAAACGGAAAAGTAGTTGTAGCAGGAACAAATGAACCTTTACAAAATGTAAAAGTTTCAACTAACCCAGTATCTAGTACTGTTTTTACAGATGATGAGGGATATTTTCTTATAGATAATGCTGTTGTTAAAACCTATGCTGTTCAAGCAGAATTAGATGGCTTCGTTACTTCTTTTGAATCTGTAGCGGTTTTAGAAAATACAGCTGCTGTTGTGGCTTTTGAGTTAGCAACCTCAAATGCAAACAACCACCCACCAACAACTCCAAATTTAATTTTCCCCGAAGATTTAGCAACAGAAGTACCACTAGAGGTTAAATTTACTTGGGATTCTTCAGATCCCGATATTAATGATGAATTGACTTATACTTTTGAACTTAGAAATGGAAATACCAACGATATTGAAACGTACGAGGTAGAACAAGATACTTTTTTTACAGTAAGTAACTTAAAATTATCTACAACTTATTTTTGGCAAGTTGCAGCAAACGATGGTATAAATAATGATGTTGTCTCTTCTGTCAGTCAGTTTACTACAATAACACTACCTAATAATCCTTATGTTTTTGTAAAACAAGAAAATGGAAATAGTGTCATTTATTCAGGTAATGAAGGAGAAAGTACAGGCGGAGAAGGCCAAGTTGATGTTGATTTATTAAAATTAACTAGTGAAACAAAAAACAGTTTTAGACCTAGAGCTAATGTTACAACAAACAAAATAGCTTATCTAAGAACTGTTGAAGGTGATACTCAGATTTTTACAATGAATACAGATGGTTCAAGTAAAGTACAGGTAACTAATGCAGTTCCAGTAAATGGATTTAGATTAAAACATGTAGATATTTGTTGGGCGCAGAACGGGAGTAAGATATACTATCCTAGTTTCAATAAATTGTACCAAATTAACCCAGATGGCACCGGAGGTTCTGAAATATATCAAACTACAGACGGTACTTTTATTTCGGAAGTAGAAAGTGTAGCTTTCGATAATGATTTAATCTTAGTAAAAACTAATAATGCTGTAGGATACGATGCTAGATTATATACCGTAAGATTATCTACCGGTTTAGAAGAAACTGTAATAGTAGAAGGCTTAACAGGTGCTTTAGGAGGTATAGATATTACTGCCGATGGTGGTAAGACTATTTACACTAGAGACATTTCTGGTTCACAGAACACTAATTATAGACAATTTCAAAGTAGAGTTTTTATTTACGATGCTGCAACAAATGTAAGTTCCCAGATAAATACAGATACACTAATTGGTGAGAACGATTTAGATGTAAAATTTTCACCAAATCAAGGTGGATTTATATTTTCTAAAGTATCTAACACTATAAATGCTATACCACGAATTGTTAGGTACCAGTTTGGAGCAACAGGAGATGCGCAAGAAAAAGAATTATTCACTGCTGCGTCAATGCCTGATTGGGACTAACTATAAAAAAATAAAATATATTCCAAAACGTTTAATACTAAAGAAGCATACGATATTATTTGTGTGCTTTTTTTTTAAAGCTATCTTTGCATTTTAATACATAATTATGAGTTCGGAAATAAGCAAACGTTACAGTCAAAGAGGAGTTTCAGCATCAAAAGAAGATGTCCATAATGCAATTAAAAACGTAGATAAAGGTTTGTTTCCAAAAGCATTTTGTAAAATAGTACCAGATTACCTTACAAATAACGAGGATTACTGTTTAATTATGCATGCAGATGGCGCAGGAACAAAAAGTGCTCTAGCTTATATGTATTGGAAAGAAACCGGAGATATTTCAGTATGGAAAGGCATTGCTCAAGATGCTTTAATAATGAATATAGACGATTTACTTTGTGTTGGAGCAACAGATAATATAATGCTATCTTCAACCATTGGTAGAAATAAAAACCTAATTACAGGAGAAGTACTTTCTGCTATAATTAATGGAACCGAAGAACTTATTGAAGATTTAAAAAGCTTCGGCATAACCATACACTCTACAGGTGGAGAAACAGCAGATGTTGGAGACTTAGTTCGTACAATTATTGTAGATTCTACTGTTACCGCTAGAATGAAACGTAACGATGTTATAGACAATGCAAACATAAAAGCTGGAGATGTTATTGTTGGTTTAGAAAGCTTTGGTCAAGCTACCTACGAGAAAAAATATAATGGAGGTATGGGAAGTAACGGCTTGACCTCTGCTCGTCACGATGTGTTTAATAATTATTTGGCTAAAAAATACCCAGAGAGTTTTGATGCTGCTGTTCCAGAAGATTTAGTGTATTCTGGACAAGTTAAACTAACAGATGCTGTTGAAAATAGTCCATTAGATGCTGGAAAGTTAGTATTGTCTCCCACAAGAACTTATGCGCCAATAATAAAAGAAATTTTATCAAAATATAATTCAGAGTCCTTACATGGAATGATTCATTGTTCTGGTGGCGCCCAAACAAAAATCCTTCATTTTATAGATAATTTACATATTGTAAAAGATAATTTGTTTCCAATTCCACCTTTATTCAAATTAATACAAGAGCAATCTAAGACAGATTGGAAAGAAATGTATCAAGTGTTTAATTGTGGACATCGAATGGAATTGTATGTATCTCCAGAAATAGCAAAGGATATTATTTCAATTTCTAAATCTTATAACGTTAATGCTCAAATTGTTGGAAGAGTAGAAGATTCAGAAATAAAAAAGTTAACCATAAAAAGTAAATTTGGGATATTTAAGTATTAATTATAATATGTTATCTCTAGGTTAATTAATAGTAAATCAACATCAAAATTGTCAAAGCAAATATCGATAGCTTTAACAATAATTTTTATAATTGTTAACACCTATATAATTACTTATTTTTCTGTTGAAGAAAGAAGATTGGCTAGGCTATATAGTGTAATTTCTTCCATGCTGTTTTAGCTATTGTAATATGAGGCTTTAGCTGGTACTGAGCCTTTTTTTAATTATAACAGAACTTTATTATGCAGATATTATATTCTACTACTTAGGTTTGTTATAAACACTATAACGCCAAATTTTATGTATTTTTTTCATAACCCGAAACACACGATAAAGCATTGCTAATTCATAAATTATCGTATTTTTGTTACACAATTTTAAAATATAGATGTTAGATAAATTACAAATAGTAAAACAACGTTTTGATGAGGTTAGTGATTTAATCATTCAACCAGACATAATATCAGATCAAAAACAATATGTTGAGCTAACCAGAGAATACAAAAACTTACGTTTGTTAATGGATAAACGTGAATTATATATAGAATTTACAAATAATTTAGCTGAAGCTGAAGAAATAATTGCAGACGGTAGCGACCCAGAAATGGTAGATATGGCTAAAATGCAATACGATGAAGCTAAAGAAGGTATTCCATTATTAGAAGAAGAAATAAAAGTTCTCCTAATACCAAAAGATCCACAAGATGCTAAAAATGCAGTAGTAGAATTAAGAGCAGGAACTGGTGGAGACGAAGCCAGTATTTTTGCTGGAGATTTATTTAGAATGTATTCTAAGTACTGCGAATCTAAAGGTTGGAGGGTAGATACTGTAGATTATAGCGAAGGTACAAACGGTGGTTTTAAAGAAATACAATTTGAAGTTTCTGGAGACGATGTTTACGGTACTTTAAAATTTGAAGCAGGTGTGCACCGTGTACAACGTGTACCACAAACAGAAACTCAAGGTCGCGTACACACTAGCGCAGCCACGGTTATGGTGTTTCCAGAAGCCGAAGAATTTGATGTAGAAATTGAAGCTAAAGATGTTAGAATCGATTTTTTCTGTTCTTCAGGACCAGGAGGTCAATCGGTTAACACAACCTATTCTGCAGTACGTTTAACACATATTCCAACTGGATTAGTTGCACAATGTCAAGACCAAAAATCGCAACACAAAAATAAAGAGAAAGCCTTTAAAGTATTGCGTTCTCGTTTATACGACTTAGAATTAGCTAAGAAAATGGAAGAAGATGCGGCTTTAAGAGGTACAATGGTAACTTCTGGAGATCGTAGTGCAAAGATTAGAACCTATAACTATTCTCAAGGTCGTGTAACAGATCATAGAATTGGCTTAACACTTTACGATTTACAAAATATTGTGAATGGAGACATTCAAAAAATACTAGACGAATTAATGCTGGCCGATAATACAGAAAAATTAAAGGCTAACAGTGATATAATGTAATTACAATTTAACTCTTTCCCAAAGATAAAAACACTATTATATCCTTTGAGATTAAACCTTGTAGATTTAAAAGAACATAACATCATAAGAAAGAGTAATCAAACAACATTTCTCTCTTTTAATAAATTAAGGAGCGATTAAAAAAACAATAATCTACAAGAGTAATTAAACAACAGTTTCTTTTCCTTTGGAAAAGATTAAGGATAGGACAATGACAACACAACAACTAACCGCCCAAATTCGGAAGAAAAGCTCTTTTCTTTGCATAGGTTTGGACGTCGATTTAAATAAAATACCAAAACATTTATTAGCATTAGAAGACCCAATCTTCGCATTTAATAAAGCTATTATAGAATCCACACATCACTTATGCGTAGCTTACAAACCAAATACAGCATTTTACGAAGCTTATGGTATTAAAGGTTGGCAAGCATTAGAAAAAACAATTAAATACTTAAATAAAAACCATCCAGAAATCTTTACCATTGCAGATGCAAAACGAGGAGACATTGGTAATACAAGTACAATGTATGCTAAAGCTTTTTTTAAAGATTTAGCTTTCGATAGCGTAACAGTTGCACCATATATGGGAAAAGACTCTGTAGAACCTTTCTTGGCTTTTAAAAATAAGTATACTATTATGTTAGCTTTAACTTCAAATACTGGTGCTTTCGACTTTCAAACAAAAACCGTTGAAGGTAAAGAATTGTATAAACATATTTTAGAGACTTCTAAACTTTGGAAAAACTCTAAAAACCTAATGTATGTGGTTGGCGCAACAAAAGCAGAATACTTTTCAAGTATTAGAAAGATTATTCCAAATAGTTTTTTATTAGTGCCTGGAGTTGGCGCACAAGGTGGGAATTTACAAGAGGTTTGTAAATACGGTATGAATGAAAATGTTGGTTTGTTAATTAATTCTTCAAGAGGAATTATATACGCTTCTAATAACGAGGATTTTGCAAAAGAAGCAGCGCTTAAAGCAGAAGAATTACAAGAACAAATGAAAATAATTTTATTAAAATAATCTTTGTTTTAAAATAACGACACAAAAAATTATTTTAGTAATTAATTTATGAAAGACCAATTAAATAGAAATATCCTACTAAATACCACTCCAAAGCGAATAATTTCTCTTGTACCATCTCAAACCGAATTACTCCACGATTTAGGCCTAGAAAATTCTATAGTTGGTATCACAAAATTCTGTGTTCACCCATTACATTTAAAACTTACAAAAGAAATAGTTGGTGGCACAAAAAATATAAAGATTGAAAAAATAAAAGCACTTAATCCAGATATTATTATTTGTAATAAAGAAGAGAATACAAAAGAAATAGTAGCAGCTTGCCAAGAGATTTGTACAACGCACGTTTCGGATATTGCAACAATAGAAGATTGTATAGTTCTAATTAACCAATATGGCGAAATATTTAATAAAAGAGTTAGCGCGAATAAAATTATAGATAAAATTAATTGTAAATTAAAAGACTTTAAAATTTTTATAAAAGATAAACCAACATTAAAAGTCGCTTATTTTATATGGAGAAAACCATGGATGGTTGCAGCAAATGGTACATTTATTAACCACATGCTACTATTAAATAAATTCGAAAACGTCTATAATAATTTAAAACGCTATCCAGAAATTGAGTTAAACAAATTATCACAAAGTAATCCTAACACCATATTTTTATCTAGTGAGCCTTTTCCATTTAACAACATCCACATACAAGAAATTTTAAATATATCTGCTAATGCAAAAATATTACTTGTAGATGGAGAAATGTTTTCGTGGTACGGTTCCAGACTAATCAAGTCTTTTAATTATTTTAAAACATTACATCAATCTCTTTAAAGGTTGTTTAAAAGCCGTTAATTTATTTATCTCTTTAGTAGTACTTTCTTTAATAGAACCTAATTTTAAAAACTTGTTTCTATTAGGTATTACTTTTCCAACTTTACAATAATGTGCATTCATATTTTTTATTTAATATAAATACGAATATTTTGTTTGATTGGATCTATTTACAAACATCTTATAGCTAAAAAAGCTATTCCAAATAAAAAGCCACCTTAAAATATTAAGAATGGCCATTATTTTTAGACTAACAAACTAAATTCAAATTAAAAATTGAAAGTAAAATTTGAGCTACAAAAGTAGAAAAATTACATGCTTTCTATATTAACTCAACATTAGCTTAGTGCTAAGAATATGTAATATTTATGGTAACATACTAATCTTGCAAAGCAAACACCTTTTGCAACAAACTAGTAGTTCTCGAAGACACTTTCTCTCTAATTTCCAACTCCTCAACAGCAATCATTTTATAAACGCCTTTTAATGCCTCGTTAGTAACATAATCTGTTAAATCTGGATTTACATTACTGGTAAAAGGTATCGCATTATATTTATTAATTAAATTCGACCAAATCTGGTCTGCACCAACCTTAGCAAAACTATTTTTAATTACAGGATTAAATTTATCGTAAAGCGCAGTTTGCGTTCTACCATTTAAATATTGCGTTGCTGCATCTTTATTACCCAATAAAATATTTTTGGCATCGTTAAAAGTAATGCCTTTTACAGCTTCAATAAAAATAGGAGTTGCTTCACCAACAGCATCTTCCGCAGCACGATTTAGTACTTTTAAACCTTCGTCTGCAAGACTACTTAACCCAATATCTCTTAGCGCTTTATCTACTTTCTGTAATTCTTCAGGCAGTAAAATCTTTACTAATTCATTTTTAAAAAAACCATCTTCAAGCGTTAATTTACTTACCTGTTTATCGATGCCTAAATCTAATGCTTGGCGTAATCCATTACCAATATCTAATTGAGAAATACTTCCGTTTCCTTGTGGCAGCTGGTTAACAACTTGTTGCAATTCTGCGCATGCAAATAAATTTAGTAATAGAAAAAGTGCTATTATTCGTTTCATTATTTATATGATTTAGGAATCAAAGATACTGTTTTTTTTGGCGAATATTTAATAAAAATGTTTCGCTCGCTTCACATTTTTATTAAATACCACGTTTTCCGCTATATCTTTTTTTGCCATTTATGGCAGCAAAAAAAGGATGCCGCATCAACCGTTTTCGCGAACTTTTAGTTAAGAGAAAATTACTGTTTTATTATTAAACACATTACTTTTCTATTTAATATAGTCCCTAATATGGTAAAGTGGAACGCTATAATTATTGGCAGTAGGCTTTAAAGTATCATGATTACTAATAATAAAAGGTATTTTAAAATTAAGCATAAAACCAGCTATTTAAAATGAGTAAATTCAGTTTTTAAACGCATAAAAAAGCATCTTGTTCTCTATCTGGGTTTTGGTCTGTTTAAACAATGTTAGCATTGTTACTAGCAATAAAATTAGTTACAGTTTCAATAATTCCAGATTGGTATTTACAATGTATTTGGAGTGTAATTTTTTTCATATTTACTATTGTTAGAAACAGGCATTTTTTAGATTAATCTAATCTAAGTTAGACTAAAATAATCTTTAAAATTTGTAGAGCTTAAATTTTTAGATAATTAAAGATATACGGTCTTAATTTTTGAATATTCCGTAGATTGCAAGTTCAAATCCTATTACTTTTTCCGAATGATACAAGCAAAACCTTACAAGCCAAAATATAAAGTAAGAATAGTAACAGCAGCAGCCTTGTTCGATGGTCACGATGCATCCATAAATATTATGAGACGTATTATCCAATCTACAGGTGTTGAGGTTATCCATTTAGGGCACGATAGAAGTGTAGATGAGGTTGTAAATACAGCCATTCAAGAAGATGCTAACGCTATTTGTCTAACCTCTTATCAAGGTGGACACAACGAATATTTTAAATACATGTACGATCTTTTAAAAGAAAGAGGAGCAGAACATATTAAAATCTTTGGAGGAGGTGGAGGCGTTATTTTACCTTCGGAAATTAAAGCGTTAATGAATTATGGTATTGCACGTATTTATTCGCCAGACGATGGTCGTGAAATGGGATTGCAAGGCATGATTAATGATTTGGTAAAACAATCTGACTTTGCTATTGGAGATTCGCTAAATGGTGAGGTAAAGTTGCTTTCAAGTAAAAATTCAAAAGCTATAGCACGTGTTATATCTTCGGCTGAAAACTTTCCAGAAGTTGCTAAAAGCGCTTTAAAGGAAATTCATATAAAGAATAAAAATTCTAATACACCAGTTTTAGGAATCACAGGAACAGGAGGTTCGGGAAAATCGTCTTTAGTAGATGAGCTTGTGCGCCGTTTTTTAATCGATTTCCCAGAGAAAACCATAGGTTTAATTTCTGTAGATCCATCAAAACGAAAAACGGGAGGCGCACTTTTAGGAGATCGCATTAGAATGAATGCTATAAATTCTCCTCGCGTATACATGCGAAGTTTGGCAACACGACAAAGTAATTTAGCATTATCTAAGTATGTAAATGAAGCTGTGCAAGTTTTAAAAGCTGCAGAATACGATATTATAATTTTAGAAACGTCTGGTATTGGACAATCTGATACCGAAATTATGGAGCACAGCGATGTTGCTCTATATGTTATGACACCAGAATTTGGTGCTGCCACGCAATTAGAAAAAATTGACATGCTTGATTTTGCAGATTTGGTAGCCATTAATAAATTCGATAAACGTGGTTCTTTAGATGCTTTACGCGATGTTAAGAAACAATACATGCGTAACAATCATCTTTGGGATGTGCATCAAGACGATTTGCCAGTTTATGGTACAATTGCATCTCAGTTTAACGATCCAGGAATGAATACGCTTTATAAAGCGATAATGGATAAGTTAGTGGAGAAAACAGCATCTAACCTTAAATCGACTTTCGAAATTTCGACAGAAATGAGTGAAAAGATTTTTGTTATTCCACCAAATAGAACACGTTACCTTTCGGAAATTGCTGAGAGTAATCGTGTTTACGATAAAACTGCCGTTACTCAAGTTGAAGTGGCTCAAAAACTTTTCGGAATTTATAAAACTATTTGTTCAGTTCTCGATGTTACGTCGAGCGCAGTCGAAATGTCTTTTATTGGGAGGTTAGGTTTAAATGAAGATGAGATTCTTGGACAAGCTAAGAATGACACAGATAAATCATTTGTTAATTTACTTATAAAGGAATTCGATCGCGTAAAATTAAACTTAGATCCATACAATTGGGAAGTTATTACAGGTTGGAGTGAGAAAGTAGATAAATATAAAAACTCAATCTATACTTTTAAAGTAAGAGATAAAGAAATAAAAATAGAAACACATACAAAATCATTATCGCAAAGTGATATTCCTAAAGTAGCTTTACCAAAGTATCAAGCTTGGGGAGATATTTTAAAGTGGTGTTTACAAGAAAATGTTCCAGGAGAA
>Ga0209828_1001224_pt1 | contig 23591 bp, 20 predicted proteins | sample MaitaG_FD_187429 | JGI IMG/M metagenome (GOLD analysis project Ga0209828, IMG submission 187429) | Marine algal microbial communities from Maine, USA - Maine_Asex2 metaG (SPAdes) (version 2) | ecosystem: Host-associated > Algae > Red algae > Unclassified | place: Maine, USA | collected 2015-01-05
TTAAGTTAACAATTTGCTCTTTATTAGGATTTTATATTATTTTTTCCATTCAGTTCCCAAGTATTCATTAAAAATATTCCAAAATATTGTCATAGAGTAATTTAATATTTAGCGTGATTAAACTTGATTTTAAGTTTTTTGGCTTTAAGACTGAAGAAAAGGTAATATTACTAGCGTTCACATTATTGCTGCTATAATTAATATAGATTTTTTTGTTTATTACTTTTTCAACAGAGTTTTTAATTTCAAGAATTGAAGAAGGTTTGCCGTTAATTAAATATTTTATTGATAGTGGACTAAAATTGATTTGGCTAAAATAATATTGAATAAATCGTCCAATATCAAGATCTAAAACGTAATCTCTAAGGGTGTTTTCATTACCATTAATATTAACCACTTTTCCAATAATTCCACTTTTAACTAAAACTGAAATTAACCCTAATCTTCCGCTGAAGTTTGATGTTGTGTAAACAGAACTCAATCTAAAAATAGTTTTATATTTTATCAAAGAATGGTTTATTAATAGATCTTCTTGTTCTTTTTTTAAATACCCATAATTTCTAGTAATTCCAATTTGATCGGAGCTTGTAACTATTAAATCATTTGATTCATGTAGTCCACCTGCTGAACTCAATAGGCAAAAATGAATTTTATATTTCAGTTCCACAAGTGATTTCACCAAAAGATTTATAGTCTTATTAAAAAATTCAGACTCTTCATTTGCCTCAAATTTTGTTGCAGAAAAACCAGCTTTCCCAGCTGACCAGAGTACATTGACCAATGGATTTTCTTTAATGGTTGAAATTTTTCTAACCACAGCAATAATATCATTTATTTGATCGGCTAGGACATTAAAATTAGAATTCCAATCGAATTTTACATTATATTCTTCGATATCAAGCTCATAATTAAAATATAATTGCTTTCTAAATCCATATCCAACTAGGCCTAATCCAAAATGAAGAATTATTATTTCTGCCCTAGTTGAAGAATTAATAATTTTATAAATTTTCATTTATTATTTCTTCTATCGATTTTGTAATTAAAGCATCTTGTGATCTATCCACTACAAAATAAGTTGGCTTGCTACTTAAATTCAATGAGTTATCTGAAACCAACTCAAGAATAAATCCCATAAGTAATGTTGATAATCCGCCGAAAAATAAGGATACCATAATAATTGAAGACCATCCAGAATATACTAGAGTATCTAATTTCACAATAGTTGAAATTATTGCAAAAATGAATAATAAAATACTCAATGTAAATGCGATAATACCTAAAGGAATACCTATTCTAAATAACTTGATCTTTGACGACATCACCATTCTTTTGGCGTGTTTTATAAGCCCCCACACTGAATAACCGCTTTTATCCGTGCTTTTATTTCTATTGTCCTCCAAAACTAATTCGAAATAGGTTACTCGATTCGAAAACCAACTTAATGAAATATCAAAATAAGTCTCAGGTCTGCATATAGAAGCTGCCGCACGAGCTATTGAGCCGCGGATTACTCTAAAACTATTAAAGTTGTTTATATTCTTATTACTTAGAACATATGACATAGTAGATTTGAATATCCTTGCCATATTGTCCTTTATAATCGAATTGTGTGTTTGCTGTGATGATTTAGCATAGCAAATATCACATTTCTTTTTCGTTACCTGTAAAAGTAATTTAAGAATATCTTTTGGTCGATGTTGTAAATCCTCGTCCAATGTAACGACCCAGTCACCAGAAGAATGCAAGATTCCAGCAATCGTTGCTGGATGTTGTCCAAAATTTTTAGATAACTCTATAACTTTTATCCATTTGTATTGTTCTAAATGTGACTCAATTATAATCTTTGACTCATCTAAAGCCTCATCAATAACGAATATTGACTCAATTATCCTTAAATCTTTACTTTTCGTATTTAATTTCTGTATTTCTATTGAAATTTCAGAAATAAGCATATCCAAATACTTAGCACCACAGTATACAGGAATAATAATCGAAATTGATTTCATACAAGTATGTGTTAAATTTTATGAAAATTTAAATTCCCACTTTTTTTTGGGCAAAAACAACTAAATTTACTCCAAAATATGGATCAACAATATTACAAAGATTATTATCATTTGGAAAGAAAGCATTGGTGGTTCATGGCTAGGGCTGAAATTATATCAGATCAAATTTCTCAATTGGGATTGCCTAAAGATATATCTATACTTAATGTTGGAGCAGCAACATTTAAATCGTCCGAAATGTTAAGTCAATTTGGATTAGTAACTTCTTTAGAATATGATAAAGACTGTTGTGAATTTGTAACTAAATCGTTAAATCAAGAGATAATAAATGGTTCTGCCACTGAACTTGAATTCGAAAATGATTCGTTTGATTTAGTATGTGCTTTTGACGTTCTGGAACATATTGAAAATGATAAACTTGCACTTGAGGAGATCCATCGAGTTACAAAACCAACAGGTTATATATTCTTAACGGTTCCTGCATATAATTTTTTATGGAGCCCTCATGATGTTATAAACCACCACTATAGAAGATATAATTCAGCTAGTTTAAGAGAATTAAATAGTATAATTGAAAAGAAGTCAGAAATCTTAAAGGTTAGTTTTTTTAATTCTATTCTATTTCCAGTTATTTATATTTCAAGAAAATTATCTAATTTCTTTCACGATAAATCCAAACCAATAAAATCAGACTGTGAAAAATTTAATGGTGATGGAGTTTTTAACTCAATTTTGCGTAATATTTTTTCTTTTGAAAAATACCTGTTACGATTAACCACTTTACCATTTGGTGTTTCAATGCTATTAATTGAAAAAAAGAAAGATGATAACTGAAAACAATAAAAATTTACATAGTTTTCTGCAACAAGCTTCTATTTATAATTTTGCGCAAAATATATTAGGAGGAACAAAGGCTAGAAAAAAGATGATTGAAAAGTATTTAAAATTTCAATCAGGTGAAAAAATTCTAGATATGGGTTGTGGTGCTGGCAATATGTTAGATCTAATTGATAATAAAGATATACAGTACTATGGCATTGATTATAATGAATCTTACATAGAATTTGCTAAAAATAAATTTAAAGATCTTGGTGAATTCCACTGTGGTAAAATATCTGATTCAACATTCAGTGAAAATACATTTGATACTGTAATCTCAATAGGGGTTTTACATCATTTATCAGATTCTGAATGTATTCAACTTGTAAATGAGGCGGCAAAATCTGTTAATGATAAAGGTAGATTTGTTGCATTTGAGCCTATTTGGGTTGAAAATCAGAATCCTATCGCAAAGTTTATTTTATCAAATGATCGTGGAAAGAACATAAAAAATAAGGAGGGATACAAGAAACTTTTATTAGAAACATTTAAAAATGTTGAAATTAATATTGATCATGATTTTTTCAATATTCCATATACAATTGCAACAATTGTCTGCTCTAATTAGGCAAGCTATTCAACATATGTCCTTTTGTATCGCCTTCATTCAAACCTACTTTTTATTTTTTTACCTCCTTTCTCATGGCTCATCACTACGTGGACGCCAAGAAGTATTACTGCTGTTCTGATTTAATGAGTAATCTAATAATTTGACACGATGCATAAGTAAGTGACTTTATAACTTCAATTAATTCTTCACTACTTAACTTCTACACTTTTATTCTAAAATCAAATGGTAAGTTAATTTTTCTTTATCAAATATTAGTGCATTTTTATTTGGCCATGGTTTTATCTTCCTAATATTTGGCAAATTATATTTTACATTTTTATGATAAACACGGATATTGAAGTTAGATTGCTCTCCTAACATTTTAAATGAATCATTCCATCTCTGAGATGAAGTGAGGTCCCAAATGCCTCCATAATTTAGTACATTATATCCAGTAAATATATTTCTTGGTTGAAACATATCGAAGGGTCTTTCAAGTTTTCTATAATTAGATTTACCATAGATTTTTAAAGTGTAATTATTATTCACATCATAATCATCAAAGGAATGTACTCTTGTCAATAATTCTTGGGAAAGAGATAAATCTCTAGCATTAGATAAGTATAAAGCATAATGACAAGCATTGTTATGAAGAACATTATTAGCGATAATAATAAATACTAAACCATACAATAAACATTTGTATTTCGAAAACAAAGAGTTTGAAAACTTCAAAGCAAATGAAATAATGAAACTTACAACAAGAGCCATAGGCGTCATCGCATTATACCTATAGGTTACCGACTCATTTTTAATGATCCCAAGTAACCAAGGAGTAAGGATCAAGGCAAGTAATAAAAGTACCCGAAGAAATATTTTCAGCTTGTCAGACTTTCCATGTCTGAATTGGCATAATAAGGTAATTATTAAAAAAAATGCAAGCAAATATTTAACTTGGCTTGGTAGCAATATTTGAGGAAGAACCCAAAAGGAAATTGATCTAATTATTGTCTCTTTTAAGTTTTTATAAATGTCTAAACTATTATCAAAAAATGAATATTTACCATTCGTAATTGCATCTAAATCATAAACAAAGAGGCTTAATTTTACAGATAAAAAATAAATTAAGCCAGTTAATGTAATTATAATCAGGCTATTTTTTAAAATTCTTAATAAAGATTCTAGTTGAGTGTTTGCTGATTGTAATTGAACTAATGAATAGGCAATTATGGAACAAATGAAAAAGAAAACATACGTTTGATAAATGGAGATCGAAAGCCATAACAACAAAACAACAGTTAAGTTATTCCATTTATTATTATCTGTTTTTAAAAAAATAAAAGAAGCAGTACAACTTAACAATAAAGCAATTCCAATTGGAATCCTGATCATATTAAAAACCGCAGCTTCGTTCCAAAAAGGAAAAGAAATAAACAAAAAGGAAAAAACATAGTTATTATATTTTTCAATAAATCCTATGCTTTCTGAAAGGAGAATAGAAGAAATTGATAAGCAAACAATAAAAACAAATGCAGTGACGCTTGGGGCAAACAATCTTCCATACTGCAATTTTCCAATAGGGACTTGAAGCCATCGGCCAACTTTAATGAGTAAGTCATTCTTGGAATCGGCGTGAAACAATCCCATCCAATTATCTCCTGTAAATACATTATTAAATGCTAAGAATCCATAACTAAATATTCCCAATAAGAGAGTAGCATAAAATAAATGTTGATTACGCTTAAACAATTCAATATACATCTACTAATTAAATTATCTCTTAGACCAAGAATCATTAAACTTTTCATATTTGTTAAACTTATCTTCCCCGATTAACTTTTTTATTTCGTTTGCTCGCAATGTTTCGAACCTTGCTTTATGATTCTTGTTGTATTTCTTTTGTTTTTTTAATTTATTTATCTTTTGCTTATAGTTATTTTGAATCTTTTTTATTGCTTTAATTTCAGTTTTGGAAAGAGAAATTTGTTTTTCAATACCTGCCCAATAAGGAGAAACTCCTTTTTTCTTACTATTAGGCTTTTTGACATTTTGGGTTTTTTGAGTAGATTGTTTTTGAGCTGGCTTTTGCTCACCTGTGCAAGCACTAAAAAAAACGAACACGGAAAATATAATAAAACAAAAATAACTTCTCATAACAAATTTTGAATTTTTTTGATTTGAAAATATAGTGATATATAAGTAAAATTACCTTTTTATTTTATTCTTTCAATTACTTTACCTTAAAGTAAATCTTGTGTTAACTTATAAGCCAGATATAATGCCTAATACAGGTTGTTTGTGTATCACAAAATTTCACCTAAGACCAGAAGAATAGAGATGACCCAAACCAAAAAGAAATTTAGCTATCTTAATAGGTTGCTAGCATATATTTTTACCAACAAAACAAGAAAGTCTGGTTAATTTGATGGAGTAGTTTCAAAGAACTAGCAAAATATGAAGAGTAACATGCCATAAATGTAGAAATAAACTAGTACTTCAGAATAAAAAAAGACGAACTGATAAATATCAATTCGTCTCACATATTTTTTTATTTTGACTATTCCTATTTTGTTAGAACCATTTTCTTCGTATCTATAATATTTCCATCAATAATAAGGGAATAAGAATAAGAACCAGATTGAAGTTCTCCTGCTTTTATTTCTATGCTGCCTTTACCAAAATTCTCAAGAGCAATTGTCTTAATTGTTCTGCCACTAGCATTTGAAATAGCTAAAGTTGCATATTTTGTTCCTTTTGGAATAGAGTAATTAATGGTTGTTGTTTCATTAAATGGATTTGGAGAATTTTGTGCCAACTTAGAAACATCAGAAATATTTATTTGTTGAAATGAAGTATTCTCATTTAATATATCTTCAAACTTTAACTCAATTGCATCAAGCCTATCATTTAATTTTGCTATTTCTTCATCTTTTTCATTTAGCATTAATTGCTGTTCTTGGATAGCATTAATTAACATATACTTTATTTCAGTATCTTTAATAGCTAAGAATTTTTCCTCAGAAATAAGTTTATGTTCCTTTTCGGTTGTTGCTTCTTCAAATTCTGAGTGAGTAAATTCAAAAACCATTTCTGGAGCTATTTTTTGAAGATCTTGTGCAAATAATCCAATATGATGTGAATTATTATTAGTTCCTCCTTTGCCATTATATGTATAAGAAATAGGTTCTATTTGTAAGACTTCCTTTAATCCTCTTTTAAATTTTGTTACATCTTTTTTTAATCTTTTATCAGAGGTTAAAACTAGACCTCCAGCGGCCATTATATTACCATTAACATGTAACTTTTCAGAAGGTGTCAATGTACCAATACCTACTCGTCCGTTCTGAAGCACAGCCATTCTTGTATTTGAGCTTGTTCGGAAAAATATTCCAGCTGCAGCATCTGTGCCAGCGTCAAAATAAAATCTTCCTTTATGATTTGGTGCATTATCAGACCACGCCTGAAAAACAGCCCCACCAAACGAATTTGATCCAGCACTTATACATCCTATTCTTATCGAACCTTGAGTACCACTTGTCACATCCAATAATTTCAATGATGGATTAACCGCTGCACCTTTTATAAGTAAATTTGCCGATCCATCTGTTATTTGAAGTTTACCACCTGGAGTAGTTGTACCAATTCCCACATCCCCATTAGGAGCAGTAACCTTAATCTGAGAAAAAGCAAAAAGTGTTGCGAATGAAAGGATAAGTGTAAAAAATGACTTTTTCATATTTTTAAAAATTTGTAATTCAAATGAGTAAATAAAATTTGTTCAATAATGATGTTGCTAAATTAGGTACTCAATTTTTAATAATCTTCATGGTATTCCATGAAATATTAAAAGTTGAGTGCAAAAGTATTCTAAATTATTTTTATAATAACCAAAGATTGTGCAAACTGATGCTATCTATCAATAAATATGCTTGTTTTGTCAAATTATAAACTAAAATTAAATGTGAATAAATATGGCAAATATACATATTATATTAAGTTGGTATATATAATTCATTGATATTAAAACTTTAACCTAAAGATTAGAGTTTTTGTTAAAATTTGAGTTATCATATATAGCAGTGTTATAATGTGGGATTAAATTGTAATCTATACGACATAAATTAGGTTCACATTTCTCTAATGGGGTCTGATCCTTTTTAATTTGGTCACCTGCTGCTTGGTCGGTATGTGCATGAGACAATTTTATCTTCATTTGTCCATTACAGATAAAGGTGGTTACTAATTGACATAATTTTGCTTTCAAGTTATATTTTTTCATTGATAATAAAACATGACTGAATATTTTCTGATTTATCAGAAATGGAAGCAACTAAATGTTACTTTCAGTGAAGGAACCGAAGCTTCCATGCTGAGGATTAAAAAAACAGTAGACTAATTAATACCAGCACGCCAGCGCTATACCCACTACTTGGTCGGGGCTATCCCGCGAGGTATTCAATCTAATAAATTTCAGTTGTTAAATTATGTTAATCATATCCTTTAAAAAAAATCTTTGATTTTAAGTATCCTCTATAATTTTGATATCTCGTCAATCTTATAAATCATGTTCAGATATTTTTTGAATCTTGATAAACCTTAAATCCTGAGAATCCTGATTCTGACATTTTTCTTTATAAATCCTGTTAATTCTATGAATTACAGTTCAGAAATATTAAAATCACGCAAATCCTAGAATCTTATAAATAACATTCTAGACATTTATCCATTGTGGCGAAACGATTTAAATATCTATATCGTTATAAACACACATGCGACATAACCCGCCTCGAATAATAATTCCATATCAGCCTCATATTTATAGACTTATAGTCTTCGTATCTTGTATAATATTATATTCAAATCATTCTGATGCTCAGATTGATTGTGAATTAAATGATGTAACAGCCACAATTACCCTTGTTGATGGAGCTGAAATTATCAGTGGCAGCTCTACAATCTTTGCCGCAGCACCAAGAGGAGAGGAGACTTTTGGAAATCCTCTTGAGATTAGAGCTAGAAATTGTGGTGAAATAACATTGGAAATAACCTTAAGCTATTTCTGGGTTCAAGGGCTTTTTGATATAGCTTGGATCCATGGGGTTTCGTTTGATGCATCAGATGGATGGTCATCTGCTGCAGCAGGGGAATTAGGCGAGGGTTGGGATTACTACGATGAGATTACAGGAGACTGCTCTAATAATACCTATCGGGATGGTTACTTCTATGACCCTTGCAATCCACTCTTTAATTACGAATCAAGTTGTAGCTGCAGGGAGTTTTTTATCATCGCAGTAGAATGCGACGAATGTGAAAGTCCAGAGGATAATTGGGGCATAGATTGTTCTGGAAATGGTTGTCAAGATTTTACATTTCGACTAACTTATTGTCCTTCAGTGACTGGAGATTTAGAAGAAGAGGTTAGTTTTTTCTTGACCAATGACGGAGAATCTGGATCATGGGAAGCGGCTATTGGATGTTTCTACAAGGTTACGTACCCTGTTATCATCAAATCCGCAGGTGTTGCAGTAAATGAAGATGCTTATGGTCCAGACTGTCCTGGAACTTGTTATACCTTGGATGCAGGGGAAGGATGTGATGGATATATATGGAGTACTGGTGAGACGAGTCAAAGTATTGAGGTTTGCCCAGATTCCAACTCGGATTATCAAGTAACAGTCACTAGTTGTGGTCCAGATTTGGTAGGTGTCTTCCCTGTAATCGTAGAAGAATGTTTTGATGCAAATGCCGGTGAATTGACGATCAATCATTCGGAATGTCCTCAAGAAGGAGTAGAAGTCTTACTCAACGATGGAAATTCTCTTGATCCATTCGATAATATTACATTTTACACAAATTCTGATGATATCATCTTAGAAATACTAACAGAAAGCGATTTTGGAGCATTCGAATGTGGTGACTATCTTTTTTATAATTTTAATTATGACACGGAAGAGAACGGAATCCAACTTCCAGAAGTAGGAATGTCTATACTGGATATTCAAGATCAAGGAACTTGTTGTGATCTTTCTGAACCTTTTTTAGTTGAATTTATAGATAATGAAATTCCAATGTTTCTAGATCCTCCACAAGATGTTACGATCAGTTGCTTTCATGAAAATATAGAAATTCCAATGCTGGAATGGATAGACAATTGTACTACAGGTGGTAGTACTTTAGGAATTATAGATGACAACACTGATTTTTGTAGTGGTGGACAAACTTCTATTACTTGGATTATTATAGATGAATGTGGAAATACAAATAGCCATACTCAGAACCTGACTTACACTGTTCCACCACGGCCTCAACTTACTGGAACTTTACCAGTGGACATCATAATTTCTTGTGCAGATGAATTTCCAATGAATGCAATTATCACGTATTCTAATAGTGCAAGTGACCTCAATTGCTTATTCGAAGGCGAAATTATATCGATGGATTTCATTCCTGAAGATTGCAATACTGAAGACGTCATTAGGACATGGTCATATTCAGATGTTTGTGGAAATCAATTGTTCTACTCTCAAAGAATAAGTTACGCTGAGGTTTCAGATGTTGAATTTTTAGGTTCGCTTCCAGAGGATATAACCGTAAATTGCATGGAGATTCTTCCAGATATGGAACCGCTTCTATACAGTAATAATGCAGATCAAGAGAACTGCTTAATTGAAGGTGAAATAGAAGGGATTCAGATTGGAACGCAAGATGATTGTAATGCAGAATCGGTTTCAAGAATATGGGAAATAAGCATTCCTTGCGGAAACACTATCAGTCACACTCAGCTCATAACATTGGTGAAAGATTCCGTGCCGCCTACTATTGTTTCAGATGCTGACTTATATATACCCAACATCATTTCCATCAATGAAAATCCTCCAAATAACAAGTTTATCATATTTGCAAATGAAGAGGTAGAGCAAATTGATGAACTGAGCATATATAGTCGATGGGGTGAATTGGTCTTCAGCCAAAATAATTTTCAGCCAAATGATGAACAGTCAGGATGGGATGGAAGTATGGATGGGAAAATGCCTCAGGCAGGAGTATATATATTTTATATAGAAGTTAAACTGCAAGATGGTAACACCGTCATAGAAACAGGTAATATCACCATAATGGATTAGAATAGATAGAGATGTTCAGAAGCAGTATAACGGATGACTTGACCTAGCGTCTCTCGAACGAAGTGAAGAGAAATGGTATGGATAGGTAGTGTTGACAGTCAATTTTTTAGGCTTGGATCAAATTTAAAAGTTTCAATATTTTTAATTTTATCCCTAATTGGAAATAGAATACTTGAAGAATAAAAACAAGTATGAAATAGACTAACGGACTCTATCTGGATTTTCGGCTAGGAACTTTTTCCAACTGGTAGCTCCACTTTTCCCAAATAGAGGATTACTCATTTGTTGATGTAAGGTAATGGCGGCGGCCAAAGCATCCGTTGCATCCAGATATTTTGATTGTATTTTAATGTTCAACATGGCAGCCAAAAGCTTAGATACTTGTTCCTTGGATGCGTTTCCATTGCCTGTAATGGCTTTCTTTATTTTCTTAGGAGAAAATTCATGAATTTTCAGGCCCATTGTCATTGCAGCAGCCATTGAAACGCCTTGTGCTCTTCCTAATTTTAGCATGGATTGGACATTTTTTCCATAAAAGGGAGCCTCAATAGCCATTTGGGCAGGCATATAAGTTTCAATAATCTCTTGGAGTTGCAAAAATATTTCTTTCAATTTTGTCTGATGATCTTCATAAGATTGTAGGTGGAAAACATCCATTATTATAAATTTGGCTTTCCTTTCATGGATTTCTATGATTGCATAGCCCATAATATTGGTACCCGGATCAACTCCTAATATTTTAAATGGCTTATTCACAAATTATTTTTTGTAATATGTGTACTGCAATGATAATCATTACTTATTGAACTAAATAGAATTAATCAAATTGTCTTCTTTTGTCAAAAGGTGGGTTGGTCCAATTATTAAGGTTATACTTACAGTGGCCTTCTTTTACGTGATTCGAAATCAAATATTGGCTAAAGGAGAGGTCCTTACTTTGATCAATCAGTTTTTTGAAAACATCGAAGTTTCTCAATTATTTTTATTATTGGTTGTCTTGCTTCTAATGCTACTTAATTGGTTTTTAGAAAGTATGAAATGGAGGGCTATGGTAAATGTGTATTATTCTATAAATATCCAAAATTCTATAAAAGCAGTTTTAATGGGATTGAGTATAGGAATAGCAACGCCTAATCGCATAGGGGAATTTGCTGGAAGATTACTGATGGTGCCAAGAAATAAGAACTTACTATCTATAAAAGCGAATGTGCTTAATAGCATTGCACAGAATATATCCACGATTTTCATTGGTGCCCTCTGTTTGTATTTAAATCAAAGTTTGATTGCTTCTATCAAGATCAATCCCTTGTATTTTATATATTCTTTGGTCGGTATTTTGGTCCTGTTTATGATATTATACTTTTGGCTTGGAAGCCTACTAAATTTGCCGTGGATAAGTTATCTAGAAAACAAATTTTCGAGGTGGGGAAATCTTTCAAGTTACCCTTTCAGTATTCCTCTTAAGCTAAAGGTTCTCGGATTTTCAATGTTTAGATTTTTGATATATTGTTTTCAATTTTACTTAATTCTTAGAGTAGCTGGCGTGCAAATATTACCAATGGAACTATTCAGTGCGGTAGCTTTTATATTTATGATTCAATCTTTTTTTCCACTACCACCCATGTTCAATGTAATGGCAAGAGGAGGAATCGCTATTCTAGTATTGGGCTTATATAATTTGAATGAAATATCAATTTTAGCAAGTACCTTTTTGCTATGGATAATTAACGTCCTGATACCAGCGTTGATAGGATTATTACTTCTTATTAGATCTCGAATTTCTGATTCTATATAGTAAAATGACAAAATATATAATTCTCATCGTTTTTATTTCGACCCAAATTGGATTTGGACAGACGGTCCTAAATTCGAAAGGAGATATGGATTGCACCCTTACCAATAATACTATGCAAGAAGGCGAGTACTTAGTATACAAGATGTATTACAATGTTGGATTTGTATGGTTAGCAGCCGGGGAGGTGACGTTTCAGGTACACAAGCGAGGGCCAGAATTTCAGCTTGTATCGAGGGGTTACACCTATCCAAAATATGACAAGTTTTTCAAAGTTAGGGATTACTTTGAGAGTGCGATTGACAGTTCTACATTTCTCCCTAGATATTTCAAACGTGAAATCGAAGAAGGAAAGTACATTCGATTTGATTCCATCTCTTTTGATCAAGCGACGCATGTTGTAAAAGAGTATTTTGGTAAGAGTAGAGAGTCAGCGGAAGAATTTCAGTATACGCTCAATCATTGTGTGCATGATTTATTGAGCATTGTGTATAACTTAAGAAACTTGGATATCACAAATATATCATCGGGTGATAGAATACCTTTAGACGTTTTTTTTGACAAGGAATTATTTCAACTAAGCTTGATATATGAAGGAGAACAAACAAAGAAAATCAAAAATTTAGGGAAGTGTAAGGTAAAGCAATTCAGTCCGACTTTGATTACTGGAAATGTATTCACAGAGGATGCGAAGATGCATATTTATGTTTCCGATGATCGAGTAAAAATTCCATTACTCATAGAATCACCGATCACGGTCGGTTCTGTAAAGGCGATACTGTCAGAATACAAGGGACTAAAATTTCCTATAGAAGCTATAAATTTAAATTAGATGAAAAAATTAGTTTATCTATTATCTATCATCTTACTTGCCCTACTTTGTCTCATTGGTGGCTGGTATTATGGTCTGAAAACAAATCTTTCTAAAATTCATAAAGAGGAAAATGTTTCTGTTACGCTTGATCGGATAGAGAAGGTATTTAAATTAGTTGCGACCGAAGGAAATGTTTCTGAAATATATGATTACAAGGATTACATGTATTATGACATAGGACTTTTCAGAAAGAAAGTTTTAGTTCGGGTAAATGCGAAAATATTAGTAGGATATGATTTCGAAAAAGTAAAATTAATTACGGACGAAGAATCAAGAACCATCACTATAGATTCCTTGCCACCTCCAGAAATTTTAGCCATAGATCATAATCTTGATTATTATGATATCCAAGAGGGCACATTTAATAATTTTGATGAAGCAGAGCTATCAGAAATTAATAAACGTGCAAAGGAGTATGCAGCATCTGTTGCTGAGGACAGTGACTTATTTAAACAAGCCGAAGAGCAAAGAGAAGAACTATTGGAGATGCTGAGTCTTGCGTCTCAGGCAATGGGCTGGGAGATTATTATTAAGGAGAACCAGAAATTAAAAGATTAAATAGTAGTTCTATTTTTTGCCTCTTGAGCTGAAATTAGAGTAGAGTGAAAATATATAAGTTCGAAGAAGGAATTTAGACCTAGTTATACGACAGATAACTGAAGGAGTATAAATTAAATCTATTGACTTAATAAAGTTTTGAATCTTCTGATCAGCCAAGATTCTAAAAATATATGTCCTTAATATTACAGTAAACCTAATTTACATCCGAAGTAGACTAAATGGCAGGAATTTTTAGCATTGAATTTTTGCATCAACCGTCTTCTATGAGTTTGTACAGTATTTGGAGAAATAAATAACTGTTTAGAAATTTCGTAGTCTGTTTCTCCGGTTGCAACATGTAGTAATACTTGTTTTTCTCGACCAGTAATTTGTTGTATACTTAGACTTTCAACTGAATTATTTTTTGACTTCATTCGTTATTATTTTAGTTTAAGGTATCGCTATTAACTTCTTCTTAAGCAGATCAGTCAAGATGTAGTCAATAGATTTACCCTTTAAGAATAAAAAGAGGTTGTTCTATATTTTTTAGTTGCAACCTTCAATGGTAGCCTCGAAAACAGCACCAAGTTTAATTTCAAAACCTTTATCAAGATCCATAGAATTTGCTGCTTTATAATGAAGGTTGTGACCAGGATGTAGTAGCCCATTTGAGTAAATGAAATCATCAACCTGTTCAGTACCGGACCCAAGAAGGGAATAATTATTAATGATTAGATTTTGAGGGCAAGGTTGAGCTATAGTATAAGTACCGCATGAAGATGCCACAAGATTTGTAGTTTGTGATTCCCACGAGCCATTCCAAGGAGAATATAGTCCAAAACCTAAATCTACATCTCTGTTCCAAACCCAAGCGGTAACAGGAAGATTTAAGTCGGTATAGATGCTTCTTTTGTCACACATAAAGTTCTCTTTTCCGGTCCATTGGTACGGGATTCCAAATTCACCTATATGCATTGGTACACCAGCAGCATCTGCTGCTATTAAATGAACATTAATGTGAGCGGTCATATCGATAATTGAAGTCGATCTACTTACTTTTGGGTAACTTCCTGTAGAATCCCATTGATCCGTATCATGTCCACTTGGATTATCTTCTCGGTATCCACTGCTATTATATCCATCAGAATTACTTGCTTCACCCGCATAATAATCATGTAGGGACCAAACAACATTTCTTAACTCTCCCAGTGGAAGGAGTGCGTCAGAGTTTATTCTTGTACAGCCATAGAAAGGTTCCACTAAGAATATTTTGTTAGGATCATGTAATCTTAAAGTATTTATCCAATCAACATAGAGACTGACCAACATATCAACTCTAGTCGGCAACCCAGCTATTCCAGATGGTTCTCTCGGTTCATTTACTAGGTCGATGGCTATGACCGACTGATTATCACAATATCGTTTTGTGACATGAGTTAAATATTGCAATGCATGTACGGTGAGTTCATCCCAAACTTTATTGGCAGCCGGTGTAACGGGATTCCATGCCCATTGAGGAATTCCACGTAAAGTGCTTCCATCAATATGCAAAGGGTCTAAAATAACAGCTAAACCAGCCTGCTCTGCTCTATTTATTATCACATCCAAATCATTGAATTTTGTATTGCTAAAGACACCATTAGAAGTTTCAAAATCTTCCCAATCCATGACAATCCTTATACAATCAAAACCTTTAGAGTTTATCGCGTCGAATTGAGTTTGAGTATAGGTGTTTAAGTCATTGTAGACATTTCTAACGTTTACTCCAAATAGGTTAGCAGGTTGACCACTTTGATCAATGAAAGCATAATTCTTACCATTGTAGGTTCCACATCTATATCTTTCTTCAGTAATACAATCGGTAGGAATAGGAATGGCAAAGCTTAAAGTGGTTAGTGGGGAATACACAGACCCAGGTACTTCTATCGATCTTACTCCTAACGTATAGCTAGTTCCTGGAATAAGATTATCAAAAGTATATTGGCGAACCCCTTGGGATGTCCATCCATGGTATGAACCATTTAAGGCCAAGTTATATGAATGAAGTGCAGGATCTGTGACTTCAGTCCACCCAACTGTTATGGAAGAACTTGTATAACTTAGTATCCAAATATCCATAGGTTGAGGCACAACGGTTTTAGTATTTGAACTATATGATATGATAGAAAAGAATAGAAAACTGAAAAGGCAAAATATTCTAATAGAATTTGAGCACATAATTTATTATTTCATTAAAGAATATTCAAATTTAATATGAATATTTCAGTGAGAATAATATAGTGTAGCCGAAAAAATGTTCAAATAAATAAAAAGTCTATAATGTTTACAATGAGATTATTGAGTTCTATAAATAGAATACTTTTAGATCAGTTAATTCTAAACTGTGTCGTATTCTTATAAGTCTATAATATTTATTTCATTCCAACTACATATTTACCCTTAGAGATTAATAGTATAGAAACACCTGAATACCCTGTAGTATTTTTCTTTCTCAAACTATATTTTTGTAGTGCAGATAATATGATGTAAGGCAGCAATTTTGAGCCTTCATCGTCTTAGAATTAGATTCCACAACAAATAAGTTTAACCTAAAGATTGAATCGATGTCTTACAAAGGCAATCGTACAACTAATTTTATTATTGAAAGAGTTAATGAAAAATAAAACAAGTAAGTTATATTATGTTATAACTTTTGTAATCCTGACATTATTCGGAGTACAACTACACAGCCAATGTGATGATTCAGCAAGTTATTGGAATAGTATCGAATATTCTTGCATGACTCAAGATAACCCTAACCCAATACGTGAGAAAAGCCATTGGGTAGTTTACGAATTTGAAGGTGATCAAAAGTTAGATTCTAGTTTTGGGTGGAATGATGTTGGCAATCCATCGATGAATATCGGTGCAAAGGAAGTCATGGTAGATTATACGATGGATGGTAAAGAATGGATTGAGTGGGGTGTTTTTGAATTTTCTAAAGCACCAGAAAAAAATCAATATCAAGGTTTTTCAGGCCCTAATTTTAGAGGTATAACAGTAAAGAAGATATTGATATCTGTGATAAGTACACACAAGGAAACGTCTTGTCCATTTATTCCTGAACTAGATTTTGGCGTAGATGCTCAGATTAAAAGTTCTAAAGAGCAAAATGGTTTGCCATCTGATAAGACCTTTGCAAATGTATTCCCTAATCCGGTAAAATCTTATTTGAATATTGATATAGAAAAAAAATTAGTTGAGGGAGCAAAAATTCATTTGTTAGATACAAATGGTAGAGAAATGCTTACATCGAATCATTTATTACTCGAAGAAAATCAAATGATTCAACTAAATATAGAAAATTGTTTACCCGGATTATTAGTTTTAGTTATACAATCCGGCAATGAAATTTATACCCATAAAATACTAAAAGTATAGTTTGTTTATATTTATCTTATCTAGGGTGCCTGTATTTATTTGCCTCTTGTGCAGATCAGTCAAGAATGTAAAACATAGATGTATCCGCTATTATAAAAGTGCAAGTTCGGTAACCAAAACTCATCTCTACATTCCAAGAATTCTGGTTCTGAACTTGCTACTTTTGTAAATCGAATTCAAAAACACACATACTTATTTAGTGAATTTCATTGGTTGGTCTAATTCTTTCGCAATTTTTACGAGCTCAATAAATTCTGAGCGATAAGCATACTCATCCAGTCCAATAGAACTTTCAGCGAGTTGGATTACTTGATCATAAGATCCGTTTTGTACAAATTCAGATTTTCTAAGTAACATACCAAATAAAGCTACGCTTGAGGCGAATCGTACATCTCCAAATTTTGTATTATCATCTATTCTTTCCTTCTTTGATGATATCACTTTTTCTAATTTTATACTTTTCTTCCCTTTTGGTTTCTTATATCGCATTTTGATAGTACCTAAATCGTCAGATACATTTATGAATCTGGAGATCGTTTTCTGGTATTTAAGTCTGTCGACAGACACCAAGAATTCAGTCTCCACATTTTTTGGTATAATTTCATAGATGGCGGTAACTACATGACCAGCACCTAATTCTCCAGCATCTTTGCTATCATCATTAAAATCTTCTTTATCAAGCAACCGATTTTCATATCCTATCAGTCGATACCCTTTTACAGAATTAGGATTAAATTCTATTTGAATTTTTACATCTTTTGCAATGGTAAATAGGGTACCTCCAAATTCATTGATCAATACCTTCTTTGCTTCCTCGATGTTATCTATGTAAAAATGATTTCCATTGCCATTATCAGCTAATTTTTGCATCTTATTATCCTTATAATTTCCCATTCCATAACCCAATACAGATAAGAAAACCTGATCATTTTTATAAGATTCAATCAAGCGAACCATTTCAGCATCGCTACTTGTCCCTACATTAAAATCACCATCCGTTGCAAGGATAACCCGATTGTTACCAAGCTTCATGTAATTTTCTTTCGCAACTTTATAAGCTAATTTTATACCTTGACCACCGGCTGTAGAACCACCTGATTTTAATTTATCTAAAGCACTAAGAATTTTATCTTTTTGATTTCCAGGGGTCGATTCTAGTACAAGGCCTGCACTACCTGCATAGACAACCATCGCTATTTTGTCGATCGGCCTTAAATTCGAAACTAAAAGACGAAGAGAAGACTTTACTAATTCTAATTTATTATGAGATGACATACTTCCTGAGACATCTATTAGAAACACTAAATTAGAAGGAGGCACTTCTTCTCGATCAATTTTTTGTCCTTGAATCGCAACATGTAAAATATGATGATCTGAATTCCATGGACATTCACTTACCGTTGGATGTATGGCAAAAGGATTATCTTTTTCTGGTGCCTCATATTCATAATCAAAATAATTTATTAATTCTTCCACACGTACTGCGTCTATAGGAGGTAAGTTACCATTTTGTAAAAATCTACGTACATTACTGTAAGAAGCTCGATCAACATCTATAGATAATGTAGAGAGCGGTTCGTCATTAGGAGAGTGAAATTTGTTTTCTACAATGAGATCATAATCCTCAGTTTGATGTTGGGTTGGTTCAATTGAAGGCTGATCTTTTTTCTTTTTTGATTTTCTTTTTTTTCGAGAAATATTCTTTTGAGAAACAGTGGCCACAGCATAAGTACAGTCATAGTCAGTTATTGAAGGTTTATGCCCAATAACTGTAATTTCATCCATGGTTAGTCCCGTAACAATGCTAACATCTAATGTTTTTGGCTGTTCATTAGAAATAGAAACATTTTCTATTAATTGCGTTTGATACCCAATATAACTTACTTCAAGAGAATAAATACCGACCGGAATCTTTTGAAATTCATAATATCCATCTAAATTAGACTCTGTCCCAGTTACCAATATTTTACCATCACTATATAGAGCAAGGGTGCAAAATAAAATAGGTTCTCCAGATATGCTATCAGTAACAAGACCTTTCAATATCCCTGATTTGTCGATCGACTTTTCAGAATTATCTAATTGGGAAAATAATTGTGAGCTTAAAAGCAAAAGAAAAACACAGATTAATGTAATTGATTTTTTCATGGCGTTTTGATTTAAGTGAACGTATGCCAAAATGATGATCTCAAATAGGAATCTACCTAAATCACCTAGCCTCAAACTATCATGTTGTCACATTGAACAATAGAATAATGGTTTTCCGAGAAGATTTAGGATGGTATAGGATTCCATTAGAGAAACTGCTTGTCAAGCAATCCATATGTAGGATAAATTGCAATATGCTTAAAAAGTGTTATAAAGTATAACTCATTTATTGGTGTTTCAATATCCAATATGCCCAACATAGAAAACATATATAGTCGAACTTTTAGTGTCGGTAATGCATCCAATACCCCGCCTAGAATATTATCCACCGATAAGTTAAATTTGAGGTTTAATCCCAATATGAGTTTCCGAGTAGAGTGGTAAAATAGAATTAATCATTAATTTACAGTAAATAAAATTTTAGAATTTAGGGATATTCAGAAGTGGACCAAGAAAACCGAAAGCTAGAATCATATAAGGCCCAGTACCTAAGTGCTGGGTAAAAAATTAGAACTGAAGTAACTTGGCGAAATATTTGACCAAAAATTATGACAAATTTAAAGGTAGATTAATTTTGTGCACTACAAAATCTTGCATTCGGCTGCAATAATTAAAAGTGTATTAGTCAAAATATTATCATTTTGAAAAATTTATATTATTAGTCTTTTCCCTAAACTAACCTTATCTCTTTCTTGCAAGTCGATTCTAGGGTAATAGCTATCGAAATGTAAAGTAAACAGCGATCAAATCATTTTAGCAAGGAAGTTCAATTGACTATTTCCGGTTGATTCTCAAATATTTCTGCTACTGCTTTATAGTATGCTTCTTGGGTCTTAGACTTTTTTATTTTTTTCACAATTTTGGTAGGGTTGGCAAAGGACGTGGCAAAGTATTCCCAATATTGGAGCATTTTTAAGATGACTGCTTTTTCACCAGTAAGTTTTTCTTCATAAGCCGAGTACAATCGATCATGAAATTTACTAAAGACCTCCATTCTATCTTCAGGATACATATCAGCGCCCTCCTTAATCATGTTCGGTAGAAATGGATCGGCTATAAGACCGCGACCAATCATCCAATGATCTATGGTTGGGAATCGATCTTGTAGTTCATTGAAAAATGAAACAGAGGTAATATCTCCATTGTAATATAATTTATGTTTGGTGGCTCCAATACATCTTTCAAACCCATCCAAATCTACACCGCCAACATAGAGTTGTTTTCCAATACGTGCATGTATGCCAATGTTTTTTATTGGATACTTGTCGAGTACAGGAAATACAGAAAGTATCTCATTACAGTCATGGTACCCCATTCTCATTTTCATAGAAAGTACTACATCCGTCTCAGAATGTACTCTATCTAAAACATGATCAATTTTTGCGGGCTCACTGATCAGTCCAGAACCGAGACATTTATTGATTACCATTGGATAAGGACAACCAAGATTCCAATTCAATTCATTGTAACCTAATGATTGTATGTACTTCACAACAAATATAAATTCATCCGCATTGTTAGTCATAACTTGAGGGATGATGTTCATGTTTTTATTATTCTTAGGTTGTAGGTCTTTTTGATATCCAGGTTTTATAATGAGTCGTCCATTGAGTCGAATGTAAGGGGCATAGAAAATGTCTATTCCTCCAAAAAATTGTTGGAAAGTATTTCTAAATCTAAAATCTGTAAATCCTTGTAAAGGAGATGAAATAAGGGTACAGCCCATAAAAAGTAGAATGCTTTAGAAGCGAAGATAAATAATATTTCTCAAGACCATTTTATCCATTTGAGTAGCCAATATTTTAAAACGTAAAACAAAGTGTCTACCGATCAAAAAGCCCAATTTACCCCTCCAAGAATCCAACGACCTGGCATTTGAGCACCTAATATATTTTGATACTTTTCATTAAAGATATTTCTCATAGATAAATGAATGCCAAACTGATCTAATAGCTGAATTCCAATTTTTGTATTCCACAAGAGATAACTACTCTTTAGCTCCTGATTGATAGAAGAAGCAATAAGCTGATCTCTATTTTTATAAATACCATTTAGTGAAAAGGTAATATCTTTTCTTTCGAATGTAAATCTAGTATTTAGTAAATGGTTTGCATGACTAGAAATATATACAGAAATAATTTCCTCTTCATTACTTGTGTTCTGTGCAGTGTAACCAATAACCCAATGTAAAGATGTGTTTTTATTTATATTGTAATTAAGGGTTGATTCAAGTTCGATTCCTTTTGTATTTACATTGGATATATTTTGTGCAAAGAAGTATTCTTCACCATCTTGTAAACTTCCGTTACCTATAAGGGTTCCAATCTCTGACTCGTTCTTAGCGGCATAGTCGATCAAGTTGTCGGATTGTCTAGCAAAAGCGGTAGCAGATATTCTCCAGTTTTGAGTAGGCGAAAAGTCGATTCCTATTTCTTCAGACCAACTTTTTTCTGCTCTTAAATTTGGGTTACCTAAACTACGTCCAGGCGTTAAATTTTCTAAATTATTAGATACAAATCTCTCCGTGTAATCAGCCGCTCTTATACTTGACCCCGCTGATGCTCTAAAGCTAATAGTTGGTAGCACATAGGATACATTAAAACTCGGGGTAACAGCAAGTCCATAATTATTATCCTGGTCTCCACGTACACTCAGCGATAAATTCAAGGAATTCTTACGATATACACCCATTGCGTATGCTCCGTAATGTAGGTCACTATGATCTCCTCTATCCGTGCTATTTATTTTTCTTAGATCCACTTGTGTGCCGACCTTAAGAGTGACTTGATCATTTATAATCTTAAGATGATTTAATGTGACATTGTAGAATTGACTTAAATGTTCGTTGGTAGATGGAAAATCAGGACTAAATTCAAATCGGTCCGTATTGTACTTATAGGTAAGGTTCAAATCTGTAGTGCTAGTATTCGTATTTTTTTCCAGTTGTAAATGATTCCAATAATTCGAAACTGTTTCTACAGATTTATCAAATATACTTGTAGTATAAAAATACCTCGCCCCAAAATCTCGATGATCAAATGAAGTCCGAGCTTTTAATTTTATTGAATTATTAATGTCATAGGCCAATGAAAACCCTACCGTTTTTATATCAAAGAAATTATTATACGCATCTAATGTAGTGGCCGTGTCTATGACGGTTTCAGGAATAAGTTCTCCTTCTGACTGTATATAACTAATTCCACCACCTATTTTTAATTTATTTAGAGAACTAAAAAAACCTTGATTAATATCAATTAGTTTGTGAGCTCCATAAGTTAACTCACCATCATATCTAGTTTCATTTTCTCGGTTTGAAAATGTTTTTGTAATGATGTTAATAACACCGCCAACAGCATCTGCACCATATATAGAACTTGCCGCACCTCTCAATACTTCTATTCTTTCTATTTCTGATTTTGTAACAGGAATATAACTGTTGAAATGTCCAGTTAAGGGATCGTTTAGTTTCATTCCATCGATCAAGACTAGAACTTGAGTAAATGTAGAGCCTCTCAACAGAATATCACCTTGTACACCAAAACCTCCTCTTGATTGCAGTTCGACGCCAGCTATTGTTTGAAGAATTTCATCCAAAGAAGTGGCGGCCATATTTTGAATTTCACGACTACCAATAACAGAAATACTTCTTCCAGTTTCACTAATTCTGAGTGGAACTCGCAATGCACTGACCTCCATCGTATCCATCAAAAAATCTTGCTGACTATAGGAATTATAGGCACTCACTGCCAATAAAGCAATAACAAAAATTATTCTCATATCCTCTTTTTTCAAAGTTGGCAAACATACAATTTACAATTGAGGTGGTTCAATATCTATCTTGTTTTTTATATGTTTCTACTTATTAGTTCTCTCAATCGATCACCTGTTATTAATACTCATAACATGAGATAGCCGAATTTATGTATATTATATTGCCAAGACATATTATTGTATCATACATGCCGATCAGACCGATCATGTCTATCTTAAGGATTTATAAAATCCTGTTCAGACAAAATGAATCAAGCGCTGAAGATGTCTGAACATGATGTTTAAGATAAAAAGATGAAGATGTCTGAACATGATGTTTAAGATAAAAAGATGATAAGATTAACAGGATATATGAGATAAAAAGATGATAATATAAACAATAATATATTATTGTATCATACATGCCGATCAAACCGATCATGTCTATCTTAAGAATCTATTAAATCCTGTTCAGACAAAATGAATCAAGCATTGAAGATGTCTG
>Ga0209828_1001226_pt1 | contig 23579 bp, 21 predicted proteins | sample MaitaG_FD_187429 | JGI IMG/M metagenome (GOLD analysis project Ga0209828, IMG submission 187429) | Marine algal microbial communities from Maine, USA - Maine_Asex2 metaG (SPAdes) (version 2) | ecosystem: Host-associated > Algae > Red algae > Unclassified | place: Maine, USA | collected 2015-01-05
AAGCAGGAATCCAAACAAGATCTACCCAAAGACTATCCTTCATCATATCCAATCGGATTGGTATATTTACCGTACCCTTATTGGCAAGATGTACTGTTACTTGATCATCGACTTGTGTTATTTTTTTCAATTTATAATCCAAGTAACCATCTTGAAACAATAATCCTTCGAAAAACCAGTCCAATGATTCTCCGCTTGTTGATTCAAAAACAAGTATCAAATCCTCTTTTGTAGGATGCTTAAACTTCCATTTATCGTAATACGTCTTGATGCAATCTGAAAAAGTCTTATCTCCTAAATATTTATTTAAGTAAGCAAAACTAAGGGCGGGTATTTCGTACGCACTTAATCCGTAGTTGATCAAACTTAATTCATTAGAATGTACATTGCATGCTTGATTTCTTCCACGCTTACATTGCCAAATACAAGAAGTCTCTAAAAGAGTTTGATCACTTCCAGAATTTATAAATTTTGGTAACCCACCATTGAATCCGCCGGACCCGTGTTTTAGATCTGAGTACTTATGATCGAAATAAGAATTCATTCCTTCATCCATCCAAGCTTGTTCGCGTTCATTTGTCGCAAGAATTCCGTAAAACCAATTATGACCCACTTCATGAGCTATAACGTGGTCTACATCTCTTGCGCTATTGTCGGTATCTATCGTGGTCAACATCGGGTATTCCATTCCGCCTCCAGTACCACCAGGGCTTTGTACAACGGTGGCTTGAGGGTAGGGATAAGGTGCTACTTCCTCAGAATAAAAAGCAACGGCATCTTTTAGATATTGTAATGACTCATCCCATGTTTCTACTTCATTTATTTTATGGACCCGCAATGAGATTGTTTCTCCATTCTCTAGAATTAGTTCATCTGTAAGGGTTGTAAAATGATCGCATGCCACCCAAGCAAAATCATGAACATTTTCTGCAAGAAAAGTATATTGAATTTTATCTTCTAAGCCATTATTTTCCTTTACAGTTAGGCCGGTGGCCGCGACTACAAATTCCTTCGGAGTGGTTATGCTTACCTCGTAGGTCCCAAATTCTGAATAGAATTCTCCTAAATCTAGGTACGGCATAGGGTGCCACCCATCTCTATCCAAGACAGCGGGCTTCGGATACCATTGCGTTATTTGGAAAAAATTAGCTTGTCGTCCCATTCTTGAAAAAAATATAGGAACCTTTACTTTAAAAGTACATTGGATATCTACGGTTTCTCCAGGCGATATTGGTGTCATTAATTCTAGTAAGATTACATCGATTTGATCTTCATGTGATTTCCAGTTGAGTATCTGTCCATCTTGTTTGAATTCGATGCTCTCATAACCCCCTAGGTCCTCTGATTTTGCAAAATGCATTTTGGTGTTATTGTCACGAAGCAATTGCTTGGCTAAAGCAGTCGCATTATTTTTATAAGCATTTGACCAAAGGTGAAAAAAAATATTGTTTAGGGTAGTGCCAGAATTATTTTGATAAGATATTGTAGCTTCCGCTGAATAACTGTTTTCAGATGGAAACAATTCCACTTCCATTTTATAATCAACTTTTTGCTGAAAATAATCTTGAGCAGAACTCAATCCATTTAAAAATATTATAAAAGATACTAAAAATAAAATTCTCATATTATATTAAAATCTATTTGTAAATATCTGAATTATAAAAGAAATGAGCTAATTAAGTCGAAGATATAATAACATTAAGATGCAAATAGTAAGTAGAAGAAATAAAAAACCTTGCCGATGAGACATCGACAAGGCAACGAAATTACAGACACCCTATGACTATAGATACAAATTTACTTAATTTTCTGATCTCTTTTGACTCTTGATTTCACTTTTTTGACTTAAGTGTATTCTTGCATATATAATAACTAGATATTCAGTAACTTGTAGATACATTTTTTAATTTAATATAAGATTTCTATAAATATAATTACACAGATTTCTAGCCGAATTCAGATTTAGAATGTTAGATTGAATTGAGATTTCATTTTCTCATTATTTAAATTCATAAATAGAAAATTTTTTTTCACCCTTTGTTAAATGTAGCTTTACAGAAAATATAGATATGGGTAATCATCCAATGGAGGATTTAATAGAACAAGTAAGAATAATTGCGATTGCAGCAGGAGATAAAATTATGGAAATATATTCTGACGAAGCATCATTTGGGGTAGAGACAAAAGCTGACAATTCACCACTTACCCGGGCAGATAGAGAAGCGAACGAAGTTATTTGCAAAGGCTTAGAAAAATTAAAGATTGTTTATCCCATATTGTCCGAAGAGAATAAAGAGATCGAATATGTTGATCGTAAACATTACGACTATTTCTGGATGGTAGATCCATTAGACGGCACAAAGGAATTTATCAAGAGAAATGGGGAATTTACTGTAAATATTGCTTTAATCCATAAAGAGAGATCAGTCGCAGGAGTAGTTTATGTCCCAGTAACTAAAGAAATGTATTGGGCAATCGACGGAGAAGGAGCTTTTTATCAAAAAGACAATCAACATTCACAGCTGAAAGCAAGTAAATATCAAATTACAGATGCAGGTCTTAAGGTGGTTTGTTCTAGATCGCATCTAAATGATGAAACAAGCTCATTTCTCGATAATTTAAACGAACCTGAGACGGTTGCAAAAGGGAGTTCCTTGAAGTTCTTAATATTGGCTGAAGGGAAGGCTCAAATATATCCAAGATTGGCTCCAACAATGGAATGGGATACAGCGGCTGCTCAAATTATTTTAGAGGAAGCAGGTGGAAAGGTTTTACGAGCTGATGACCATAAACCGTTGTCATATAACAAAGAAAATCTTACAAATCCTAAATTCATTGCTCATGGTAGTCTTACTTAATAGGTTTTACTGAATACATCTTCCTTAGTAGTCAAAAAAAATACTTGAAAATAAATGCCTAGAATTGAATGTAATGAGATTAGATTTCGATGAGGCCTTTTGGTTGTATTTATTATTATAAGATTTTGTTTTCGTTCTAATCCTTTATTTCATTCACATGAAGAAAGTGTCTCTTATTTGGTATTATTTTAGTAATTTAGGATTGCATCCTCGATTAGATGCCAAAGAAGTGCGAATTACTCGATTAATTAATCGTTTTGCTTTTAGTCTAATTGCATTAATATTATTTTCATTTATAATCCAAGTTTTGACAGGGCTGATTTTGAATGGATATGTATTACCACAAGCATTTATGATGCTGCCATCTTTTGCACCTCTTCTTTTAGTTTTCTATTTTAATAAAAGAGGAAAGTATTTTTTTGCTAGATTGACGTTGATTCTACATCCATTGATAAATACGGTTTTATGGATGTTTGTTGCCACGAGTCAGCAGGCAAATATTCACTATTCATTTCTTTTATTTCCAATTCCTATTGTCATTTTATTTAGGAGTTTTAAAATCCAACTTTCACTTACTTTATTTGTCTATATATGTTTTATCTTATCACATATTATTATCCAGAATGCACCACCACTTTTAGTAGAATATAGTAGCCCACATTTTGGAGTTATAGCTTTTGGGATTTGGTTGGTAGTGAGTCTAGGTATGCTTCGATTTTTTGTTATTGAAATAGAAAGTACTGAGTCTAAATTGAACCAATCTAATATAGAGTTAGAAGAATTTTCTCGGTTAGCCTCTCATGATATGAAGGAACCGCTAAGAACTATAAGTAGTTTTAGCTCTTTGTTGAGATCGAAATATAAGAATGAATTACCAGAGGAAGCTAATGAGTATCTAAATTATATAGAATCAGGAACAAGGCGATTAAATAATTTGCTGATGGATCTTTCGAATTATAATTTGGTAGATAAATCTGAAATTTTAGTCGAGGAAATAGATTTAAATAGAGTAGTAGAAAATATAAGACAGGATTTGAAAAAAGTCATAGACGAGACAAGTACAAATATTAAAAGTGAGGTATTGCCATCTGTAAAAGCGAATAAGAGTCATATGATTCAATTATTCCAGAATATCATCAGTAATGGAATAAAATTCCAACCTAAAGAATCATCTATAAATCCAAGGATAAATATTTCGGGAAGAATAGAAAATGGATATTGTATATTAACTTTTCAGGATAACGGTATTGGTATACCTAAAGAATATGCAGACTCTGTTGTGCAAAAATTCAAACGACTTCATAATCAAAATAAATATGAGGGAACTGGTTTGGGCTTAGCAACTTGTATGCGAATTGCGAAACAATATCAAGGTGACTTGAAGATAGAATCTGAACTTGGAGTGGGGACGGAAGTAACTATATCTCTTTTAGCACAATAATTAGGAACTTCTCTAACTTCCTTATTTAAGATAATTTTTGCATAAACTTCTGCTTCGACATCTAACTGACCAATCGGGTACTGTAATCTTACTAATACTTCATTTTGTATTTTTAGTGAATCAGCATCATGGGGAAGGATGAGTACGATGCATTCATTTCTTCCTTTCGATAATCTGTGGGAATTGTGAGTACAGTTATGATCTTGTCTGATTACAAGACGACCGAGCATTTGAAATGGATAATTTGGATCTACAGATCTGCCATTCAGCCTAATTGATTCATCCAATCTCTTTGGGTCATCTACGAATACTTTAGGAGCTAAGTCGATGGTGTCATCATCAGTGTAGAGACGATCTAGGAGGCATGGTGTCAGTGGGACCCAAATCTATTCCATGAGGATGCTCCTTTTACCTTTCGAGTGTCAATCCATCTTTGGCATAATCCCATTTGTAGGACAAAGCCTAGAAACATTTCAGGATTTTGCTCAGGGGTCCTAGACCACCTAATCGTGCTGTCAACTCTGAGAGAATTTCCCAGTCGTGTTTTGTGTTTCCTTTTTTTGGAAATAGAGGAGAGTACTTGACTATATTGTGTATGGATAGATTCAAAAAAGCAATATCGAATTGAGCAATCTCTAATCCGGTCGTTGCTGGGAAAATGATGTCCGCAAGTCTGCTTGTTTCTGCCAAATATAATCCGAGCATACCATGAAATCCAACTCCTTAAAAGCTTCCTCTACTCCCTTGCCGTTAGGAGCAGATAGCACAGGATTCCCTGCAATACAGATCATAGCCTTAATCTGACCTTCTCCTTCCTCGAGTTTGGATTGATCTTAGTCTTTTACCAATGTCAGGTGCGGACATCATGCTGCCATTTGAGACAATGGGATTTGCACCCATGATCAATAGTTATTGAGTTCGATCTAGATCTGGTACGGGATTGAGCAAAGTGTGGCCGGCATATGGAGTGCTACAACATGATGAAGTATTTAATCAATTGATGAAGCTCTAAATCTCGACTTGGTCTTGAGCACTTTTATAAAAGGTCTAAGGAATAATTGATTTCCCATATTGTGTGCTTGGGATTACCCAAAATACCCCTACTGCATCATGGCCATGTTTTTTCTGTATGTTTATTATTTTTTTCGCCGTAATATCGAATGATTTCTCCCAGCTAATTGCTACAAATCCATTCTCAGTTTTTTGCAATGGATGTCTCATACGATCTTCGTCATTATAGAAATTCTGTAAAGCAACTGCCTTTGGACATATATGGCCTCTTGATAATGGATCTTTTATAAATAAGAAGTAATATGAATAAATCTATAGCGATTTAAATATAAATATGTAAGTTCAATTGATATTTATTGATCAACTAATTTTTAAAGAATATGAAAGCAGTAAGTAAAACGAGAAATATAATAGGATGGATTATGAGTGCAGCACCTGTGCTCGCAATGACAGGAGGGGGCGTAAAGAAGTTAATGGGAAATGCAGAATTGGCTGCTAAGTTACCATATATTTCTAGTCTTCCAATGCTGGGGGTGTTGTCTTTGAGTTGTGTCATTTTATACTTGATTCCAAAGACATCTAATATTGGATTTTTCTTAATGTGCAGTTACCTTGGTGGTGCGATTGTTGGAGAGTTGGCTATGGGTGAATTTCCCTTAGTAGGTATTGTATTGTCGGTTTTCTTGTATGTCGGTACGATGCTGAAAAAACCTGAACTTTCTGGTTTAGGCATATAGGCTAAGAATATTTATTTATTGGCCATATAATGAGAAGGAATTGTTTTTGAAGCTTATATTGAGAGACTACAATCGTTGAAACTTGCTAATGATTTATTGAATATTACGATAATCTATTGCTTTAGTAAAAAGGTATTATCAAGGAGTCTTACAGTTTGGAAATCCACTGCACCTGTTACAAATTCCTTCATTTGGAATTGTAAAAGTGCATTTCTTGTGATGGAGGTATTCTCATTTTTTTATTGCAGGTATATTCAAATCTCTATAATTTCCAACACTAATTTTTACAGAATGCACTTTGTCATTAAATGTTGTAAAGGGCAAAAAAAAACTCGCAATAATAATATTATCATTGCGAGTTATATTTAGAATAAAACTAGATTACTATTTTTTAGGAACTAAAGACTTATAGTCTATGCCTGCTTTTTCTAGAACACCACTTGTTTGTTCAACCAGATTCTTTGCTTGTTCTAGCATTTTTAAATTTTCTGGAGTTGGAGTAGAACCCACTAATTCTTTAGCTTTTGCTAATTTATCTTGTGCATTAAAGAAATTAGTTTTTGCTTCTGAAATCTGTTGAGGAGTCATAGCTGCAGCTCCTTTCGTGATTTTATCGGAAGCATCCATTTTTGCTTCACCCTTATCCTTTAATTCAGTGGCTTTCATTTTTTCTGCTTTTGCACTTTCTGTGTTTGCTTCTTTAGTCATCTTTTCCGCTTTTTTCTCCATTTTTACAGCTTCTTTTCCTTCCTTGTCGGCTACTTTTTCTTCCATCTTAGCTTCTTTGATAACGTCCTTGACTTCCTCTTTAGCTTTTGTAGCTTCTTCCTTTTCTACCGCAGCCTTTTCCATTATGACGTCAGCTTTTTCTTTTGTAGCTTCTGCTTCAGCTTTTGTTTTTTCAGCTTCAGCCATGGTCGCTTTTTGCTCAGCTGCTACTTTTTGTGCTTTTTGAGCATCCTCCATTTCTTCTTTAGCCAATTTTTTCATTTTTTCGGCGTGTTCTTCTTCCTCTTGAGCTACTTTTTCAGCAGTTTTTACTTGTTTTTCAATAGTTTTTTCTTCTTCTTTGATTTCTTTTTCTTCTTTTTTAATCTCCTTTACATCATCTTTAGCATCTTTTAATTCTGCTTTGGATGCCTTAAATTTTTTCTTTGCAGCTTTTTTCTCAGCTTTCGCTTCTTTTTTTAGTCTCTTTGCTTCCTTTTTAGCTTGCTTAGCTAATTCTTTTTCAGTCTTCAATGATGATTGCGCAATTGACTGCGCAACGGGAATTGTAAGACAAATAATGAGTAGAAATAATAACTTTTTCATGTACTGTTTTAAGATAGTGAATGTAAAATTAGGTAATATTCTATTTGAGAATTGTATGGAAAGTAAAGTTAGGAAGTCATCTATTACAAAAATACTAAACAGAAGCTTGTTTTCTTAAGTTCCAGATAAGTAAAAATTAAATATAAATTATATCAATAATAGAAATTTCTATATTTGCGATGCTGATTTCTCCTGAAGCGGTAAGTCTTTTTAATATTATTTACAAATTATACGATATTCTTAATTATTTACAATTTATTTGGTTTTGCAATGCGTTTTCATAAAGTTGGCTCAATTTTATATTACTGTAATATGTAATATGTTCTAATTTTATTGAATCTAAAGACTCATACATGAATTACCTTAAAAATTCGATTTATCTTATCATCATCTTAGTAGGTAGTGGATTATTCATTACTTCTTGTAAGACTAAGCAAGATGTTGTTAAGAAACCCGTAAAAAAGAAGGAGTTTTATATGGATGGGAAGATGAAATTCTACAATGGTTCTAATCTAACAGAAGCTATAGATTTTGCAAAGAAAGTAAACAAACCATTATTCATTGAATTTTATACCGAATGGTGTCTACCTTGTAAGTTATTAAGTGAAGAAGTTTTTGTAAATGCGAATTTTGCCAAAACCTTTAATGACAATTTTATAAATTATAAGCTAGATGCGGATGCCCAACATGGAGCAGATATGAAATTTCTATACAATGTGAGCTCCGTCCCAACGCTATTATTTGTGGATCATAGAGGTAGAGAATTAGAAAGAATTGTTGGGACTATTCACCAAACTACACTTTTGAATTCTGCCCATCATGTCATCCAAAATTGGGAATCTGCAGATTAGAACCGAAAATCAAGTTCATACTTAATTGGGGGACAGAAATAAAATCCAAAAGAAAGCTGTTTTATCAGATTTGCATACCACGCAAATGAATGCCCCAATAAATAGAACAACAGTCACACTTCTAAAAAATTGAATAGCAGCATAGTATCATTCTACTTTCATGAACATAGTTTCTTGTTCAGCCATCAACCTTCTTAGAATTTTGACCATATAATTACAGCAATACCTAAGGTAGTACATATACAAAATGTCTATAAAGTGAGATTCAGAATTAGCAACCATGGTGCCGTAGCTGTCAAATATCAATAGTCTACAAATAAGTTTTGTACAAAGGATCATTGAAGATCAAATTTGGCACTGGTATTAAAGAAGAATTTGACAAATTAAAAATGTATTGCTTTTATTACAAATAGCTGGATTCAATCTCATAAAGGAAAATGTTTTTTTCTAATATTCAGACTGTGAGAAAGATTTTTTATTGCAGACTAACAGCTGAACGTAAGCTCAGTCCAAGTACTATTATTTATAGATCATAAAGGGCGAGAACTAGAAAGAATTGTAGAAATTATCACCAACATACACTTTTAAAATCATGCCCTTAATGTCATTCAAAATTGAGAAACTGCATAATAGATTCAGATATTTATCATATGCTAATTTGGTAAAGAGATTGATAGTTTGAGTTTATCCTTAACCAAGCATGCTTAAATTTCTTACTAAAATTCTATTTGGTTTTCTTGGTGAAAAGTGAATGATTTGAGATTTCTTAAGGTCTCCAAATACTCTGGAAACAGTCTGGCGGCTAGTGTCTGTGATATGAGCTATATCAGAGTGAGAAAGATTGTGCTTTATAAGAATTTCTTCGATGCCAATCTTAATTCCTTTCTTAAGCGCTAGTTTCTTAATGAAATTTTCAATCCTATTCTGGGCTTTTTTATACACAAAATCAGCAATTCTCAATTCGAGATTGTTCAGTTGTTGTAAAATATGGCTTACTATTTTTGTGCAAAAAACAGGGTTCGTAGTAATAAGCTTTTCGAAGTCAGCTTTCAGAATCTTGAAAATTTGGCTTGGCGCAAGAGATTGGGCGAAATCATTTCTTACGGTATTTTTAGTCAAAATATTTTCACCAAAAATTTCTCCGTTATGAATGAGTTGTTTTATTATTGATTTTTGAAAGTCAATATTAGCTCCGATTTTCACAGAACCTTTTATTAAAACATATACGTATTCTATTGAATCTCCTTTCGAAAAAATCTTCTCATCTTTATTTACATTACAAAGTGAGCAGACCGATGCAAGATTGTTTAATTCATCATGAGATAATGAAGAAAATAAGTCCAAATCTTGTAACATTAAAAACTTTGCTGATCTATCCATAGTAATATATTTACCTAATAGATGAAGTGAACAGGACAACTACCCAAAAAAATGAAAATTTTAACATCTTTTATATTGAAATACACTAAAAACAGCTAATTTGATTGGCGATCTTACCCAAAGTGAAGAAGAAAATATGCCAAAAGTTAGCATAATAATGCCATTTAAAGATGAAGAACTGTATTTGAAAGCATGTTTAGATTCAATTATTGGACAGGAATACACTTTTTGGGAGCTTATCGCAGTGGATGATCATTCCAGTGATCGCAGTTTCCAGATATTAAAACAATACCAAGAAAGTGACCCACGAATCAAACTCTTCCAAAATTCTGATTCAGGCTTAATCAGTGCTTTAAATACTGGTTATGCTCATGCAGAAGGTGCCTATGTCACTAGAATGGACGCAGATGACATCATGACAACTGCTCGCGTATCTTCCATGGTGCACCAATTGCAGGAACATGGAATAGGTCATATAGCGGTTGGGTTGGTCAATTATTTCTCTGACACCCAACTAATGGACGGCTATAAAAATTATGAAAAGTGGTTGAATGGCCTTACTCTGTTGGGCGAGAATTTTAAGGAAATCTATAAAGAATGTGTAGTTCCATCTCCTTGCTGGATGGTGCACAGAGAAGACTTTGATATAGTAGGAGGTTTTGACTCCGAGATTTATCCAGAAGATTATGATCTTTGTTTTCGATTTTATGCACAGAAATTAAAGATTATACCATGCGACCAGATTTTTCTCCTTTGGAGAGATTATCCCACAAGAAGTTCTCGAACCTCAAAACTCTATGAGGATAACCAATTTATTAATTTGAAAGTCCATTATTTTGTCGCCATAGATTACGACCCGAATCGAATATTGTATGTGTGGGGAGCAGGCACCCGAGGTAAAAAGATCGCAAAAGAATTTAAAAATAAAGGTTTAGATATAAAATGGGTGTGTAATAATGAGAAAAAAATAGGCAAGAATATCTATGGATTTACTATTCAATCAGATGAAAGTATTTCTTATAATGTCAATCCGCAACTTATTATAGCCGTTGCGAATATTGATGAGCAAAGCGAAATTAAAAGTACACTAAATTCTAAGGGTTTGGAGTCAGGAGAAGATTATTTCTTCTTTTGTTGATCCTTACAAAATCTAATTTAAATAGAATTTGTAAGAAGTAATGTTCTTATGCTATTGTAGCTTCCCTTAGTTACACTTATATTTGAATTTTAATTAATATATATCTATCAAAATAGCTACCATTAATATCACAAAATGCCTCCTAATGTGTTTCCTTTTATCGGGTTATAATGGGATACTTATTGGGCAATGTACAAAGGCAGTCACCATAGAATTTACTTCTCATAATTTTAATAATAACTGTGATTTTGAAAGTAATGGATTGGATCCACACTTTAGAATGTATGATGAAGATGGGACTTTACTTTTATTCAACGAAGTTGCGAACTTTGGCGATGTTACAGGACCCGAAGATAATGTCGTATTTGACAGAGCTTCAATATCTGATTTGTGTGGTCAAGGATATACCTATACATTTCCATTGGCAGCAGGAGAAACCACCAGAACATTCCGGGTTGAGTTATTTGAAAAAAATTCGCCTGGACTTATAGGAGAATGTGAAGATTTTACAAATATATTTGGTATTGGAGATGATCAGTTTGAAATGGGAGATTATACTTTTAATTGTAATCAATTTTCGGGTACGATTGATCCCGATCCAACAGAGTGCCATTCTTTAAATTATAACCTTTCCGTTGTCACCATTGGGAGTGAGGAAGTACGATTCGAAGACACCTACTGCCACGGGTTTGAAAAAAATATTAATGGTGTTCTGTTTAATGAAGATAATCCAGAAGATGAAATCACAGTAATAGATCCAGGCGGTTGTGATACCACATACTTCATCGATATGGAGTTCTATGATGAGACCGTGCCAATCATTTCAGGCCCATCAGATCTATGTCCAAATCAGACTGCTATGCTGACCTTAGATGATACTTATCTTGGGTATACTTGGAGTACGGGATCTACTGGTGCAGCTACGAGTGTAGATGCTCCAGGTAATTATATGGTGACTGTATTAGATCAAAATATTTGCACAGCTGTGGCCTCTTTTGACATTGGAAGTCAAGGGTTGGATGATCCTATTTTTGTGCCAGAAGTTCCTGAATTTTGTACAGGTACAAATATAGAAATAGCACTAGATGATATTTATGTAAGCTATGAGTGGAGTAATGGCTCTACGAACCCAACAATAACTGTAAGTGAGGTTGACGAATACTCTGTCACGGTGACAGATGTAAACGGTTGCAGTGCCACTAGCAGCGTAACCGTACAAGAGGTGTCGAAGGGACTAGATATAAACGGAACTGGAATAATATGTCCTAATAGTAACACAGTTCTTTCTATAGAAGATGGGTACACGGATATACTTTGGAGCACTCAAGAAGAGACTCAAATGATCATTGTTGATCAAGAAGGCACTTACTCAGTGACAGCGATAGACGAGGACGGTTGTATCATTGTCGGAGAGATAGTGGTCGAAGAGCGGGTTCTTGATCCGGTGAATATAGTAGGAGATACAGAAGTATGTGAAGGGGCGGATATTATGCTCAGCATACAAGGCTCCTATGCATCGATCTTATGGAGCAATAGCGATACTGAGTCTGTCATTGTGGTCAACGAAATCAGTGATTATAGCGTGACCGTAACGGATGAAAATGGATGTAGTTCGGTAGGTGAAATTCAGCTTACTGAGCTTATACTGCCATCTCCTGATATATTAGGTGACTCACTTATTTGTGAAAATACGACTGGTGAATTGTTTGTAGATCCCAACTATACAAACATAGAATGGAATACTGGTGCTACCACAAATGTAATAGAAATAGATCGGACAGACACATACATCGTAACCGTCACTGATGAAAATGGATGTACCTCAATATCTGAATTACGGGCGGAAGAAATATCTCCCATGCCTCCTGAAATTTTAGGAGAAGAAATGTTTTGCTCTGGAACTAATGCAACCATCTATGTAGAGGATATTTATGAGTCTGTAGTGTGGAGTACAGGAGAAACATCTAGTGCCATAACTGTAGATGATCCTGGAACCTATACTGTAACTGTAACCTTATTTGATAATTGTGGCAATGAAAACGAGTTGGGGGTAACAGAAGGAGATATTATTACCGTAGATACGACTCTATATACTTGTGATCCAATAATGATCGAAACGGAAACCATTAGTTTTGTGACGGCACAAGGATGTATGGTGGATAGCCTCGTTACAACGGAATTATTTGAAGATGAGACTTGCAATGCAACGGTCTCTTTCGATGTAATATCCCCTAGTTGTCAAACCACTTCAGATGGGATCCTAAATTTTAGCATTGATCAAGGGTTTTTGCCGATTGAGTTTGATGTCATCGATGACCAAACGATGGTGATTGATGAAGGAACAATTTTGAATATAGGTGATCAAGTTTCTGTATCCAATTTACCGACCGGAGTATACCAAATTAGATTGACGGATTCCTTTGGTGCGATGCATATTCAAAATTTCACAGTACCAAGTCCGGGCGAGATCCATCTTACTTTTACACCCAGCCAAACCATAACTTCTGGGCAAACCATCCCTTTAGAAGTAGATTATATTGAGTCTGAAATAGAAAGTTTTACGTGGTCTCAAAATGGAGAAATTTTGTGCGAAAAATGTGAGTCATTTGAAGTGTCTCCCACCGCTACAACAGAGTATACTCTACTTGTAGAAGATGTAAATAATTGTCCATATGAATTCATCATTGTACTCATGATCATGGAGGAAAATGGAGTTTATATTCCAGAAGTAATGGATCCAAAAGAGGATGGCGGTAATGGTGGATTGTGGGAAATAGAAGGTGAAGGATTAAGATCGGTGACTGAATTTAGCATATTTGACCGATGGGGACAGCAATTGTATCAATCTCAACCGGGGCAAACTACATGGGATGGTACTGCTTATGGGGCCCAATTACCAGCCGGTGTATATATCGTGAAATTAAATTTAGTTTTCGAAGATGCAGAGGAAATTATCTATGGAAATATAACGCTGATAAGATAGGATTAAATTAAGTGCTTTATAAATATTTACATCCATAATTTCATTCTCTAATATTCACCCGATAAAAGGCATATAACATCAATCCTGCTGAAACAAGGGTAATCTGATTTTTTATCCAGCACCCTCATAGGGATATTCAAAAGTAATATAACTAGCTGATATGTCTAGAATTATATGATAATCGAATCATTTTAGAAGACCCATATTATATATCAATGTTTACATAGAAAACGAGATCATTAACGTATTCAATTTTGCTACTTTATTATTAATACTATCGTGTAGAACTCACCCAAGGAACTTTTCAAGTCTTTACCCTCTTTTGAAAAAAGAGGGTATAAGGCAGAGGCTGTAAAATGCTGACTTCTCTTTGGAAAGAAAGAGTTGGGCAAAGGTAGAAGAAAGAGATTTCTAAATTTGGAACTCTTACTTCTCAATATCCTTTTCGTACGAGACTAAATGATTCCATGCTTTCAGCATTCTTGCTCTACTTCTGAATATATCGAATTAAAATTACATTTATATAAAGTAAGTGCCTTATCAGGGTATTACCATCTTATCAATGAGCTTACCATTCCATAACTACTTTGCCAATAGATTTTCTGGACTCTAAATAAGCATGACCTTCTGCTATATTTTTAGCTTTGAAAATTTTACCAACTTTTGGTTTGATAATACCGTTCGTTGTGTAGTCGACCACTTTACTCAAGGCGTGAGCTAGTACATTTGGTTTGTGATCAGCAATACGGAGCATGTTGACTCCAATAAGAGCCTGCGATTTCATCAAAAGTGGGATAGGGGAGAATATTCCAAATCCTAAACCTACTCCGATGGCTTTTAGTTTGTTGGTCTTATCTCCATTTATTTGTGCGGCAGCCCCGAAATATACCATTTTTCCACCTGGCTTTAATAGCTTGAAAGCATCCTTAAAAGTTTTGCCTCCGATACTATCAAAAGCAACATCAATTCCATCTTTAATGTGAGATGTAAATTTTTCTTTAGTATAGTCTATCGGATGGTGAACTCCGATTTCTTTCAAATAGGATAATTTAGAAGTGCTAGCTGTGCCATATATTTCGCACCCAAAATGCTGACAAATTTGTACCAATAGAGAACCAACCCCACCGGCGGCTGCTTGGATTAATACTTTGTCACCTTTATGCAGAGATACACTATCCACCGAACAATAATAAGCTGTACACCCTTGAGTTGCCAATGCAGTCGCATGAGCATAATCTAAATTTGCTGGAATTTTAGCAACCCCTTCACCCATCGTAACAGAATATTCGGCATAGCCACCAAAACGAGTCATGGCAACTACCTTATCTCCTTCTTCTACATGGGAGATCTCATTACCAATGGCATGTACAATACCGGATACATCATAGCCTAATATACTTGGATTTTTTGGAGCATCAGGATACAAGCCTCGACGGGCTACAATGTCTGCAAAGTTCAGCCCAAAACTATGTACTTTGATGACTACTTCATTTGCTGTAGGAGTAGGAATAAGCGCTTCTTTAAGTTCGAATGCGTTATTTGCATCTCCATATTTATTTAGATAAATGGCTCTCATAGTATGAATATATTAAGAATTGAATTAAAAATAGCTTCTCATTATTTTAGAGGCTAATTACAGATTTATTAAACCTAATTATCAGGTATTTACAGAAATTTTTAAATCATTTTAGGCACATTAAAATAATAAATATAAAATAAGGATAAGATGTTTAGGAAAAGAAGGAACTATAAAAACTAAATTTTTGTATGATATAATGATTGATATGAAAAAAAATGTAATAAGTGACCAAGCAAACAATAAATACGTCCAAATTCTAGTTAACCAACATAGTAACAACGAAATGAAAAACCCATTTACCTCCAAAGAAAAAAGGTTGTTACACCTTTCAAGTCAATTTTTATATTCAAAAAATTCTAAACAAAACTACTAAAAACAATGGCAGTGAATTTATTCAATCTCGTTAAAGATCAATTTAGTGATAATTTAATGGGGAAAACAGCTGGTCTTTTAGGTGAAAGTAATTCATCAACTAGTTCAGCATTCGACTCTGTATTAAGTACAGTAATAGGTGGTGTAGTAAAAAGTGGGTCAGATGAAAGAGGAGCAGGTAACTTACTAAAAGTAATAAAAGACGGAAGTTACGATGGTGGGATTTTAGATAATTTGGGAGATCATTTAGGTGGTGGAGCGAAATCTGATGGTTTAATGAAATCTGGGAGTAACCTTGTTAATTTATTAATGGGTAATAAGACTGGAGCAATATTAGATATTCTAGCAAGAGTTACAGGCTTGAAGAGAAATTCTTCTTCTATGTTTATGAATATCCTTGCCCCTATCGTTATGGGACAATTAGGAAAGCTTGTAAAGAATAAAGCAATGGATGCGGTTGGTTTGAAAAACTTTTTAGGAGGTCAAAAGAGCCACATTGAAAGAGCTTTACCAAACGGAATGCCTGCTGCTTTAGGTTTTGCAGATACAATCAAAACTGGAGGAACCACAGAAAGAGCCACAACGACAACTACAGCTAAATCTCAAACTGAATCAAAGACTTCAGGCGGTGGAGGGGGCTTACTTAAGTGGTTATTCCCATTATTATTACTATTAGGTCTAGGATATTTCTTTAGAAATGGATGTTCACCTTCAGCAAATACAGGGGGAGATATTACTAATAATAAGAAAGTTAAGGCCTTGGTTGGAGCTAAAGCAAAAAATTTAAAAGGAATTAACAAAGCCAAAGATGCTCATGCTGGACATAACCATGCAGCCGGAGATCATGCTGGTCATAATCATGCGGATGGAGCTGGACACAGTCATGGAAATACAGCAACAAATGCAGGTAATGCGGCCGTTGTTGCAGCTAAAAATGTAGCTGGAGGTGCAGCAGGCGTTGCAGGAGCAGCTGGAGACAAGGTAAAAGATGCTAGAAATAAAATGAAAAATGCAGGCGACAAAATGACTGCTAAATTCACCGTTGATAAAGACGGAAACCTTGTCGACGAGAATGGCAAAATCTTATATAAGAGTGGAGAATATTCTGAAAAAGATGGCTACTATCTTGATAAAGATGGAAATAAGATTGGACAAATTTGGGGGAAAATTAAGGATGCAGTCGGAGGAGCTGCTGAAAAAACTGCAGATTTCTTCAAAGGTACTTTTGGTGGAATGTTCTCTAAAAAACAGGGGGCTAAATCAACATATGCCTTAAATGATATTTCATGGGAAGGGGATTCTCCAAAGATTACAAACTATTCTAAAGCGGAGGTTGAAGGACTTGCGTCTGCATTGAAAGAAAACAAAAATGCAAAAATAGAAGTACATGGAGGGACAAAAGATAGAGCGCAAGTCGTTGCGGATATGCTAGTTTCTCTTGGTTGTGACAAGGGACAAGTGTCCGCTTCTCAGAAAGGTGAAGCTGGATCAAGTAACGTTAGCATTGTTGTGAAGTAATTGGACTTCGCAATGTAAATATATACAGAAGCAGTCTTCTTATTGATTTAGAAGACTGCTTTGTTATTTAATATCCGACAATTATAATTGATCCTAGGCATAAATTTTGAGTTATAAATTTTCCAAGATCCAACACTTTTTGACAACAATCTTCAAAATTATCTTCCATATTTATCCATGAAAATATCTGCTTTATTTTGCTTTTTATTGGTTTCAATTTTTGATTCATGTCGAATATTTGAAATGATTGCCTTTGGCGTTTCTGATTACCATTCTCGGCCAAAATTTGGAGAGCGACTAGTCTCTAATCCCGAAGATCATGCCTTTAAGTTTCACGAAGCCTACAGCTGCACTACAGAGGATGTTTGTGAGTTGAAATATTGTTCTCCGATAAAGAATAGAAAAAAACTAGAAATATACCTTGATGACTACCTTGCGAATCATACAAAAACAACGGCTTTTCTGATGATTCATAAGGATTCTATCGTTTATGAAAATTATTTTGAAGGATACGATCAATATGATATTTTTCCATCTTGGTCCATTGCTAAATCATTTACAGGAACTTTGGTAGGCATTGCTATTGATGAAGGATTTATAAATAATGAAGAAGACTTGGTCATCAAATATCTCCCTGAATTTGAGAAATATCACCCTTACTGGAAGGAGCTTACATTGAAGAATCTCTTGAATATGCGTTCTGGTTTTGACTATAATGAGATGACGTATAAAAAACCAAAAAAGGGAATTACAAATTTATACCTATCTCGTAATTCTATTGAGAATGTAAAAAAGACTGGTTTCAAACATAAGCCAGGTACCGTTGGTAGATACAGTAGTTTAGATTCTCAAGTTTTAGGTTTAGTCATGGAACGAGTATTAGGAATTCCTCTTTCAAAATATTTGGAGGAGAAAATCTGGATTCCTCTCGGCATGGAAAGTGAGGCGACATGGAATTATGAGAGCCAAAAATTTAATCATACGAAAGCTTACTGTTGTCTGAAAGCGACGGCTAGGGATTATGCAAAATTAGGCAGGCTGTATCTGAAAAAAGGAAATTGGAATGGTAAGCAAATCATAAGTGAAGAATGGATCGAAAAGGCGACTACTCCAAAAACTAATAACAAATGTTACCAATATAACTGGTACATGGATAGACATCTGAAAACCGTAAGTCGGGATGGAGAAAAGGTTATTAAAATATATGATGATTCTATATCAGCTCAGAAACTGATTGATCCCAAGCGAGAATATGTATCCCACCTTAAAAGCCAAAAAGGGTATGTTATAAATCAATGTGGTCCCTGTTATATGGCGGCAGGTGTATTCGAACAAAGAGTCTTTGTAGATCCTGAAAATGAGATCATTTTTGTACGATTAGGGAAGAAAAAAAATCTTATGCCAGAGCATTTATTTCATACAATTACGGATCACTTCTTGGAAAATCAATAATCTTATTCCACAATTAACTTCATTTTAATCAACAATGGTCTTCTATTTAATACATTTGAGGGTTAATACCTTAAAATGAAAAATAGATTATTCAATTTAGTCATAGTAGCTTTTATTTTTCCAATCTACCTGCATGCACAGGAAAACTATTATGGAGGTGAAAATGGGAAGAAATTGGATTGGACTATTCATTACCTACAGGACTATTATGTTGATTCTTTGAATGTGGATTCCTTAGCGGAAATTGCCATCATAAATATGTTAGCCTCGCTTGATCCATTTTCGGTCTATCAGTCTGCCGAAACATTGGCGAAGCAAAAAGAAAACGATAGTGGATACTCTGGAATGGGAATCGGATTGGATTATTTCTTATTGAAAGATCAAGCTATTGTTACTTGGATACTGAAGGATAGCCCTGCAGACAGTGCTCAAATTGTAAGAGGGGATTTGCTTTTGAGTGTAAATGAAGTTGATGTACATAAGGCATCTAAAGAAGAAATCAAAGCCCTATTCCAATCAGAGGAGGAGGATATAGTCAAGATAGAAATCTCAAGGAAGGGACAAAAAATGATGAAAGAAATTAAGATTGATCGTTTGCCATTATATTCCATTCTTAGTTCATATATGATTACAGGAGAGGTGGGTTATATCAAGCAGTATAATTATACTCAAAAATCCGTGAAGGAAATGGAAGATGCCATTGCTGACCTGAAAGAGCTTGGCATGAAGAAATTGGTGCTGGACCTAAGAGGGAATTACGGTGGTGTGGTCACAAGTGCTGTAGAGATTGCAGATATATTTTTATCGAAGGGAAAACTGGTTTGTTATACAGATGGTTATAATCAAGACCGGGAAGATTTTGAGACAAAGGAAAAGGGACTTTTCGAAAAGGGAGAAATGATTGTACTGGTAGATGCTTATACCAAGTCTGCGGCGGAATTATTTACAGTCGCTTTACAAGATTGGGATAGAGCTTTGATCATGGGTGTCCCAACTTTTGGCAAAGGCTTAGTCCAGCAGTCATATCAACTGAATGATAGTTCAGCTGTGCGACTGACCATTGCTAAATATTTCTCACCAACTGGACGGACATTACAAAAGTATATTGATTACGATGCGACTTGGTTGAATACACAGCAAGAAAAATTATCAAAGAATTACATCACATCAGACTTATTAGCACCTTCTGAGGTGCAAGTAAAAACTCATTCAGGAAGGACCGTACTTGGTGGAGAGGGTGGTGTAATTCCTGATATTTATATGGCCCATTTAGACGAAGAAAAGCATCTTTCTGAGCATCCAGATTTGTATACATTTTCGACTACCTACCTAGCTCAAAACCGAGATGCTTTGAAATTGAGGTATCCAGCAGTGGAGGAATATACCAAGGATGAAAAACTAGAGCAAGATTTATCAGTCGGGCTATTTTCATTTTTAGGAAGTGGATATGAGTTACCCAATATAGAAAGTTCAACCATGAGTACATCAATAGGGGATTTAGCGATGGTCAGAATGAAATCTTGGATTGCGGCACAGCTATGGGATGATGCATCATACTATCAAGTTATAAATACCAATGACAAAGTTATAAAAGAAGCCGTCACACTTTTTGATAATGGCACTATGTTAAGATTAAAGATTCAGAATTAAAGAATCAAAAAATTAGTGATTTACGACTAAAGATTATACGAATGGGATTTTCTCTCAAAGCAATATGGAAATATAAGTGTCCTGTATGTCGAAACGGAGATTTATTTATCAAGCCAATGAATCTAAAAAAGCCTTTAGCCATGCATGAGAGATGTCAATATTGCAGGCAGCCTTTTGAGCCTGAGCCGGGCTTTTATTTTGGGGCGATGTTTATTTCTTACATCATCAGTAGTTTTATGTTTTTAATTCCAGGCCTATTTGTTGTTTTTTATTGGGGCTGGACAGCAAATCAATCTATGGCATTGATTATTTTCCTCGGAGTCATATTCTATTTGCCTTTATTGCGAGGTTCTCGGGTTCTTTGGTTGCACCTTATGGTTAGACATCGCAAGGATAAAGAACTATTGGCAAGAGAGTTCATCGCTAATGAAGATGTTGAGAAATCGAAAAAATGGAAGCCTAAAAACTGATTAGTTATTTTATTCCAATATGTCTAAACTTTGGTAAAAAGCCTATCTGCTCAAGATTGCATTCTAAGATTTAGTCAAAAGAATAAAATTTTATCTTATTTAAATCTTTCTTGGAGTAAATTAGTCTGAAATAATAAATGTTCTATATTTGCAGTCCGATTGTAAGCAAATCTAGAGATTTAGTTGAATATGTGAAGGAAAAAGTCGGAAATGGCCTAAAAAGTAGACATTTTTATAACTCAAAGATAAATATCGCGGCGTGGAGCAGTTGGTAGCTCGTCGGGCTCATAACCCGAAGGTCGTAGGTTCAAGTCCTGCCGCCGCTACTAGAAACCCTTGTTAATCATTTGATTATCAGGGGTTTTTTGTTTTTGGGTGCCGCTATAGGTGCCGTATTCTTGTTCTTTCCCCAATAGAATTCTTAGAGACAATATAGAACTCATACGCGCGTCGGGAAATAGTACCAAGTTGATTGCACCTTATCTTTGAGGCAAAATAATAAAATGATTGAGCTAAGAAATCACCTTAAAGAATACCATAATTTAAATGACGCCACAATTGACGAAGCCATAAGGGCCGACACATTGGAAGGATACAAAAATGTCTTAATCGAAAATTCCCTAAAATGTAAAATTGAGAGTTGTTGGACTGTAACCCTTGAGAACCCTGAATTATTGATTGATCTTAATAAGGAAAGGGCCAGCATAGGGCTTTCTCATTTCAAGATTGAATGAAGTACCAAGCTGAAATATTAGAAGAGCTAATTTTTGATTAGTAAGTTATTCTTCTTCTCCTTCAATGGATTCTATATTTCCCTTGAAGAACTGGGGAGGAATAGTCAAGGTTTTAATTGAAGTGCCAAGATTTGATGTGAATGTTGAAATAAAAGAGCGTAAATAAGGAAACATTATCGCTGGTGCATTTGTATTTATGAATGTGAGCTTAATCTCAGATGTAATATCACCATCTAAGACAAAATGCCCTACAGCTCTAACATTTAAATCAAAGTAATCTTCTACAGTAACAAATGTATTCATAAATATACTAAAGGCTCTTTTATTTTCCTTTGGATAAAAAACTTTAGGGACAACTTTTATTTGAATCGGAATATCTATGTCATCATTAAATCTTTTCTTACAAGAAAAATGAGTTTCAATGACATCTATGCCTCGGAATTGTAATTTAGGTTGTGTTGAAATTTCCATTAAGCTGCAAGTGAAAAATCAGGTTTTGACATATCGCTTACATCTTCAAAAGTATCTTCAAATTTGTAAGGATTACCCAGCGAAGAAATAATGAAATTACCTTGAATTCTCTTCTTAGGCACCATGTCGCCTTTGGAGAAACAATCGAAATCATTAGTTTTTCTTTTATTGCTTAGCCATTCAGACAAACTTTCTGGTGTCTCTTGTGCTAGTGCAGCATCTAATTTTTGTTCTAATATGTTTAAATCTAACATTATTTTCAATTAACAAGTTTCAGTCATTAGGAACGTAAAGCTAAGTAATATATTTATACTATACATTGCCAATTGAACTCTTTTCCTGTAAACAAAAGGCTTTTTCGATAATCTGTATTCAATTGGTTTAACCATTAAAAAATTAAAATTAGTTGATAAATCTTGAAATAATATCCCAGTTACTTCAGACCATGTGCCTTTTTCTTTAAAGTAATCATTTAATTCCTTTAACGTAGGCTTTTCACCAGTACTCTTTACAATTTTCTTTGCAACTTTTTCGACTTGTCTGAGCCAAAACAAATAATGTTCTTCATTGAAAACAGTATCTAAAATATCTTCGCAATCAATTTTGGCCTTATAAATTTCATAAGAACCCGTGTTCTTTTTGCTGCTTTTACCCCAAATATCTGCGTCAAGTTCATCATACCAAAAATAATACCCATCTCCAAGCCATGCGTCATCTCTTGTACATTTACATGGCTTATTTAGAATTTTAGCCCGTTGTTCTTGAGTATGATACATGATTCGTTCCATACTCTAATTTAATGTTTTATCGTATTTTACCAACTTTTAGTCCATAAGTAAGATTAGAGCATTTTCCTTTAACAAGGTTACCTTCCACTAATTCCTGCACCTAAATAGAAAATGACAGACATACAATATTGGAGACTATTCTATTTACTTGAGTTAAAAGCCTGTTTAGAGAATGGAGAAGAGCTAGACCAGGACATAAGGGATCAGTATTTTTAATACTACTACTTTTATAAGAAGATTTATAGCTACTGCTTGATCTAGAGTACTGCCTTGAAATTTCAGGACTATGCTGGAAACAATAATCATTGCCAATACTAGTATTACGTTTACATTGTAATCCTGCTTTAGTAATACCTAAACAACGATTACTTTCATAAGTGCCTTGAGCCTTATTATGGCTAGTGGGAGGAGAGATATTATACCCATGTAAGTATGCATCTGGTGGACGACAAATCTTACAAGGAGTTAATCCATATTCTTCTACAGCCTCTCTTTATGTAATCTTCTTAGATACATTGCTAACCATCCTGCAAGACTCCAAATCATACTTCTTATCAGAAGGTGTCTTATATAAATCCTGGGCACTTAAGACAGTTCCCAACAAAATATATATAATGATTAGTAGTATCCTCATGGTTAAGTTTAAGGTAAGGTACAGAACAAAGGTTAGGTTACCAAATAGGCTACCTATCTATAGCTATTATGTTAGTAGAATATTGATCTAAGAAGATACTTTAACCCACATTGCGCAAACGACCTAAATGAGTTGTCTTTAAAAGTTAAAGTTGGCACTAAATTGCTGTTAATTTGAGGCCTTTTAAATGGAGATGTT
>Ga0209828_1001230_pt1 | contig 23533 bp, 22 predicted proteins | sample MaitaG_FD_187429 | JGI IMG/M metagenome (GOLD analysis project Ga0209828, IMG submission 187429) | Marine algal microbial communities from Maine, USA - Maine_Asex2 metaG (SPAdes) (version 2) | ecosystem: Host-associated > Algae > Red algae > Unclassified | place: Maine, USA | collected 2015-01-05
AAGCCCGGATGCCGAAGCCGGTCGCGGGTCCACAGTCCGCCGACCAAGATGATCAGGATTCCTGAAAAGACGAGCGGTTCGCTGATGGCTCTTGCGTACGCGGCATCATGCCCCCCCCCAGGGGGCATACAAACTGGAGTGAGAATGGCAGCCGATGGAAAGATCGGTGCCGACAAACAAGGAGCGTGGCAGCAACAGGAAACCATTCCACCATCGAGGCATGCGGAACATGGTCGCCAGCGTGAACAGAGTGGTCATCACCAAGGGAAGGCCGGTGAGTGCCAGGCCAAAATAAAGCAGAACCGTCCGGAAGCCCCAGCGTTCGTGATGCTCCTGGTGGTACTCCTTTAAGTCCTCGTGTTCGTACTTCACGTTCGACACTATAGGATTTGGACTGTCGGAAAACCAGACCCGTCCGCAATCCGAAATCCGCAATCCGAATCTGGGCGCAGCCCCCACGATTGACAAGCCCTGCGCCTTGGGTACGCATCTTCCCGTGCGAATCCATCGTTCCATCCTGAAACCAGTCGTCTTCACCACACTCCTTTTCCTTTGTCTGGCGTTTGCCGCAGGTTGTGGCGGAGATTCCGATGGCGGGGTCAAGGAAGACGACCTCGGACTCGCCTTTTTCCTCGACCAAGTGACCGATGTCGCCGCCATCGCCGAACCACCTCTCGGCAGCGCCGAACTCACCTCCTCCTACGACCGCTCCGGCGGCAACCAAGACTGGGGCAACTACAACGTTCCCGCCCAATCCGACGGACTCGTCGACGTCGCCACCTTCGACGGTCCCGGCGTGATCCGCCGCATCTGGTACACCGGCCAAGATGGCAACAAGTGGCAGTTCTTTTTCGACGGCGAATCCACCCCGCGCTTCACCGGCTTCAAACCCGCCGAAGGCGAACCCGCAGCGGACTCGCCTCACGCCGCGTTCGCCGCGCCGCTCGCCGGACGCGCCAGCGGCGGCAACTACATCTACACGCCCATTCCCTACGCCAAATCTCTGCGCATTGCCGTGGCCGGTGACTACAAACCCGCGCGTCCCTATTTCCAAATCAACACCGAAACCATGCCGGCTGGCACCAACGTTCGTTCGTTCCCAAAAAAGCTGTCCGGTGCCGATCAACAAGCGGTCAAAACCGCCATCACCTGGTGGACCGGACTGAAGTCCGAACAACGCGCCAGCACCCCGGCCGACAACAGCAAGACGGTCACGATCGCCGCCGGCGCCAGCGCCGAACTGATCAAACTTGATGGCGCCGGCACCCTGCGCTCGTTCGCGGTCAACTTGCCTCCGCGCGGCGGGTCCTCGGCGATCGAATACCAAGACCGCCTGCGCCAACTCGTCCTCGAGGTCCGCTACAACGGATCGGCAACACCGCACATCGCGGTGCCGTTCGGCGACTTCTTCAACAACGCGTTCTGGTACCGGCCCTATAGCTCCCACTATCTCAGCTATCTCGACGGCACCTATCTTTGCCGACTGCCGATGCCCTACGAGTCCGGACTCGTTCTGAGTCTGCGCAACGAATCCGCCACAGCGCTCGATATCACCTGCGCTCACGAAGTCGACTCCACCCGCGCCCCGAACGCGCGGTATCTGCAAGCCGCCTGGGCCGAGAAACGTTCCTTTATTCGTCCGGCAGGACAGCCACTCAATCTCGTCTCCACCTCCGGTGCCGGCCATCTCGTCAGTTGTTACCTCAGTTGTTACGCGACCGAACCCCGCTGGGATATTCTCGAAGGCGACGACCTCATCTACCGCGACGGCGAAATGAAAGCCTCCTTCAACGGCACCGGACTCGAAGACTACTTCAACGGCGCCTGGTACTACACCGGCCTGTCCGATTTGCCTTGGTCCGGACTGCTTGAAAAGGCGGCCATGCGGACCAGTCAGTACCGCGTTCACGGTCCCGACAAAATTGACTTTAATGACGGCTTCCGCTTCGCCTTCGAATTCGGCCACGTTCTTGGTTCGCCGAGCGGCGGCAACACCAGCCGCGGCTACATGTCCGGTCTCGTTCTCTGGTATGCGGACACGCCGATCGAGGCGCGTCCCCTCCCGAAAAAGCGAACGGTGCCTACCGACCGCATCGAGCAAGCCACGGCCTTGGCCGGCGTTCTGGAACTCGAGGGCATCGGCGAATGGACTACCGCCGCCGAACGCTGCGACTGGTTGGCCGAACGCCTCAGCACCAACAAAGACACCTTTCAAGCCCGCGCCGCCGCCACCCGCGCCTTCCCCGGTGGCACGCCCGACTTCGCCGGCATCCAGTCCACCAGTCTGCAAAATCGCCGCGAAAAATCCCTCCTCACCGAGATCCCTGGCACCGGAAAGGCGGTCATCGGACTTCAGGCCAACGGCAGCGCCGAACTGTTCGTCGATGGCAAACGCCTGCTACAATCCAAGAGCCCGACTGCCCTTGAAGCCGCTTCCTTTGCCTGGACGGGCGACCACGAAATCGCCATCCGGTTCATCCCCAACCAGCAACAAGCCTGGATTTCCGCCGGCCTTCGAATTGGCGACAAGGTGGTGGATCTGCTGGATGAGGAAACTGGGTATAGTCGTGTCCAACCGACCGCGTGGCCGGCGACGGGCGAAGACAGCGCCACTTGGCCCAAAGTCTCCCCATCGCAATTTCGCCGACCGACCATGGGCGTCTGGGCCCTCCAAGCAAACGCCGTAACCGGCTTCCAGCATCACCCCATCATTATTTCCGCCTCGAACTTCGATCGCCAGAGATCCGCGCAGCCGATCTATCTGAAACGAAAGATCACCTTTTAACGTCATGAAACGCATCCTGATCTCCACCGTCCAATTTGTGGCCTCCAGAATTCCTGGCTGGCTCATGCCCAAGAAATTCAAGTACACCGCGGAATACTGGTTCTGGAAAACCCGGGTGATGCTTGAAGGTCCGGACCTGGCCAACGCCTTTTACGAGGAGATGATCGTCGAACAAACGGCCGCCCTGCCCGATTCCTCGTTCGTCGATGGCAAGGTGATTGCCGATTTCGGCTGTGGTCCACGTGGCAGTCTCTGCTGGGCGAAGGGCGCAAGCCGTCGCATCGGCATCGACGTGCTGGTTGATCAATACCGAAAGCTCGGTATCGAGAAACACAACATGGAATATGTGAAATCGACCGAAACCGAGATCCCGCTGGAGACCGATGAGGTTGACATCATGGTCACGGTAAACGCCATCGACCATGTCATGGACTTCCCGGCCATGTGCGACGAGATTTGCCGCATCCTGAAGCCGGGTGGCATGCTGATCGCGTCGATCAATCTCGATGAAGCCCCGACGTTCTGCGAGCCGCAAACTTTGACCATTGAAATGGTTGAACAACACCTCCTGTCCCAGTTCTCGCTGGACCGGAAGGACATGCAAGAAAGCCATAAGGGCCGGAAACTTCGGATTCGGGGCACCCATACCCCCGCGCCTAAACCGGCCTGATCGCGAAAACGCGATTCGCGCACTGGGCGCGTTCAGAGACCTCGAATGTCGCGCAAGGCCTCTTTGCCGAGACCGTTTTTCTGGTAGAACGCCGTCTGAAGTTCCATTTGAGCCGCACTGTAAGACGCGATTTCATCCTCTTTGAACTGGCTGCTATGCCGCTTGTAGCGTTCGAGCTTTTTCGGGAACGGAAACAAACGTGACAGATGCCATGCGACAAATTCCCGGAAGCGGTAATAGGAGGGCCAGACCGGGAACGTGGGTTCGGGCGCGTTCTCCTTCTTGAGTTCGTCCAATAGATCTAAAATCGCATTGCCCGCCCGCACATGGTTGAGCCCGTCGTCCCACTGAATGGCATCCTCAATGATCTTTTTCCGTTCGGCCTCGCGCTCATTAAAACTGGCGACATTCCCGTGGGTATAATAGTGCTGGATAGCATCATGGAGTGAGGAGCTATCCGTGAAGCAAGGCGATCCCAAATGGACTTTGCCGCGGTCAAACTCACGGCCACTGGGATTGAGCAACAAGGTTTGCGTATCTCTCAGCCATGCCTCCATATCTGTGGTCGACTCATAGGAAATCCAAACGTCAGCCGTATCAATGCAATCTAAAATCCCTTCCTCCAAATGGATCACCAACACATTGGGCCGCTCCCTCACTCCTTCGATTCCCGAGGACAAGTCCCCCTGCTGGCGGGTCGGGTGCTCCTTGACGAGAAATAGAATATCCGGATTTTTGTCAATCAACGCGCAAAGAATACGACCGAAGTCCTTACCGTCCTGGCGGAACCGCTCGCAGACCTCAGGGCTATGGATCGATTCGAAATAGGAAAACATATGGTCTTGCGGATAAAATCCGCCGAAATTCCAACAAGCGATGCCAACCACTTTTTTGAAGCTGTCCTTGCCATATTTGGCCAGCAAGGACTTGTCGGCCGTTTTCGGTCGGATCTGATACATATCGAATCCTGAAGCGCCGGTTACGGCCAGATTTGGACGAATTTCAGGATGGACCGAGAGACTAAGTTTCTTCGAGCGCTCGGACCAGAGACAGCGAAGGCGTTCCAGAAGGATTTGCTCTTTGTTCCAACCCCACACGAACGGTGTCGGGTCCTTGTCGTCCCGATAATTCCCCTCGGAGGTCAGTGTCACCCCTGTCACACCATGCTCGACGGCGAAGCGCATCACTTCATGATTCAACCGATCCCCGATCGAGCTCGCTTGCAGGAGAATGGTAGGACGGGTGGCCGCAAGCAGTTTGAAACCCTTCCATATCGCCGCCTCGACAACATCCACCCCTTGGAACCTGAGGTAGTTCGACACCAATGTGGACATAATCCGGTCACGGGTTGGCCCCGTGGAGTATTCAAGATTTAAAACGGTGACGTGGCTGTGCTTCATGAAAGTGGACGAGAGTTGATCTTATACCGCGATTGACTAGGTGATAGTTTCGAACGACGCAATGAAGAGATTGATATGGATTCTGGGCCGGCTAAAAACCCTGGCGAAATGGGAATGGGACTACCTCCATTCAGGTGGGGGCGGACTGTTCGGCCGACTCAGTTACGCCGTGCGGAAATATGCCTGTATCGCACAAAAGGGGCAGCAGATCTCGTACCAGGGAACGATCTTTCACTTTGACAACCGCTTGGCACCAGCAGTGTTTCAAGTTTACCCCGTCGAACTCCAAAAACTTGCCGGGATCATTCCCATCACGGACGAGTGGAAGATTTTGGATGTCGGCGCCAATCTGGGTCAGTTCGCGGTCTGTTTCCTGCACGCGTTTCCGGGCGTTCATGTCAGCTCGTTCGAGCCGAACCCCTACGCCTTCGACTACCTGAAGAAAAACCATGAAGCCCACCCGAACGCCAGCCAGTGGAAGATCATCCCCTGCGGCATCGGCGCAAAGGACGAAGCGGTGGACTTTTATTTCGTGGAGGGAAAATCCGCTCAGGGAAGTGTGTTCGAAGACAATGCCACGACGGGCTTGCAAGGCGAGGCCACTGAAATCGAAGTTCAACTCCGCTCCTTAACCAACGAGAATTGCGCGGCGTTCGGTATCCCCACTGAATTCGACCTGATCAAGATCGATGTGGAAGGAGCCGAACTGGCGGTGTTGGAAGGCTGCGTCGACATCCAATGCAGATATCTTCTTCTGGAAGTCTCCATGAACCGAACCGGTGCAAGCAGCCGGGAATCGGTTCTTGAACTCGTCCAATCGACCTTCGGAAAACGGGCGAAGGAAATCTGGAACTCAGGGGCGTCGGGCCAAGGGACGTCCATCGACCTCCTGTTCGAACTGGTGTAGACTCGTGGGATTGTTCCGGCAACTCGTTCAGAAGCTAAGGACGAACGAACTCTGGCGCTTCAGTCTCCTGCTGATGATTACCGCGCGCATCGGCGATGTCATCAACATGATCATTTCTCTTTTCCTGGTGCCCGAGTTTATGGACCCATCGGAAATGGGCGCGATCTTGCCCTTGATGAGGATGATTAACGTGATCGCCGTCCCGATCACCGTCACCGCCGCGGTGTTCCTTCGTTTTTCGACCAAGTTCGAAGCGGCTGGACAGCCGGAAAAAACCAATAAACTTCTCCACGACTTCTGGCGGATCAGCCTTGTTCTCGGACTGATCTTATGTGTGGCCTTGGTGCTTCTCGCCCACCCGCTCGGAACCTATTACCAAGTGTCCGACTTCAGGGTGATCTGGGTCATTGGCGCGCTGGGCCTGCTGGCCTGCTGCATTCCCCCGTTGCAAACTGCCATTCAAGTCCTCGAACGCTACCGCATGTTTGTCTGGGGAAATATCGCCGGACCCAGCTTGCGGCTCCTGTTCGCCATCCTGCTGATCGGACCCTTGCAAATCCTGGGCCTGTTTATCGCGAACGCCTCCGCCGGCGTTATCCGCGCTGTGCTGATCATGCGCGACGCGGTGCCCTTTATCTTGTCGCGCAAGGACCAGCAGTCCTATCACGGCCACCTTCCGGACATGATGAAATTTGCCATCCCGTTCGGGGTGTACACGCTGCTCCTCACCTCCCAACTGTTTCTTGAAGCCTCGGTGGTCCGGACCGCCCTCGGCGAAGCGGACTCGGCAGGCTTCTTCATGATCACCACACTTGGCAGCGCACCGATGTACTTGCTGGCGGCACTGACGCCGATTTTACTGCCGATCTTGTCCCATCGCCATGAGAAGAAGATCCATAGCAAACAAACGCATGTCCTCATGTTGCTGTGCGCGCTCGGACTCGGCCTGTGCATCACCTTCGTGCTGTTTCTGATCGGCCCTCATATCTTCACCTGGAAGGAAAGCTGGAAGATCTTCGCAGAGCATGGACCGTTTTTGTGGTTGCTGGGTTTCGCCTATTGCCTCTCAGCCGTGGACACCATTCACCGGACAAACCTCCACGCCCAATCAAATTTCCGCTACCTCCTCTACTTCGTCCCGCTGCTCTTTCTGGAAATCCTGCTTTTCACCTTCCTATCATTCAACCCGGAGTTCCTCGTGGACAAGTTTGGCGACTCTGCATTTTTCGCCGCCATCTGTATCATGGTCGGCTTCCGCCTTCCCCTGGTGGCAGGTACGGCCTGGGATCTCCTCCGGACACCGGGCCGACAGCCTTCAGCCACACGCGGCGCAGATTGAGGTTGGGAACGTCGGAGGAGCAAGCCGACGCCGGACCAAATCTCGGGCTAATAAAGCTCCGGATTCAACGGCGTGCCGGCCCGGATCGCCACCTTGGACTTCCGTCCGAGGACGTGGTCGTAGTATTTGGGTTCGAGGCCGTCCCCGGGACGGATGACACGGATGTTTTCCGTCGTGAATTCTTCCCCCATATCCACATCTTTGACGACATAAATGGACCGTTTAAACTGGCGGCTGTTTTTCTCCGCTTCCTGCACGCCGTACTGGACAGTGCCAAGGGATTCGTAAGCACGCCGAGTCTCGACCACCAGAGACGCCAATTCATGCGGTTCGAGCGAGAAGGCCGAATCAACACCCCCCTCCGCCCGGGAAAGCGTGAAGTGTTTTTCAATCACTCGGGCACCAAGGGCGGTTGCCGCAACCGCGGCACCGATTCCCATCGTATGGTCGGACAGCCCCACCGGACACTGGAACAATTCCGCCATATGGGGGATCGTTCGGATATTCGTATTCTCGGGAGTGGCCGGATAGGTGCTGGTACACTTCAATAACACCAAATGTTCGCAGCCGCCCTCGCGCAGGACTCGAACCGATTCATCAATGTCAGCCGCCGTGGTCAATCCCGTGGACATGATAACCGGCTTGCCGGTCCGGGCGATTTTTTTCAGCAAGGGATGATCCGTGTTTTCGAACGAGGCCACCTTGTAGATCGGACAGGCCAAGGTTTCGAGAAAATCAACCGCCGTGGCATCAAACGGAGAGCTGAACGGAAGGATTCCCTGTTCCCGTGCGCGCTTGAAGAGGGGCGCGTGCCACTCCCATGGGGTGTGTGCTTTCTCGTACAAAGAGTGGAGATTTTCTCCGTTCCAAAGTGAATTTTCGTCATGAATGCCGAACGAACCATGAGTGGCGTTGATCGTCATTGTGTCTGCCGTGTAGGTTTGCAACTTGATGGCATCAGCACCAGCATGTGCCGCAGCATCGACAATGGCGAGTGCTCGTTCCAAAGACTGGTTATGGTTGCCAGACATTTCCGCGATAATGAACGGCGGCGAAGAATTGTTCGCGAGATGACTTGTGTAGGAGGAGTTCATAGATGGTTTAAGATAGGACCGCCCTAATCAGCCGAAATGGCTCCGCATAGCTACAGCCCGCCACCGAACCCCAGCGCCGGGCTATGATCCGCAATGCCTCTTCTGATCGAGGATGGGGGAATGATCGCTTTTCATAGTGATAGCATGCCATGGCGCTTGTCTTGGCTGAAATGTGCTTTTCTGAAAGGCGAACAAAGATGTTAGGCGAAAAATGCCCGAAGTGATGGGGATCCGCCCACTCAGTAGAAGATGGCGTTTCGAACGTGATTAAAGGGGGAAGGCGCTCATGAAGAGGGCGCAATGCCGTCAGCACGGCCTCATATGTTCGTTGGTGATCGATATTCAAATCCCCTCCGTGATGCGTAAGGACGAGGTCTGGGAGAAACTCTGAGAGCCTCCTTCTACTAATTTGACGATGTCAAGTAGGTCCACGGAATCGAACCGGTTGTCTGGCAGTGAATGGGTGCTGATCTTGTGAAACCCAATGATGTCGCCGGCCTCTTTGATATTGGCCCGGTGTAAAGCCAGCTCATCATGCCAACGTTCGGGATCTCTTGACTCACTTCGTGACGTGATCCCCTCGCCAAGGATGATGGCTCGGGCGTCTACGTCCATCTCCGTGACCAAGCGATTGATCGTGCCACCCAATCCCAGCAGTTCGTCGTCAGGGTGGGCTGCAATAACGAGGACCTTACTTTTTTTCTTTAATCCGAACATCGCAGATCAATTCCTCCTTTCGCCTCGATACGCGACTGAACTCGAAGCGCAACTCATCGGTTTCAAAAAAGGCAGGAGGATAGCCCGGCGCATCGAGCATTCGAATCATATCGTAAGCCTCGTCCAAAGTTGAGAGAAGTTTTATCGAACTCATTTCCGGGGTCCTACGCCTGAAGATGGTCGGCGTCCCGGTTTGATGCTCTGGAACGGGCCGATTCCTCAGAATATCGAGAATCATGGACTCAATCACCTTGCCAGCTCGAATGAAAATTTCTTCAGCCGATCCATGAAGGGACAGGGGGTACTTAAGGTAGATGTCGCCGGCATCCAATTCCTCTACGACACGGAGGGCGGAAACAACGGTATGTTGGTGTCCCCGGATGATCAGATTTTGCAGCGGACTGCCTCCCCTTCCATACGGGAGATCCGTCATGTGGAAAACGATACATTCCCATTTCTCATACAACTCAACGGGGATGATAGTAGACCAGTGGGGAAAGAAAATACATTCTGGATCTATGTTGAGTAGCGAGGACATGGTGAGATCCTCGCTCCGATCAATATAAGTGAACTCCCCCTCAGGGAAACTAGAAGTAAGCCTATCCACAAGGTCGTGGTGCAAGGGGTTCGTATTTGCGACGAGAACTTTCATACTCAGGATTTGGGTTTCAAGGAGTACCGATACCCACGTTGGCCATCAAAGTCCACCGCTTCCCGCTTGAACCGCAGCGCTTCAAACACTTTTTGCGAGGGGATATTCCCCCCCTTCACCTGAGCTACGAGAAGACGTTTCTTTTCCCGGATTTCCTCATACGCTTGGACCGCAAGGGCGATAGCCCCCGCCCCGATGCCACGACCACGCGCGTCAGGCGCCATTGTAACATTAATGATGGCTTCCGACTCATTCTCATCGAAGCGGACTTGGCAAACGGCTTGCCCATCGAGTTCCAACACGAACATATGGCGGTTGGGGTTTTCCAAGGAGGCGGCAAACCACGCTTTGTGATCTTCACATGGAATCTGCTGCGTATGGAACGACATAGATCGTGTAAGCGGGTCGTTCGCCCAGTGGTAATATGTCGCCATATCACTCACTCTCGCGTATCGACAGCGTAATGAGCCACAAACGGACAGACGACGGTAGGCCTTCAAAATCCGCTGTCCGGAAAGGCCGTCAAATGGTCCGGCATCCGTCCTTGGCTGGATCTCCCCCATCCCTCGTTGGACGGACGTCGCCAGTCCTGATTCCAGCAGGAAGGTGCGAATGCCTGCCTGGTTGTCTGCGGTTTGATGGATGACGAGTTGGCCCCTTGAGCAATTCAGAAACTCATAAGCGATGGTGCTCGGCGGCAACACCGCCACCGCAGCCGCCTGCATTTCTATGCGCACCGCCTGAGGAGGCAAATGATGGAGATGGCGGTAAGGTATCGAGACCTTGGAGAGCGCATCCTTTAGTTGAGGAAGAAATCGATAACCGGGTCCCGTAATAACGACTAGAGATTCAACCCCCTGATGCTCCATCGCCGGCAAAAGGGCCATCGTCGCATTTCCCGCGTCGCTGCCTCCCATGCAGAGGAGTGCATGCCCCTCCTTCGGAAGCGGACGTTCGGCAAATGGGATATTAAAGAGGGGGTGGATCAGGGCAAAGCGAGGTCCAAGGAGATATCTTGTGAAGCGCAGGCCTTGGTAATCGGACTCACACACCAAGCCGGCATGGTTAATCACGATATCAGCAGGACAGGGAGCATGCGCAAAGTCATCGATCACGACACTGCGCCATCCAGACTCCCGTAGTTCTTTCATGTAAGACGGCGAAAATTCGTAACCGTCCAATGTGATCATCCCTGAGCGGTCTGCATATTTACCCGTGATCCAAGACGGCTCCTGCTCCAAGGTGATTTGAGCAGGCAAGATGGCCAGTTCGACCCCTACGTCCCGACACCGCTGTGCAGTCCCCGGATCGGGATCGCGGGAAACGAGGACAGCCGAAAATTCTTCGCAAAGCATCTTGGCGATTGCAAAACAGCGACTTACGTGCCCGTAGCCGATTTCCGCGTTCGCATCCGCCCTGAAAAGAACCGTTTTCACCGAGAGTCATCCAAGAGACTGGTCCGCTCTGGTTGATACGTGAGCAGCAACTCCGTGATGGCATCCACATTGAGTTGGGCGGCTTTATGCTTCTCGATTAACATGGCAATTAATTTCAAATCGTCCTCCGTATCGAGGGTCACCCTCAAGTGTCCCATGCGGGCGGTATAGCGCATATTGTGCAGAGAGATTCCTTTCTCTTCCGCGTGGTTGTAGAAGAAGGACGTGACGTGTTCGCGCTCGGACTGGACAGTGGCCTCCAGGTGCGCCCGTTGCAACAGAGCCATCGAAAAGATTTCATAATCAAAACCGTCGGGATAGGTCCGCTCAACACAATTCGAGAGGTACAAGGCTTCATCGTCCAGGGACTGGAATTTTTCGATCCCTTTCAAGACCTCGTTCCCATCGATCAAGGGGCAATCAGAGGTCACTCGAACCACGGTATCGAGTTCAAAGAGGGTCGCGCATTCGACATAGCGAAGCAAAACGTCATGCTCGTCGCCACGATACACAGGAACCCCTCTCGCCTCGCAAAGGTTGACGATAGGGTCGTCTGAGACGTTAGCCGTCGTGGCAATGTGGACGGGGTATCCGACCGCTTCAAGGCGGTCCAGATGGTAGTCCAACATGCTCCGTCCAGCGGCCTTCATCAGAACTTTTCCGGGCAGGCGCGAACTGGTCATCCGCGCCTGAGAGATTATTCCTACACGCGTTTTCATGTGAGTCTTTTAAATCCGGAGTGACCAACCGGTCCGTTCAACTGCCCCTCGACATCTCCACTATCCAGAGCCGCCTTTACTTTTTCAAAGGCGACAGACGCCGCTCGTTCAAAGATTGCGAGGTGCTCCTCGCGGTGCGCGAAAGTAATGTAGGCTGCGGCATTATCGAGGATCCCGCGTTCCACCATGTACTGACAGTAAAGAGTCTTGAGCGCGCGACTATCGGCGCCCTGAAAGGCAAAATGAGAGAGCGGCGGCATGTCAGGATGCCCCACATCGACGTCGATCCCCACGGCGGCGGCGCAACTGGTCCACACCTGTTGAACCCGCGATCCAATACGGCAGAGATGTTCATGAACCTTCTCTTTTTCGTATTTGTCCAAGAACGCCAAGGCTGCAGCAGGCCCGATTCTTTCTGTCCAATAGGTACTACTAATAAAGGAGTCCTGCGCGGCCTCCATCACCCCACTCCGTCCAATGACGGAACCAATCGGGTGCCCGTTCCCCAAGGCTTTGCCGAAGATGGCGACATCCGGTTCATGGCCCAGCTTCAAATGGAGCCCGCCAAAGTTTTTGCGAAACCCTGAAGTAATTTCATCGTAAATGAGAACAGCGCCGCACTGCGTGGCCAATGTCCTCACCCCTTCCAGAAAGGCGTCTTCAGGCTGCTCAAATCGTTGGGGCTCAATAACGATGGCCGCAAGGTTATCCCCGTGTTGGTTAATAATCGTTTCCAGTTCCTCCAATCTGCCGTGGCGGAATCCAAAACTGGTGTTCCGTAGTTCCTTGGGCACACCTCGCGGATTGAGACCCGACAGGAGTAAGCCTTTTTCACCCAGCGTGTCGGCTTCGGCCAAGTTGGCGGCGAGATACCAATCGTGCCAGCCGTGGTAGCCACTGAAGGCAATCACCGAACGACCAGTCGCGGCCCGGGCGATGCGCACCGCGACCGCCGCCGCCTCCCCGCCCGTTCTGGCGAATCGTGCCATGTCTGCCCAAGGGTGCAAGGCAATCAGACGCTCCGCTAGTTCCACTTCTTCATAGCAGTTAAGCGAGCACATGGGTCCCTTGGTCAAGGCCGTTTGGACGGCTTGTTCAACGTCCGGATCACGATAGCCGAGGGTGCAGGCCCCCACACTGTTGGTGGAGAAATCCAAATACGTGTTCCCGTCGATATCCACAATCTGACAGCCGTTGCAGGATTCGTAATAGGATGGCCATTGATCGGGCAGATACATTTCCGGACGCTTGGATAGCAGTTGCGTTCCACCAGGGATGATCTGCTTCGCTCGTCGATAGAGTGCCTGGCCTTTATTAGGTGGAGTGTACATGGGTCTTACCATTGCGTTGGGTTGTAAACAGCTTCATGATCCTCCGGGTACGCTGAATCCCAGAGATCGCAAACCCCTTCCCAGTTCGACGTGTCACGAAGAGGATCTCCGAACGTCTCGGCGGCTTGCGCAGCAGATGCCACACCGACAACCAAGGTCGCCTCGGGAAACCGAGTCCGAACATAGGCGATTGCGAATTCTCGCCGGCAAAGGTCATGCTGTTTGCAAAAGACATCGTAGCTGTGAAGCGCTTCTTTCGCCATGGGGTTTGGGATTTTGGCATCCTCAATATCCATGAACACCAGCCCTTGCAGGTAGACGCTGCGGATAAAAACACGGAGCCCCCCATTCCGAAGGTTCTGCTGCACCGGCTCCCGGAGAACGCGTCGATCGAAGACGCTCGCCGGAACTTGGACCGCGGATAGGTGAGCGTTGTCGCAAACGACTTGAGCCTGCACCGGCGAATAGACCGAACAGCCGAGGGCGTTCACGGTTCCCTCTTGAACGCAGGCCCTGAGCGAGGTACCGAGTCCGTACTCCCAATCCTGCAACTGCTCGTAATGATGCAACATCAACAGGTCGAGTTTGTCCCGTTGAAGCCGGGTTCGTGACTGGTCCACAGCTTGTAAAACGAGTTCATGGTTGCGATCGTCCGTTTCCGGATGGAGCTTGGTGACGATCTCCCCGCAATCGGGAGTCAGGAGTTCACCCAGAACCGACTCCGAATTTCCGTACGCCTGGGCGGTGTCAAAACAGCGAACGCCGAGTTCCCCGCAGGTCTTGAGAATCAGGGCTGCCTCCGACCTCCCCGGCTGACCCAACGAATTGCTGATCCCATACGAGAGACCAAGCTGTACCGTTCCGAGTGCGAACGGGCTGGATTCAGGAGGCATGGGCGAAATCCTCTGCCAGAATCCCCATGATCAAACTATCAACAAAACCGTGTTCGCGCCGACAGGCTTGGCGCAAACGACCTTCAATGACGAAGCCGACTTTTTCATAACAGCGCACACCGGCGAGGTTATCCGAGGCGACCCCCAGCATAACCCGATTCAGTTTTAAGTCTGCAAAAGCCAAACGGACGACTTCGCGCACCACCCGCTCCCCCAGGCCACGGCCACGCGCCGAGGGGGCGCCAATCATGATGCCTAAGGTGGCGCATCTGTGCCCCCACTCGATCGGCTCTAATTTCACATTTCCGACGTGTTCGGCATTGTCGTGAAGAACAATGGCGAGAAACAAGGCCTTTGGATTGGATCGGGTTTTTTGGATGTACGCTTTTATCGACTCTGGAGATTCGGAGAGGCTACCGGACTCGAGAAACTTGGTCGTCTCCGCATCGCGTAACCAGGAGGCGTAGGCCTCGGTGGCGTCGTTTTCACAAACGGGCCGCAACTTGAAGTCGCCGCAGTCGATCGGAAAACATAATTGATCCAGCGGGTCATTCAACCGCAGAACTCCTTCACCTTCTGGATGGTCAGATCCTGCTCTTCATCGGTCAAGGTCGGATACATGGGCAACGAGAGGCAACGCTCATAGTAGGACTCCGCCTCTGCCAAAATCGTGGCACTCTGCTGCTGGTAGTATGGCATAGTGTGGACCGGAATGTAATGCACTTGGGCGAAGATTTTATGCGCCCTCAAGTGTTGATAGAGACCAAGCCGGTCTTCAATCAACACGACGAACAAGTGATAAGCGTGGCCACGGTCTGCTGGTGGAGCGAGAAACCCGACATTCGTATTGCAAAACGCGTCAACATACCGGTCGGCGATTTCCCGACGACGCTGGATGCCGGACTCGGCCCGGAGGAGTTGCGAAGACCCTAACGCCGCCTGCATATCAGAAAGCCGATAATTATACCCAAGCTCTTGCATCTCGTAATACCAGCCCCCGGGTTGTTGCTGGAGTTTGGCCGGATCCTTGGTAATGCCATGCGTTCGCAGAAGACGAATGGCTTCGGCAAGTTGGGGATTGTTCGTCGTCACCATTCCACCTTCACCGCAGGCGATATGTTTCACCGGGTGGAACGAGAATATAGCGAGATCGGCAAAGACGCCGTTACCACAGCGCTGCTGGGTCCCTGCGATATCAGTGAAAAATCCGCCAGGCGCGTGGCAGGCGTCTTCGATGATCCAGCAATCATGTTGATCCGCTAGCTGGCGAAAGGCCTCTAAATCTACCGGATGTCCGGCGAAATCAACGGGGATGATTCCGGCAAAGGTTCCCGCAGGTTCCGATTCAAGCAAGGCACGGACACTGGCCAGATCTATGAGCGCCGTGTCGGGATCGATATCGGCAAACACCACGTCGGCACCACAGTAGCGGACGCAGTTGGCCGATGCGGCAAAAGTGATTGGCGTGGTAATGATCTTCTGGCCGGGTTTGACACCCAGGGCCATGGCACAGAGGTGAAGGGCGGCGGTTCCGTTGGCACAGGCAATCGCATGCTCCGCGCCTACATACCGCGCAAAGGCCTCCTCGAACGCACCGACAGCTGGCCCTTGCGTCAGAAAATCGGATCGGAGGACTGTTGCAACTGCAGCGATGTCTTCCTCGGTTACGTGTTGGCGACCATAAGGGATCATAAGATTTCAGAGGGAGATTCGCTAGATTCTGAACTCTCATTGAGCAGCGCCGTGATCTTCTGTCCAAAGCAATAGGCTTCGATAAGTTGGCGATCTCTCTTCATCTTCATGTCACCTCAACTAGGTGGTTCGGCATAATTAAATTTCGGGTCCACATGACGTCGAATTTGCTCCCTAATTTCATCAACGGAGAGGAACTCCTCGTTCGTCCCTGAATTATAGGTGAAACCTTGCGGTACGCGGCTTCCCTCAAAAGTCTTGCAATATTCGTCTGAATCCCAAAGCGGGGTTGCAGGACAGATCACATAATAATCACCGAGTTTCAACGTGCCGAACGAATCGCTGACCGTGATCATTTCTTCGTGAAGCTTTTCACCCGGCCGAATCCCGATGATCTCCTGCTTGCAATCCGGGCCGATCGCGGTGGCGACATCGGTAATACGGTAGGATGGAATTCGAGGGACAAACACTTCGCCGCCCCAAGCATTATCAAGCGCGTGCAGAACCATGTTTACGCCGTCCTCCAATGAGATGCTGAACCGTGTCATGTCCGGGTGGGTGATCGGCAATACACCTTCAGCTCTCTTTTTCAAAAAAAACGGAATCACCGAACCTCGAGAGCCAATTACATTGCCGTAGCGAACGACGGAGAAGCTCAGATCGCGACTGCCTTTCATGTTGTTGGCGGCGATAAACAGTTTGTCCGAACAGAGTTTGGTGGCCCCATAGAGATTGATCGGTGCGGCCGCCTTGTCGGTGGACAGGGCCACAACTTTGCGGACCTTCGTGTCCAAGGCGGCATTGATCACATTTTCCGCGCCAAGCACGTTCGTCTTGATGCATTCCATGGGGTTGTACTCGGCGGCCGGCACTTGTTTCAGAGCGGCGGCATGGATGATAATATCGATTCCCTCACAAGCGCGACGGAACCGATCGCCATCCCGAACGTCGCCAATGAAGTAGCGCAACTGCGGGTAGGTGGTCGTTGGGAAGACTTGCGCCATCTCGAACTGCTTCAACTCGTCGCGCGAGTAAACGACCAGACGTTTCGGCTGGTGCTCTGCCAAGACGGTTTCGATGAACTTTTTACCGAAGGAGCCTGTGCCCCCGGTGACGAGAATAGATTGGTTTTTCAATGACGACATAGCGTTTTTGAACGGGTACCCCGCGCGGAAGATTTTGCAAAGAAAACCTTTGTTCGAACTTGGAACCTGTAGCAGTCAGACTCCAGACCTCCACCCCGTGAAATATACCAAGTCCATCCTGTTTGCCGTCTTTGGCCTCCTGCTCTTGATTCTTTTTTGGGAGCCGCTTTTCAAATCCAACACCACCTTGTATTCGGCCGACCAAGCGCCGTTATACAAGGAGGGCTTCGGCGCCTGGAAACTTGACGCCATGAGCGGGGGCTGGTGGCAGGACGGACTGGGTTATCCCATCCGCTACAATTTCTACCCGCTCGATCTGCTCGCCGGAATAATGCCCGCCTACCAATGGCACCACTGGACCTACATCATCTCCACCCTCCTCTTCGGACTCGCGATCTGGGGATTCCTCCGCTCCCGCGGATTACCGGCGTATGCGGCGGGGATGGCGGCGACCGGCGTGGCCTTCTCGGGCTATTCCTTTACCTTGATCTCGGCCGGACACCGGATGGCCTTCTACCTCTATCCTTGTGTCGCGGGACTGTTCCTGTTCATCGATCTCGCCTTGCGAAAAAAGCGGCTGGTGTATTATGCGCTCGCTGGCGGCTGTGCCGGACTCGCCTTCTCCTCCGGCTCGCCGGACAAGGCAATTCTGTTTATGATTCTCGCGGCGGCCTACGCGCTGTTTGTCTGGTTCGGCGAACGACAAGGGGCGGCATGGGGATCGTATGTCGCTAAAACCGCGATCGGTGTTGTCGTGGCCCTGCTGTTTTTCGGTAGCTTTGCCGCCGGCACCTTTGGCTTTTTGTTCAACAAGGAAGGCGGCGCGGTCGCGTACAAAAAAAATCTGATGGGACAAACGGAAGAGTCCAAATGGGACTACTGCACCAGTTGGAGTCTTCCCCCCGAAGATATGCTCGAATTTATCGCGCCGTGTGTGCGCGGCATTGAAACCACGGACCCCAAAGGCCCGTACTGGGGACGGCTTGGCCAAGACAACAATTGGCAGACGGCGGTCGACCAATTGAAAAGCATCTTGGGCCAACCCGGTCTGCCGGAAGCCCAACGCCAACAATTTAGTCAACAGCTAAACCGCACGCTCGGTAGTTTGAACTACCGCCAACACACGGTCTATCTCGGCGTCATTCCCGTCGTGTTCGGCCTGTTCGGACTGTGGCTGGCCTTCTTGCCCAAAACGCGACGCGAGGAGCTCAGGCTGCCCTCGTTTTTCAAAGGCCAGGTCCTGTTTTGGAGTATTGCCCTGCTGGTCTGCCTGATTCTTTCGCTGGGGCGCTTCACCCCGTTTTATAGACTCTTCTACGCCTTCCCCGTGGTCGACCAGATCCGCTGCCCGGTGAAGTTCGTCCATCTGGTTGAGGTCTGCCTGGCGGTGTTGTTCGCCTTGGGATTGACCGGCTTGATTGGTATGTTGCGTGTCCGTTCGGCGCCGAAAGCGACCCCGGTGGCAGAGGCCTTGAGCAGCGTGAAAAGCAAAGGCAAGAAGGGCAAGCGGAAGAAAAAATCGAATGCGGCTTCGCGCAAGAAAACGACCACGGCAGCCGCGCGCGAAAGTAAACCGGGCGACATCGGGCTCATCGTCTTCGGTGCCTTGAGTGCACTCGTGGCCCTCATCCTTCTGGTAAGCGCAGCGGCCGTTAGTGGCGATGGCGGCTTCATGCGTGAGTACTGGAATTCACTCGGACGCGGCAGTTACGCAAACGTGTTTGCGAAGAACATGAGCGGGGGCCTAATGCATGGCGGTTTGCTGTTCGCCGTCGCCAGCGCCGCCTTCTTTGCGCTGCGCTGGGTTCGGGCCGCTTGGCTGAAACCGGTGATCCTGTTTGGCTTGCTTGCGGTGATGGCGCTCGATCTTTTGATCGTCGATAAGAAATACATCCGCACCCGCGACATGTCGGATTTCCGGATGGACAATCCGGTCGCCGACTACCTCGCGGAGAACAAGCAACGCGGCCGCACCAGTTTCCAATTCGATCCGCAGACCACCCCACGCTCCTACCGGCATCCGGTGTTCGGCAGTTTCATGTACCACAATGCGGACTTGTTAGAGGAGCGTAACGACCGACGCGAAAACGAGCAGATTCAAAAGGTGCGCCAAGTTCTGGCCAACAATCCGACCCGCTTCTGGCAGATCACCAACGCGCATTGGATCATGGGGCCACGAACCCGGCTCGCCTCGTTCCTGCAACGCCCCGGCTTTGAGGTCGACCGCGCGTTCGAGATTGGCGGCGACAAAATCTCCGAGTCCGAGCCCGCAACCGGCACCAATATTCTGCTGAAAAATCCCGAGGCGCTGCCCAAAGCAATCGTCTACCATAACTGGGAAGGTTTGGATCCCGAAGCCGCCTTGAAACGATTGGCCGACCCGACGTGGAATCCGGCCACCAGTGTTTTGGTCGACGCATCCCTTGGCAGCCCAAACGGAACGGTCGCCACATCCCCAGTTGAAGTGTCGTCCTACTCGCGCAAACAAATCGACTTGAAGACCGGCTTGGGCGAACCGGGCATCCTGTTGCTCAACGATCAATTCCACGAGAACTGGGTCGCCACAGTGAACGGTGAACCCGCCGAAGTGTTCCGCGCCAATGTATTGATGCGCGGAGTAAAGCTTCCCGCCGGTAAACATGAGATCCGCTTCCGCTATAAAAAACCGGCGATTGAATTCTGGGGATTTTGGATCGCGACACTTTCATTCTTCTTTTTATTGTTCTTGGGGCTCGCGACCTTGTTCCGCCGCCAAGAACCAACCACCGCCCCCAACCCGGGCGACCAAACTGAATCACAAGTTCCCGCATGAAAACCATCTGTCTCCTCGCCGGCGCCCGGCCAAACTACATGAAAATCTTTCCGATCTGGAAGGAGCTGAACCGACGTGATGACATGGAGGCGGTCGTCGTGCACACCGGACAACACTATGATAAAATCATGTCGGACGTGTTCTTCGAGGAGTTCGACCTGCCCAAGCCGCACCACTTTCTTGGCGTGGGTTCGGGAACGCATGGCGAGCAAACCGGCAAGGCGCTAATCGAAATCGAACGCGTCCTCACCGAGATCAAACCCGCCGCGCTGGTGGTCGTCGGCGACGTAAACTCGACCGTGGCCGGCGCGATGGCTGCGGTGAAAATGGGCATTCCCTGCGCGCACGTCGAAGCCGGCCTGCGTAGCCGCGACCGACGCATGCCCGAGGAGATCAACCGGCTGATCACCGATGCCATCTGCGACTTCCTGCTCACCCCCTCCCCCGACGGCGACGACAACCTGCTCGCCGAAGGCATTCCCGCCGAACGGATTCACTGCGTCGGCAATGTGATGATCGACAGCCTGGCCGACATGTTGCCGAAAGCCACCTTCCCGAACGCCATCGCCGAACTCGGAGTGGACCCCGGTAACTATATTGCCGTCACCCTGCACCGCCCCTCGAACGTCGATGATCCAAAAAATCTTGAAAAACTTCTCACCGATCTGGTCGCGATTTCACGCGAAGTCCCCGTCGTGTTTCCCGCCCATCCGCGCACCCGCAAACGCATCGCCGAACAACTCCCTGATCTCGATCTCGGCGACCAGTTTCACCTACTCGGCCCCATGGGCTACCTCGACTTCCTCGGACTCACCGTCAACGCCCGCCTGGTCATCACCGACTCCGGCGGTATCCAAGAGGAAACCAGCTATCTCGGTATTCCGTGCATCACCGTGCGCGAAAACACCGAACGCCCGGTCACCATCACCGAAGGAACGAACCAATTGTTCATGCCGGGGGCGGACGGCCTCGCGGCGGTCGCGCGTTCGGAGATGGCCAAGGAACGCGCTCCGGCGCCGGTGATCGACAAGTGGGACGGCAAGGCGGCGCAGCGGATCGTGGACTTCCTCGATCAAACCGTGGGCTAATCCACTGTTTTACGTTCTACGTTTCGTCCGTGAGCCTAGCGAAGAAAGACTGATAGCGTTCCTCGAACTTGGACAGGGCAAAGTGCTCTTCGATAAACGCACGCGGCCCCGACGACTCCCCAGACTGCTGGTCCGAAGCGGCATCAATACAGCGCACAATAGCGTCGCGCAGTCCCTCGGCCGAACCGGGTTCGCAGATGATCGCGACCTCCGCAGCGGTGAGTTTGTCTGCAAAAGGACCGCGCAGAGCGGCTAGTACCCGCTGGTCGCATCCGAGATATTCGAGGATCTTGGTCGGGATCGCATACTCGAGATTCGGCGAGTCTTTGAGCGAGGCGAAACAATAGTGGGCCGCATTGATGAAGCCGACCAACGTGGATTTTTGTTTCACGAACGGGTGCAGCACCACCAAATCGTCGATCTTGTGTCCGGTGATTTTTTCTTCGAGCAAGGCCTTCTCCTCGCCTTCGCCGATCAGGATGAACAGAAAATCACGGCGGGCTTCGGCCACCAGCGCAATCGCGTCGATGAGCACCGGCAAGCCGACGTAGTTGGAGAAGATCCCGGTGAATACGAAGACGGTTTTGCCGTCGGGAAAGAGCGCCGGACGCTCGCGCCGGAACGCCGCGCGTTCGGACTCGGGCAAGGGCCGGACGCGCGCGGTATCGACCGGGTTGTAGATAAGTTCGGGGGCGGCAGCCGGGTCGAGGGAGTTCAGATAATTAACGATGCCGTCGGAGTTGCCGACCAGCGCACGCGCCTCGCGGTAGCTGCCTTCGGACAGGCGCAGCATCATGCGGTACGACAGCGACTTGGACTGGATATGGCCCATCGCCTCGACTCCTTGCGGCCAAAGGTCACGCACATCGATCACCAAGCGCAGGTTGCGTTTGACGATCCGCAGCAGGTGCAGCGCGTACATCGGAAAAGTGGGTCCGGTGGTGAGAAACACGATGTCGTCTTTGCGGATGCGCCGGAACAGAAAGTAGAAGCTGACGCTGACGGCAAAGCTCACCAAGCCCAAGGCCTTGCGGTACAGTCCTTGGAACGGGGCGGGAATTTCGTAGAGGTGATGGACGATCTCGCCGTGCTCGCCGGTTCGGCGCTTGAACAAACGGAAGCGGAACCCTGGCTGCAGTTTGCCTTCGGGATAGTTCGGCCGCCCCGTGACAATACGCACGTTCTCAGCGCCGTAGGTCTCGACCAGCATCCGTCCGAGGTGGCCCATGCGAATGCCCGGCGGGTTCGAGATGGGTTGATAATATTGGCTGACGATGTAGATCACGGTGGATGGGGTACTTCAAGGCGCAGGCCGGTTCGACGCGACGGTTCTTTTCCGTCGAACTACAGGAAAGACCACAATCATCAAGTCGGGGAACCGGCAGAAATGGCAGGCACAATTCCCGCCCTTTTGGTTATCCTTTTCCAGAACCTTGGGTAGAGCTTTGCCACGTGAAGACCATTTCTATCGTGATTCCTTGTTACAACGAGGAGGGCAACATCGTCGTGATGGTGGAGGCCCTGCGCAACGTACCGCTGTTTAATCAAGATTCTGATCGCGGGGCTGAACGCTATACGCTGGAGATCGTGTTCGTCGACGACGGCTCCCGCGACACCACTTGGAAACTGATTCAAGAAATGGCCAAGTCCGACCCGGCGGTGCGCGGCATTCGCTTCTCGCGGAACTGCGGCTACCAGACCGCACAACTGGCCGGTATTCGCGAGGCCACCGGCGACGCGGTGATCACCATGGACGCCGACCTGCAACACCCCCCGAGTCTGATTCCGACCATGGTGGAACACTGGGAGAATGGAACGCCCTTGGTCATCACCGAGCGCCGCGACGACGCCAAGATCGGCGCGTTCAAACGACTCACGTCTTGGGGGTACTACAAAGTGTTCCGCTGGCTGACCAAGATCCCGATCGAACCCGGCCATGCCGACTTCCGTCTCCACGACCGTAAAGTGGTCGACGCGATCAACTCCTACAAAGAAGACTCGGTGTTTTTGCGCGGACTGGTCGCCTGGCTCGGCTTCGACAACGTCGTCCTGCCCTACGATGTCGGCGTGCGCCATTCCGGCGAGACCAAATTCTCGATCAAAAAGATGCTGCGACTGGCCTTGGACGGCGCGTTCATGTTTTCCAATTTCCCGATCCGCTTCGGACTCTGGCTCGGCTTCAGCGTCACCGCTCTGTCGGTGGTGATGCTGGTCGCCGGCCTGCTGATCACCTGGTTTTTCCCCGAGCTCAAAAAGTACCTACTACCCGACTGGGCGACCCTCGGCGTCTACATCACCTTCCTGTTCGGCTTGCTGTTCATTCAAATCGGCATCATCGGCGAGTACCTCGCCCGAACCTACATCGAAGCCCGGCAGCGTCCGCGGTATATTATCGCGGATGAAGTGGGTTCGGCGCGCGAGGAGTAATCAGTGTTCAGTCATCAGTCATCAGTGGGTGGCGCCCTGCGGGCTTGGCGGCCCTGAGGACATTTCGCAGGTAGCTCTGCCTTCCAAGGCGGAGTCTGGACCGCTCGCTTCCAAGCCGGCAGTCCTGCGTCAGTTTAAGATTTCCGGATCATTCAAATTCAAATTCTGGAGGACGAGGGGCCTTCCGAGCCGGTTGCGATGAACGGACGGCCGAGATTCAACTGGAGGGATGCCGGCCTCGGCATCCGCGGGTTCTTTCTTCGATTCAGATCAGAGAACCGGCTCGCGAGGCCGCTCGCCCTCCAGATGTTTTTCTGGCTGTCGCAAAGTTCAACTGGAGGGATGCCGGCCTCGGCATCCGCGGGGTTTCTTCGATTCAGATCAGAGAACCGGCTCGCGAGGCCGCTCGCCCTCCAGGTTTTTCAG